>Ga0307515_10004619_pt1 | contig 28290 bp, 6 predicted proteins | sample 17_EM_MG_FD_194513 | JGI IMG/M metagenome (GOLD analysis project Ga0307515, IMG submission 194513) | Populus trichocarpa ectomycorrhiza microbial communities from riparian zone in the Pacific Northwest, United States - 17_EM | ecosystem: Host-associated > Plants > Roots > Unclassified | place... | reverse complement strand
TTACTTATTATTTAATAAGCTATATTTAAAATTTTATATAAATAGCTCTTATACTTATTAAGATATAAGTATTTAAAAAAGACGTATTTTAGTGCCGTGGATACGGTGGTTATATATATATAGTGGCCGAAGCTTTTAGCCGAAGATCCAAATTCTGCTAAAAGCTTTAAAACACCACCAATCTTCAATCCCTTACCACTAAGGCAGCGAGCTATTAGCTTGCTGTAGTTTTATTACCAACTAACTGTTAACTAATTATAACTACCCTATACGCAGACTGACTATTAGCTAACTGCTTACGTTATCAGCTTCTTAGCAGCTACGCTGCTAGCGTCGCTGGCTATTAGACACACTATATTATAGTATATAAGTGGAAGGTCTATAGTAACCCTTTACGACATTGCAAATAGTAGACTAGCATTTATTTACGCAGTTAAGATGCAGTCGGGTTTATAAATAAGGTAGATCATTAGTTTCTAAGTTATGTCGACTTATGGTTTATTTGGTTGACTAAAGTTACCCTTATAAGTAACTAACCACTTTTTTATAGCCGAAGTCTTATCTTAGAATTTAATATCGCAAAAGCTGTTTAGCTTAGGTGGGGACATGCCTAAAGCTATAGCAGTTCTATAAATGGCAAACGCATTTTCAATAATAGTATCTTCGTTATTAGCTGCTAAGGTAAGGCCTAGAGTAAAGGTAAATCTAATATCGTTTTAATCGGGCTAGAAAGGATCAGATTCTAGAGGGGCGAGGTTAGCAAAATTAGCGGTATATAATGGCATAATTCGTCTAATTCGTTTACTCTATACTTAATATTAATTACTAAATTAACTCTAAGTATAAATTTCTTAATTATACTAGATTATGAACCGATTAAATTATAGGATAGATTTATTAGTTATCTAATAAGATCTCAAGTAGGATAGTGTATTAGAGATAGGCCTATAACTAGAGCTAGAAGGTTGTATATAAGAGTAGGTTAAAGAAGCTTAGGTAAAATGAAATTATCGCAGCCGTTTGCTTGTTATCTACTACAGCTAAAGTAATATATATTACTACCTCGCAGCTTAACAATAAAGGTAGAAGTAATAAGATAGTAGATGCAAGCTTATAACCTGTTTGAAAATAGTTATATAGAAGTGAGTTAGAATTTTAAGAGACGGTGGCTCGCTGTTTATAGTATTACCGGAAGCAATAGTTAGGTAAATAAAAAGAAAACTATATAGCTCAATTAGCTAATAAATAAGTCCACTAGTGAATGCGAAGACGGACAGTTTGCTGCCATATTCTGCTAACTATATTAGGAAATCGGGTAGGCTAAATCTTCTGCCATATTCTGCCAACCGTATTAGGAAATCGGGTAGGCTAAATCTTCTACTATATTCTGCCAACTATATTAGGAAATTAGGTAGACTTAATCTCCTGCTATATTCTACTAACCGTGTTAGGAAATCGGGTAGACTTAATCTCCTACTATATTCTGCTAACTATGTTAGGAAATTGTATAGGCTAAATCTTCTACTATCTTCTACTAGCTGTGTTGGGAAATTAGGTAAACTAAATCTTCCGCTATCTTCTGCCAACCATATAGAGTGAAGAATTTAGTAATTAAATTTTCTGCTATATTCTGCCAACTGTATTAGGATTAAGGTAAACTAAATCTTCTACCATATTCTGCTAACCGTATTAGGAACTTATTATCGGGACCTAGGATACCGCCAACCCAGCTCTTATTACGCAGATACTTATATCCTTACTTAAGGCAGTCGGATCTTCTATTAATATACCTAGACTACGAAGGCGAGTGCGGGACGATGTTAATATATAAAACGCGGAGTTTCTATAAGAAGATTATTAGTTAATATAAACAAATAATCTTAAGAGGGCTGCTAATATAGTAGCAGGCGGAATATAGCAGGATATAGCAGGCGACGTGCCCATTACTTATATTTTATCTATAATAATTTGCGAACATTAATCTACCTAAATACTATTGTAACTACGGAATACCTTACGAATAAATCCTGCTGCATCCTTCTGTAGAGAGAGGAGCTCTTTATAAGTTTATAGTAATTCATCGCTGCTATAAAGAGCGATATCACTATTTTAAGGGCTGTCTCGGTTTCTATTTACTACTTCAACCCATTCTATATCTCGCAGCAACTAGTTATTCACTCCTTTATACTCTACGCGTTTATTAGCCCCTTCCATCTATAGGTTATCTTAAGATATACCTATCTTCTTTATTATTTCTAGGATTTGTAGGACTAACCTAGCATCCGCTTTCTATAGAAATGCTTAGGGCCGAAGAAACCATAGCATTCTAGTTACTAAGTTCGCTGCAAACAATGCTAGGTCTTTTCTGGCCCCTACACTAATATACTATATCTTTAGTGCTACTGTAGGCGTTACGGATAATAAGGTAAGCGTTAATGCTAGCATTAGCATTATATCGCAAAGTAGGTCGCTAAGACATCCCGCTAGGCAGAGCCAAGCAGCTTAATAGTGCTCCAACACTATTTAATCCTTATTTTAAAAATTCTTTTCTTACTACTTAAAACTATCCTCAATTAACTTAGGGATATTAGTAAAGGGGATAGCGCAGCTAAAGTCGATCCTTCTCCTCTTTATCGGCTGCTTCATCTTATCTTCAGCCTCAATAGCTACCCGTTTCAGGCTGCTAGGTCTTACCGTAAGCGCTAGTGCTAGTAATATATAGCCGACTAGCTTAACAACCCTCTAATAGCTAAGCCTAGATTAATATATCCTAGGAACGTATTTAATTCGGTTTAAAAGCATCGCCACTAACAATGCCCTAATCTACTGTTCCTTATCCATTAACCCTTTTACTGTATAGCTTATAGCTATACAGAGCACCAAGACCCATATAGTATATAGCGAGGAGAATGATTTAGTTACTAGCTTGTCGTTTTTAACGCAGCTATTATAGAGCTTAAGAGAGAAGTCCTAGCGGACCTTAGTTAATATAAGGGTTAAGGACAAGACGTTTTTTAGTGCAAAGTATAAGATAAGGGGTTTGTACTCCCTATACTAAACGTTAGCTACTAGGCTTAATAGCTTACGGATTATTAACGTACGCCCAGAAAAATAGATAGTCGGATTACAACTATCACCGTATTAATATCTGTTAATGCTCTAGCAGCTATAGTTCCTCTTTTATCTTACTATAGTCCCTACCCTAACTACCCTATCTTAGCGCATAATTAAACTAGTAATTAACAAACGCGACTATTTACGGTATCTATAAATTATAGAACAAGTCTTCTAAGAATTTAGCCGCTCTACTTAGTCCTCTAATTAACATGCCGCCGAGCTCTTTAAACTAGACGTTACTGTAATAACTTACTACAACCTCTAGACCATAGTAAAAGGCAATAGAAGCCACGTGTATAAGCAATAGTCGGTTATTTTTACCTCGCGGCTACCGAGTAAGGTAAAGGCTGCCTCTAGTGTCTTAGAGGTCTAACATTTAAGGGTTAATATATAGCCACACTCCTTACTATATACCGTCTATTATTCCTAAAGGGCCGAGGACTAAGCCTATAAGGGATTTGGGGAACCCGGTAAAGCAGTAACTCCCTAAGCGGTTAAGCGTAGATACGCCTTCCGCTAAAGCAACACCTAGCCCTTTTAAGCCCCTAGCCTTAAACCTAGTATATATTTCATTAATCGCAAACTCAAATATTCTAGCGAAAGACCTAAGTATACTAGGGAAGACTAAGGGTAGGAAAGACCGGAGTAAATATATATAGCGATAAGACTCCTTAAGGTAGAAACGGATTAGCTAAAAGATTAAATTAAGGACAGTTAAAAAATTACGGCGACTATCTATTAGCCTAGACACTTAGACGGTCAGCACTTACTCTATTTAAAAGTCAAATTCGTTTACTACAATTGTCTATTTAATACGCTGCCGCTTATATATAAACGGCTTAAACAAATTAAGGTCCTCTAGCGTAAGCTGCCCTTATAGGCACTATAAAAGCCGTTAACGTTTCGCCTTTATGCGGGCAAAGGTATTAGCTTTAGTTTTAGGGAGGGTAAGCGCCCCTATTACAATACCCTTAGTAGTAAAAAGATTATCTAGTCCATAACGGATACTACGCTTAATATTAGAGTATGCCTAGAAATACCCACAGCTAAGCGTATCAGCGCCGTCGTTTTAGTAGCTTATATTATCTTTCACAACCGCGAGAATGTTGTCCATTAGGAAGGAAAGTGGCTAAGGTAATAAGAAGTTACTATATACTAGGTAGAAGGCCAGTAAATAGAACGTAAAGTCCCACAGCCCCTAAAACTCTCCTAAAACTTTATTCCAGTCAGCTAAAAAACAGTATAGAAGCTCATTATTAGGGTTAGTAGAATTTTTATCCGCATAGCCGATGTTAACCGCTAAAGTATATAATATGCTACTAATATTATTCGGTATATACTTCTGTTCTAAGTCGGTTCAAAGCTTATAGAGTTTCTTAGCATATAAGCTTTAGTAATTAATCTCTTCTAAAGCTTTTAACACTTCTCTTTTATCGCTACGGCTAGATATCAATTAAGTGCCATCCTCCAATATGCTAGTATCCTCCTCCTCCAACTCGGACTCTTCGTTATTTAGGTAAAGATATATTTCTTTAGGCAGGGATTAAAGCTGCTCATTTAATTCAATCTCTATATTTACGCTATAGTCATAAGCATAAAATACCAGCTGGTTCTCTATCCAAAAATTATCATATAAGTATTCTTATATAAAACTATCCCATTCCTCCATAAACCTATTTTAGAAAGCGGCCCACTTATTAAACAAAATTTTCGCTAAATATAGTCCATTAAGCGTCTATAAAGGCTCAATCCCCTCTCTAAAAAGCTCGCCGATAAGGAAAACCCGCTTAATATATCCGGCGAGAAAATAAGCATAGTGAAGCTGTAATACACTAGACTAAGACGACTTCTTAAGGCGCTTCGGACGCTCCTACCTTAAGGAAGGTAAATCGGTTATTATAGATGCAGTTAGATGCATTACAATATACCATACCTCCCTTATTACTGCCGTGGCCAGTTAAAAAGTGCGATACTCTAGGTTAAACGGTAGACCGTATATATACTTATTACTATATAAGGCCCACTAATTCTTAAAAGTTATAGTAACGTTCTTAGAAGACTAGTCGTTTAACTGCGTAATAGGTTTAAGTAGTTAACTAATAATTATCAATAGATTAAGGAAAAAGGTAGGGTAGTATTTATTGCCTACTGCTATAGCCTTTAATCCGGCTTTTCTGCTTCTATAGTCAATCGTATAGAGTAGCTACAGCATCTTAATTACTTAACCTTCGTCAAAACAGGGAGAGTTCATTATCTTAATTAGATCCTATACTATAATTTCTTAGCTCTCTATCCTTATACTTTAAAAGGGTCTATACCTTTAAGCTTATACTCGCCCTTTACGTAATTAACCTTCCAGAGATATAATTTAGATATTATATCTACCTGCTTATTATCCCCAAAGCTAATATTTTTAAGGTCTCGTTCGTTATATATAGATGCTCTTCTATAATATAGGCCGTCCTTATTATCTAAGTCCCTATTAAAGTCGCTGTTATTAACCTTATTAATACCTAACTCCCTATTAAGCGAGATATTATTAGGTCTATTATTAAGTAAGATATTATTAGGTTAAATATCGTTAAGTAAGTTATTATTAAGTTCTGTTAAAAAATATTATATCAGTATCTATAAAAACTCTAACGGTTGTTAATCTATAAGCCTAGAGAAAAAAACTTGCTATTAAGAGCACTAGGTAAGCGATATACTTCATTAAAAAATTTAATAGCTATATTTAAAGTAAAAGAGAAGGAATTTCTGGTAGTTACTAGGCTTTTAAGTGTTACTACTAATAGGCCTAGCGAAGTAAAAGGGACAGGGAGCACCGTATATCCCCTAGGGGCAAGCTACGTACTTAGAGGGGAAAGCGCCCTATTTTAGCGTGCTAATTAATACCTATCTAAATAAGCTTAAATAAGATTAAATAAGATATTAAGCCAGCAGCTAAGGCGCTAGCGGTAAGCGAGCTAATGGCGATTTTCCATACCGGGCATAGAAAATCGTAATTAGTCACTTTAGCTACTTAGCAGAATTTAGCAGAATTTAATAAAGTGGGCAAAACTTAGTAGAACTTATAGGCGTAATTATATAAGCTAAGCGAGCTTAGGAGAACTATTAAATTCTACCTATATATATACGATCAAAAAAAAGCATCAATTAATTAACTAGTTACCCTATACTATTGCAATAGCAGTATATATTACCGAAAGTGATACCAACAATACCTTTTTAGTATTTAGTATTATTTATAGCGAAGCTAAATTTAATCGTATAAATCTAATAATTGTATATTTAAATTCCAGATTTAGTAGTAATGCATTTCCTCCCAGCCTAAGGACCCCTAGCCGTAGTTAACGATTATAGTTACGTTAGCTGGAGACCGTAAGTGTAGCTTAACATATTACTACTTCCGCTCCCTTCTTTCTTACTACTACTTTCACTTCTTTCTTTCTTACTACTACTTCCACTCCTTTCTTTCTTACCTACTCTTTAAGTCTCCGGCCTATTGTTCCGCTAGGGTAGGATTTAATTGCGGTATAAGCTTCAAAGTTCTTATAAGCCCTCCAGCGTCAGCTAAAATAGATCTTTAGCCTATCGGCGATATATAGAAGCCAGTACACCGTTATAACCAGCTATAGGCCCATCCTTAAGCCCTTTTATATTAGGCCGCTCTACTTCTAACTTATACGCACTAAATCTAGTACTATACGCACTACCTCCCTATAGCTCCCTATTAAATATTAGCGGATTATATTCTAGCGGGTCTAGGAGCTAAGGAAGGGCTAGCAAAGGCACGTCTTCCCCTACTAGTGCTATATATTTTGCGTACTATACCTTTATTATCTTAATTGCTAACGGCTGCTAGTATTTAATAGGGCTTTCTAACGCTTTAGCGTATTACCTTACTACCCATCTTATAATTAATAGTTCAATCATTTCGCGCAAGTCGTCTATAGCGTTAGTTTCATTAAAAGCAGGATTTTATAATACTTCCGGTATACGGCCAACAATTTTATATACGGCTTAAGTAATTATAGACGCAGGTTTAGAGCATATCTCTCTTAAGTCCTTAGCGTTATATCGCAGTAGTATATTATACTAAAGATATAGACCGGCAATATTAAGAACTATAATTAATACACCTTTCTAGGTCTTGTGCTTAAATCGTTTAATATAAGCCGTACTATCGCCATATAAGTATTCTTGTAGATAATACTTCACTATTAGGCAGGTAAACTCGCTAATATTATCCCTAATATATTTAAGGACCCAGTTTTAAAGTTCCACTAACTACTCGTCTACTTTTTTACCGTGCCTCTCTTATAAAGCTAGTACTAAATCATTTCGGAATAGAGGCTTATTATTATTATACTCGGCAACCTTTATGGGATTATAATTTAGCCATTAGCCGACATAAGACATTACTATACTCATCACCTTCCCTTCCTATTTTGTGGTTTTAAGAAGAAAATAAATATCAGGAAAGCTTAGATTTAGTTTTAAAAACACGAATTTATATAGGGTTTTATATACTTTATTATCTGCCATTAAAAAGAGATCCCGTTAACGGAGTTCCGATATATTAATCTCTATATTACTTTTAGATTCCAAATAGAATAACTTTTAAATATCTTTCTAGGTGCGGTTATACGGAAGACTCACCAACTTAATTAAATCATTTAGCTAGATATTAATCTTAACTTAGCCGCAGATTTAAGATACTAAATTAATTACTTAGTTAAAAGTATTAAACCAGAACTATAAACACCTATTATTAGCATTTTTCCAGGGAGCTCTATTATATAATTTACTTATATTATTAATTCTACAGCTAGCCATCTATTTAAATGTTAAAATGTTAAATATTACTTAGCCTACTAAGAACTCGCACCATTTTATAATTATTAGCCTCCAATTTTTATTTCTCTAAAGAGTGCCCAGCCATCTAATTAGGAATTTAGCCTAACCGCTAAGTCCTAGAAGCTACAGCATTTACTATTTCACTACCGTATTTAATCCTTAGAAAAGAGTACTGTTTATAAATAATAGAGTAGCCAGCTCTACCCATATTTAACTATAGTTATTAGGTAGAACTAAATCTTCTTAATTAGCGCGGAGCTTAATATGTAGATAGGGTGGTAGTATATCTATATTAGTATTAGCTAATTTCGGTTAGCTAGGCTAAGGGCGCAGCTAAATAATACCTTTATTATACACATTACAAATCCACCATCGCTTATTCTGTGGGGATTTTAAACGGCGTAAATATTCTTTTAATACCTCTACTCTGTAATTACCCGCTATAAGCTCCGCCTTCTCTCTAATTATTATATCCTAGCCTTTAAATAATAAATATTTGGATTTATCTCCTAGCGTATCAACGCCCCCTAAATTGGCATTATATACCCGCCCGCAGTCAATATAGTCTAGCATCTTCTATACTTAGGCTTTAGTATAGGCTACTCGCAATTAATACCCCAAGTCTTTTTAAAGGACACCCTATTCCTTAAATATTTTATAAAACCTTTGCTTATAGGCGTCGTTAATAGGCCTATTTATGCTAACGGTCTATACTAGCGTAAGAGAATTAATTAGGAACTTCGCTGTTACTAGCTAATATAGCCTAGCCTAGTTATATATCGAATCCACCTCCTTTAGGTAGGAAGCTTTTAACCTAGGGCCCTAAAGCCGCTACTTTTTATCCGTTATATTAGGGGTAGGTAAGTTTTAGCGCTTTATATTAGTAATATCTAGCTTTAAGAATTATAGATAAGTTAGTTATAAAGTAAAAGAGTAAAGGGTTCTATTTATTAAATAGGAGGCATAGCAGGGAGGTTGCTTAGACTTCTTAAGTTAGTGCTACTTTTAGCGAGGCCACTAGCGCGACTCACTTACTAAGCTACAAAACAGTTACCCCTAAGGGCAACTCTCTTACAACTAGGGGAAGTTATCTCATAGCTATTACACCTAGGTAACCTTGCAGCTCTTACACCTAGGGGCAATTCTCTTATAACTAGGAGAAGTCGTCTCGCAGCTATTATAACCTTATAGCTCTTATACCTAAAGGCAACTCTCTTATAACTAGGGGAAGTTATCTCGCAGCTCTCATACCTAGGGGCAACCGTCTTACAGCTCTTACACCTAGGGGCAGCTATAACAGCGCTAGGCGCGCCACCTACCAAATTCTGCTATAATACTACTATATTCTACCTACCCTACGATTAGCTCGCTTACTACTAGCGCCCTAACAGTTAACCTATATATTTATTTATATTGTTCCTAGCAACCCCTTTTCCTTCTTCTTAGCTTAGTATTTTTATAATATAGTATTTATTTAAGCTTTAATTTAAAGGCATTTTTTTAAGTCGTAACAGCAGCTGCCTCGTAGCCCTTGCACCCAGGGGCAACTAACTTTACAATTTTTATACCTAGATATAAGAGCTGTAAGATAACTGCCCCTAGGTATAAGAGTTATAAGTTAATTACCCCCAGGTACAAGGGCTGCGAGGCAGCTGCTATTACAGCTTAAAAAAATGCCTCTAAATTGAAGCTTAAACGAATGCTGTATTACAAAAATACTAAGCTAAGAAGAAGGAAAAGGGGTTACTAAAAACGATATAAACAAATATATAGGTTAACCGCTAGGGCGCTAGTAATAAGCGAGCCAATTATAGAGTAGGCAGAATATAGCAGTATTATAGCAGAATTTAGTAGGTAGCGCGCCTAGCGCTGTCACAGCTGCCCCTAGGTACAAGAGCTGCAAGATAGTTACCCCTAGGTGCGAGAGCTACAAGACAACTTCCCCCAGTTATAAGAGAGTTGCCCCTAGGTACAAGAGCTACAGGACAGTTACCCTTATATAGTAACTAAAAAAATATTTTTTTTGCCCCTAGGGGCAACGTAACCCTACCTTAGTTATAGAGTTTTAGCCTAAGTATTACTTACTCTCTTTTACTACTTACTACCTACTACTTACTCCCTTTACTACTTTTTTTTCTTTTTTACTACTTCTTTACCTTTTCTACTACTTTTTTACTTTTTCTTTACTTTTTTTACTACTTCTCTATTTTTTTTACTACCTTTTTACCTTCTTTACTACTTTTACTACTTTTACTTCTACTACTACTTTTACTTTTACTACTTTTACTTTTACTACTTTTACTTTTACTACTTTTACTCCTACTACTTTTACTTCTACTACTTTTACTACCTCTACTACTTACTACCTACTACCCCCTACTACTTACTACCTTTTACTACTTACTACTACTCTTTTACCTTTTTTACTACTTTTTTACCTTTTTTACTTCCTCTTTACCTTTTTTACTACTTTTTTACCTTTTTTACTTCCTCTTTACCTTTTTTACTACTTTTTTTACTTTTACTTTTACTACTACCCTTTTTACTACTTTTTTCCTTTTTTACCTTTTTTATTACCCCTTTTTACCTTTTACTACTTTTTTCCTTTTTTTACTACCTTTTTATCTCCTTTATTCCTTTTTTACTTTTTCTATATTAATATTAATCTTAACCCTAATAAAAAAAAATTCTTTTTATTAATTCTTTAATTCTTTTTATTAATTCTTTTTTACTTTTACTACTTCTTTTTTACCCTTACTACTTTTTTTTTACTTTTACTACTTTTATTACTACCTTTACTACTACCTTTACTACTACCCTTACTACTACCCTTACTACTACCCTTACTACTACTCTTACTACTACCCTTACTACTACCCTTATTACTACCTTTACTACTACCCTTACTACTACTTTTACCTTTATTACTTTTTATTACTACCTTTATTTTACTTTTATTATTATTACTATATTATTTAATCTTAATTTACTTTTATTTATACCTATACTATTACTACTTAATCTACTATTATAACTATTATATTATTCCTATTTATACTTAATTTACTACTAAAATTCTTTTTTTTTAAATTACCTCTATTACCTAATCTATTACTTTTCTTTTTTTTATTAATTTTTTTTTTACCTTTCTTATTACTATTATTAATTTTACTATTACTTAATCTATTACTACTACTCCTATTTATTACTATTACTTCTATTTATTACTACTTTACTTTTACTAAAATATATACTAAAATTACCTATTTTATAACTTAATTTATAATTTAAATTAAAATATTATAATTTCTAAAATTTAAATATATATCTTTATACTTTCTAATTTACTTTATCTAATTATTTTACTATATTTTTAAACTTATAATCTTTAATAATATCTTTTTTATTCTTTTTTTTAAAATCTTTTTTTAATTTTAATTTTTATTAATATTACTATTAAAACTACTAATTACTATCTTTCACCTAACTTATTATTACTATAATTTACTATTACTTAATCTTCTATTCTTTTTACTACTACTAAATTTAAATTACTACTAAATTTTAATTTTTTACTTCTTTTACTACTAACTACTATTCCTTTTTTTTATTACTACTTAATCTACCTAAATTATTACTATTCTTATTACTTAATCTACTAATATTTCTTTTTCTATTTAATTTATTATTTAATTTATTTCTTATATTACTTAATCTACTACTCTTTTTTTTCTATTACCTCTACTACTATAACTACTACTTAATCTATTAAAATTACCTAATCTTTTATTATTATAACTACTAATATTATTACTAATATTACTTTTACTTCTACTATTACCTATATTACTACTCTTTTTATTACTTAATCTATTACTTTTAATCCCTAATCTATCTTTACTTCTACTACTACTCTTTAATTTACCTTTACTATTCCTATTTTTTCTTTACTACTACCTTTACTTAATCTATTTCTTTACTAAAATCTACTACTACTAAAATTACTACTACTTAATCTATTACTACCTTTACTACTTTTATTCTCCCTACTACCCTTATTACCCCTACTACTCCTACTTCTACTATTACTCCTACTACTACTTCTACTTCTCTCCTACTTCTACTTCTATTTTACTTCTACTACTACTTCTACTTCTCTTATTACTTAATTACTACTATTATTCTTATTACTTCTATTACTACTTCTATTACTACTTCTATTACTACTCCTATTATTATTCCTTTTATTACTATACTACTACTATAATTTCTACTTTTATACCTTTTATAACTACTATTACCCTTAAAATATCTCTTACTACTACTTTACTACTACTTTACTACTACTTTACTACTACTTTACTACTACTTTACTACTACTTTACTACTACTTTACTACTAATTCTATTATTATTATTATTACTAAACCTATTTCTATTTTCCCTACTTCTACTTATAACTACCTCTATAATATTTTATTCTTTATTACTACTATTTACTTTTCTTTTATTACCCTCTTATTATACTTTAAAATTATCTTTACCCCCTTTTTAACTTTCCTTTACTATTAACTAAAATCTAATATTAAAATCTAATATTAATTACTACTAATCTTTATACTACTCTTTTTTTATATTAAATATCCCTTTATAAATCTATTCCTAACTACCTATATTTATCCTATATAATAAATATTAACTATTACTATACTTTACCCTAATATTCCTTTATACTAAATATATTACTAACTACCTATATTTAAATTATATATTATCCTATTTTTATATAACTATAATTACTTAATTACTTAATTAACCTATCCTACTTTTACTAATACTTCTATTACTACTATTACTTTTATTAAACCTATTACTTTTATTACTACTCCTACTTATAATATCTCTATAATACCTTACTATCTACCCCTACTACTTACTTTTTATCTATTATCCTCTCCTTAATTTATTATACTAAAAAACTACTACTACTTTATCCTTTTTACTCCTACCTAAAACTATTACTTTATTTTTATTATTACTTCTTTTACTTCTACTATTACTATTTTTTTTACTATTACTTTTTCTACTTTTATTATTATTCCTATTATTACTACTTTTATTTTTACTACTACTAAAATTACTACTAAAATTACTTTTATTTCTACCTACTTAATCTATTACTTAATCTATTACCCCTACTACCTTTACTACTACTTAATCTACTATCTCTTCTATTACTACTACTTTTATTACTACTCTTACTTCTTTTACTATTCCTACTATTTCTATTCTTTTTATTACTATTACTTTTACTTAATCTACTACTAAAATTACTACTCCTATTTTTATTACTTATATTACTACTTAATCTATTACTAAAATTATTATTAAAATTCCTTTTATTATTACCTAATCTACTATTTAATCTACCTTTATACTATTATTCTTTTTACTTAATCTACTACTACTTAATCTACTACTACTTAATCTACTACTACTTAATCTACTACTACTCCTATTCTTTAAATTACTACTTCTAATACTATATAACCTACTTCTATTTTATTCTCTATTCTCCTTCCTTTTATTCTTCTCCCTTACTAACCTATAACCCTATATTTACTACTCTTTTATTTATTCTTCCTCTACTTATACCTAAAATTATTTATTCTCTACTTTTATCTTCTACTCTTATTACTAATTTCTTTTTCCTTTATATACTCCTATAACCCCTACTATTACTAATACTATTTTTTTTTATTCTAATTTTTTCTATACCTACTAATATACTAATTTTTTTAATACTTTATATCTACCTAAACCCCCCTATCCTATCTATTACCTCTTAAATTACTACTTTAACCTATTCTTCCTTCTCTTTTAAATCCCCCTTATACTCTAAAATCTATACTATTAAATCTACTCTTTCTATCCCTACTAAAATACCCCTACTACTTATCCCTTTTATCTTTTTATATTATTATCTACCTTTAACTCTCTATTTTCCCCTATTTTCCCTTACCCTTTTTTTTATAATATTTTACTATCTATTATACTACCTACCTTTAATCTATCTACCTATCCTCTATCTATTATATTTTAAAATACTACTATATACTTTTTATCCCTAACTAAAACTCCTATAATATTCCTATCCCTATTTAATCCTCTCTACTTTACTAATATTAACTATTTATATACCTTATACTAATATTCCTTTATACTAAATTACCCTATAAATATAATACTACCTACTTACCTTTAACCTATATAATTATATTAAACCCGCCTAATTACTATACTCTTCCTTAAAAAAATTATTTTTAACCTAACTACCTCTTTTTTTAAACTACCCTTTTTCTTTAAAACTACTTCCTTTTTTTTTAAAAAAAAAACTCTAAAATTACTACTAATTACTACTTTAAAATTAAAAATTTACTCTTTAACTAAATACTATCTTTACTTCTACTACTACTCTTTAATTTACCTCTATTATTACTATTATTTTTACTATCTTTACTACTACTTTTATTTAAACTACTACTCCTATTATCTTTACTACTCCTACTTTTACTACTACTTCTTTTACTACTATTACTACTATTACTACTTTTATTTTTATTAAAACTATTATTTTACTTTAATATATTAATATTATATTCTTTTTATTCTCTTTTTAATCTTTTATTTAACTTTACCCTTACTATTATTTTTATTTTTCTTTATTATTTTAATATTACTATATTTATTATTTTTCTTTATACTATTACTTAATTTACTAAAATTATTACTTTTACTATTACCTCTATTACTACCCCTACTATTTTTATTATTAACTATTACTATAATTACTTAATTTATTATTAAAACTATTACTAAAATTACTACTTTTATTTTTATTCTTTATTTCTTCTATTTAATTTACTTTATTTACCTATTTTACTTTTACTTTTACTTTTTTTTTTATTACTACTTAATCTATTTTTTTTACTTTTTTTTTTACTACTAATATATTTACTATTACTACTTTTACTTTTACCTCTACTATTATTTAATCTAAAATTACTATTTAACTTATTCTCTTTATTACTTTTCTTTTTTTTCTATTTCTATTTTCCTTTTATAATTACTTTTATTTCTTTTATTATTATAATTACTATTTTTTTATTATTAAATTTTTTTTTCTATAACTACTACTTTTATTATTATAATTCTTACTTTAACTATTACCTTTATTTTTATTATTACTCTCCTTAATTACTACTATTATCTTTACTATTATTTATATACTATTTTACTTAATCTACTACTATAATTATTAACCCTTTTACTATTTAATCTATTTAATCTATTTTTAACTCTACTTTTACTACTTTTATTACTTCTACTACTTTTACTACTTTTACTACTTCTATTACTTTTACTACTTTTACTACTATTACTACTTTTATTACTACTTTTACTTTTACCCCTATTACTATTTCTATTTCTATTTTTTTTAATATTATTTAATTTACTACTATTATTTAATCTACTATATAATTTACCTTTATTACTATTCTTATTTTTATTATTACTACTTTTATTATTACTCCTATTACTCCCTTTACTTTTATTTCTACTTTTACTACTATCTTTATTATTATTATTATTATTATTATTATATTTTTACTATTATTACTATAATTTACTCTTTATATTACTACTTCTATTATTACCTTAACTACTACTTTTACTACCTCTACTATTATAACTACTTTTATTACTACTTTTATTACTACTACTTCTATTACCTTTACTACTACTTTTATTACTACTACTTCTATTACCTTTACTACTACTTTTATTATCTCTATTACTACTTTTACTAAAATTATTATTTAATTTACTATATCTATTACTACTTAATCTACTATTTTTATTTAATCTATTATTTCTATTATTACTTCTATACTTTTATAACTATTACTACTTTTATTCTTATTTTTATTATTATTACCTTTACTACTACTTTTACTTTTATTTAATTTACTATTTTTATTAAAAATCTTACTTAAAACTAAACTAAAACTAATAAAACCTTTTATTTTATTAAAAATCTACTTTTTAACTTAATCCTCCTTTTATTTATTATTATTATTAATTCTATTTATTACCTCCTTCTTTTATTTTAATCTCTTTTTTTACTTTTTATTACTTTTTACTACTTTATTTTCTCTTCTTCCCTACTACTATTACCTCTATTACTATTATCTCTACTACTACTACTTTTATTACTACTATTACTTCTACCTCTATTACTACTTCTACTATTATTACTACTTCTATTATTACTACTTCTATTTTTATTTTTACTATTACCCCTATTATTACTACTACTTAAATTTATACTATTATTATTACTTCTATTTCTACTATTATTACTTTTTCTACTACTAAAACTATTACTAAAATTACTACTAAAACTACTACTAATATTATTAATATTACCTTTACTATTACTCCTATTACTACTTTTACTTAATCTATTATTAAAATTACCTCTATTATTTTATTATTACTCCTACTACTATATCTACTACTTCTACTATTACTTCTACTTCTACTATTACCTCTACTATTATTATTATTCCTACTACTACTACCTTTACTAAAATTATTACTACTACTAAAACTCCTATTACTACTCCTATTACTACTACTATTACTACTACTATTACTTCTACTATTCTTATTCTTATTCTTATTCTTATTAAAACTTCTTTTATTAAAACTACTATTACTACTCCTATTACTACTACTTCTATTTTTATTACTATTTTTATCTCTACCTTTACTACTACTAAAATTACTACTACTACTATTACTTCTATTATATTTACTACTAAAATAATTTAAACTACTTAATCTACTATTATTACTACCTACTTAATCTACTATTTATTTAATTTCTTACTTTTATTTTTACTACTACTTTTATTTCTATTTATATTATTACTTTTACTTCTTTTACTACTTCTTCTACTACTAAAACTATTATTATTATTTCTATTACTACTAAAACTACTACTCCTATTTATAACTACCTTTCTAATACTAACCTATATACTATTACTACTTATTTTACTATTTATTACTCTTCTTCCTCCCTATTTTACTTTAAAATACTATTATTTATAATCCTTAATAAAAAAACTACCCCTACTACTTTATTTTTACCCCTACTACTAACTTATTTCCTCTTTCTTCTATTAATATTATCTATTTATATACTAATCCTTTTTAATCCTTTATAAATATAATACTAATTTCCTATATTTAACTTATATAATAAACTATCTTTATATAACTATAACTACCTAATCGCCTAATTATTCTAATTATTTACTTTTAGCTTATTTACTTACTATATTAAACCTACCTAATTACTAACTACTACCCTAATTAAAATCTACTACTACTTAATCTATTATTTCTTCTACTACTACTCTTATTACTACTACTTCTACTACTACTACTTTTATTCTTACTACTACTTCTATTACTATTACTACTAAAATTTCTTCTATTATCTTTACTATTCCTTTTTTTACTACTTCTATTACTACTTTTACTTAATCTACTACCTTTATTATTATTACTACTACTTAATCTACCTTTACTTACTCTATTACTACCTTTACTACTCCTATTATCTCTATTATCCCTTACTATTCCTATTATTCCTACTATTTCTACTACCCTTACTATCTCTAATACCTCTACTACCTCTACTACCTCTACTAACTCTACTACCTCTACTACCTCTACTACCTCTACTACCTTTACTACCTCTACTACCTTTACTACCTCTACTACCTCTACTACTACTTCTACTACTATCTCTATTATTACCCCTACTATCCCTACTACCCCTATTATACCTACTACTCCTATTACTTCTATTATCTCTACTACCCCTACTACTCCTATTACCCTTATTATTACTTATATTTTTACTACTTTTACTATAATTATTACTATTACTATTTCTACTACTATAACTATAACTAATTTTATTTAAATTACTACTTTTATTATTACTTAATCTACCTTTACTACTACTCCTACTACTACTCCTACTCCTACTCCTACTCCTACTCCTACTCCTACTCCTACTAAAACTACTATTATCCCTTAATCTACTATAACTACTACTACTAAAATTCCTACTTTTATACATATTTTTATAACTACTATTACTAAAATTATTATTCTTACTATTACTCTTAAAATAACTCCTACTACTACTCCTACTATTACTACTAAAACTTTTACCACTACTTCTATTATTATTATTATTACTACTACTATTACTAAAACTACTACTCCTACTACTAACTACCTCTATAATCCTAAATTATTTACTACTACTATCTACTTACCTTTTATTGCCCTCTTATTATACTTTAAAATACTACTATTATATACCCTTTACCCCCTTTTTAATAATCTATTTAATTCTTACCCCTACTATTAACCTTAATTCCCTTTATTAATCTAATATTAATTACTACTCTACTTTATACTAATCTTCTTTTATATTAAATAATCCTTTATAAATCTAATAATAATTTATCTTTATATAACTATAACTACCTAATTACCTACTTTTAACTTATTACCTTACTATATTAAGCCTATCTAATTACCTATTCCTACCCTTATTAGTTATACTCTATATAATACTATATTGCTATTCCTTATAAATCTATAATTTATACTTAACTAATTTATTAAAATACTTCTCTTTAAACTATACTTCTACTATTATTAAAATTTTAAAATAAATATAAAACAACTAATTACGGTAACCGGTTATAGCTAACTAGTTACTAGTAATAAGTTGGGGGTATATATAGAGTATATTAATATACCAAAATCGATTTTTTCTACTATCTTAGTATAACTTATTTCGGCATATTAACATACCAAAATTAACTTTCTTCACTATCTTAGTATAACTTATTTCGGCATGCTAACATACCAAAATAAACTCACTTTACTATCTTTTTATACTAAAATTAATTTCTTTTACTATTTTAACATTACTAAAAACACTTTATTTTGCTATATTAACATATTAAACCTAATTTCTTTTACCATCTTAATATACTAAAAGATTGTACTAGATAATAATATAATATATATAAAAAAAATTCTTTTAGTATATAAACATGCTAAAAGAAGCTGATTTTAGTGTATTAACATATAATAAAACCCCATTTTAGTATATTAATATTTAAAAGAAGTCCATTTTAGTATATTAATATACTATTATAATACAATTATAAACCTAAACCCTTTGTTCTTCTTATTATCCACTCGAATTCCTATATTAAATTATTGCTCTTAAACCCACTGCTAGCCCACTACGTCTTTAAATACGCCCCTAATGCTTTATAATCGTTAATATCTATACCTTCCTTCTTTAATCTCTTACTCTACTTCCTTCTAACCCTATTATATAAAACTAATATTCCAACTATTACGCTTACTATCACGCCTTCATATTAACAATACTTTCCCATCTACCTAAACCCACCCTTTTTATTATCTGTCCACCTTATATAAACCCTTTAGGGGGCTCTATATTTAAAACAACCCGTTTTCCTAACCTTCCCAATGTTTTCCTACACTACTGCCTATATCCTCCTAATATATTAACTTTGCTCATTTATATAATCTACCAATCTATATTTCTATACTCTATTTACTACTTTATATACCGCGTACTTATCTTTCCACTATTGCAACTACCTCTCTATTAACTGCAACATATCCTTACTACTCTTTTCTCTCTCTTTATATTCTTTATCCTCTTTATTCTCTTTATCCTCTTCGTTCTCTTTATCCTCTTTATCCTCTTTATCTTCTTTATTCTCTTTATCCTCTTCCTCTTCGTTCTCTTTATAATTTTCCTTATATCCCATCTATAATTCCCTTTTATTTTCTACCCCGAATTAACTTATAAATTTGGAATTAAGCCTATATACTTCTTATCTCTCTTCTAGCTTATCTATATCTTCTACTTCTTCTCTCTCTTTTAGCTCGTCTATATCTTCCACTTCTTTTCTTTCTTTAACCCCTTCCTCTTACTCCTCTATATACTGTACTGCCTACTCTCTTCCGTCACTTATATAAAGTAATATTTTAATCAGCACAACCATTGCGTTACTTATTAATATTCCCTACACTTATCTCTAATATCGCTATCCTAGCCATTTGCTATATTCCTCTAAGCTGCCATTTAGCTTCGCATTATAGCCGGCCTTACCAATAATATTTAACCTATAAGCTGTTCCTATTACCACTCTAATAACCGGAACTAATACGTTTAACTACTAACAATTTTCTAAGTTGCTCTTTCCCGTTGCGCATAGCTTCTAATTAATTTTATACTTTGTATACGTGTAACTGCTTTTATTGTACCAAATCTAATTCCAGAACTTATCGCAATAAGCCTACCCTAAGTTTACAAATTTTTAATACCTAGCCAACAAATACAGATATAAGTCGTCTTCTTTATCCAGTATCTAGCATACCGCGCAGCTATCCGCCAGTTTATCTAGCAGCTTCCGTACCTAACCCTTTTCGTCTATATCTCTTACCTATAAAGTCTACTAGTCTACTAAACCCTTGCCATATTTATCGTATGCTGCGCAATCTATATCCGTATATATAACCTCTTTACCATCTAAATACCTGCTTATTACCCCTTAGCGGCAGCCTGTTATCTAAACAAAAGCCGCTATTACTAACCTATCGACTATACCGGCCTCCCTTACAGCCCGCCTTTCTACCTCGCTAGTTTCTAAAAGCACCACCAAGTCTACCCCCTTCCCTCTACATCCGGCCCAACCGCTTTCTTACGCGTAGTTAATTATCCCGTATAGCAGCCCCACGTAAAGCATAAATATAATACCCGCGTAGTCTACCCCAGTCCTAAGAGCTAATATTACAATAATAAAGCCCCCCTCTTTAACCCACTTCTCTAGTCGGTCCTCCCTATTAACTAACCTAGTGTGATAATACTCGCACCCAAGCTTATAAGCCAGCTCCTTATATTGCTCTTAACTGTAATAATAGATTACTCCCTTTATGCTATTTAGCCTTTAAGCTTGCCTCTTATATATTGCCAGCGCCGTTTCCTTAATCTTCCCTTCCTAATACTACTATACTATATACCGCGTCTTTACTTATACCGTGCTTACTTATATATACGTAGCTAACGGCATAAGCATAACCTTGCTTAGCTCCTACTTTAGTAATAGGGGTAGTATTGCCGTAAGTAGTACCATCGGACACTGCAGCAGTCGTAAATTTTAAAGCTCCGCTAACTTTGGCCGCCAGTCGCTTAATATAAACGTTAGATAATACTTATTAATTACCACCCGCTAAAGTAATTTATCCCAGTTTAATCGTAAAGCGTAGTTAAGGAATCCCCAGCTTAATACTATATCTACGCTTACCACTACTATAGCTGCCAGGTTATTCTCTCCTGCCTTCTATTCTATATAGTCTATCTAGGCCTTCTTTAACCGGTTGATAAGATTGCCCAGTAGCGCTTAGAACGGCATAACAATAATAGTAATACCCGGATCTTCTAGATATACTAGCACCATAAACAACAAGCTCTTCCCCCCTCCTATTAGCAGTACTATAACTAGCGGCGTATACCCTGCTAGTATAGCCTCTACTCTCCGCTTCTGCTTATCTAACTAAAATAACACTTTATTACTGCCAAGCGCCTATTACATCGCTCTTTTAATCTACTCCGCCCTATACTCTCTTATTCCCAGCCCTATCTTCTATAAGACTAGCTACATACTTAAAGCGTCTAACCGCCCTTGTATATACTTTTGCCCTGCCTTTACTACCTTTAACTCTCCGGGTCTTATATTATCTATACCCCCTACGCCTAAAAACCGGTGCCATGCTTCACTAAGCGGTCGAAATGTTTTTACTAATTAGATGCTTAAGTGCTTAATAATATCGCTCGACACTCCGTATCAATTAACGCCTATCCTCTCCGTCCGCCTAGCTAATATCTCTAGCGCGCTTTCCTCCTTAATTTCCGGTTCCTTAACCTCGCCAATATCGTCTTAAGTGCCTACCCTAAATATCTCGTCCATAAAGACCCGTCTAATCGCGATAGCTATATGCCAGTAGTTAAGCGTATACAGCTTATTCCTAAGTGCTTATAAGGACCGCGCCTTAATTACCTACGTAAGACGGTCCGTTTCCCACGCTCTATACTTACCAGCCTAGATATAGTCGCTCCGTTTATAGCGCTAAATATGCTCTATAAGCCTCTCCTAGAACAGTAGCACGTACACTAGATATAACCCTACTAGCTAACCTACCCTCTACGGCAAAAACTGCAGTATAACCTTTAGCGCGTTAACAAGTGACTGTAACTTGTAATAATAAGTAATAAACACCACCTGTCCGTCTATAATAAAAACGTTCCAGTTCTATAGAAGCCCATTCTAATACCGGTATAATGTGATTTTAGTCCCCTTAGCTGGCTGTCTTGCTGTTATATACACCACAAATAATAGCAGCTTAAGAAATGTGTTAACTTTTTATATATATCGCCGGACCCGCCATACATACTACCCCTTTTTTACCTACATTTTCCTATCCACTTCGCTTTATTATATCTGCTTAAGCATCCATTCCAGCCCGCCGCCTAGCCCGTTGCTTGACTTGCTTATAAACAAAATGCCCCGTTTTATAAATGTTATATTATCCTTAATCTTTTCCAGCGGGATAGCGAACTGCCCTCCTTGCCCGTAAACCTATATCAGCTCCTACCACAGCATCTACTCGGCCTTAGTAACCGCATCTTAAATCATTATCTAAAAGCGTTTAATTATAACCGGCCGGCTATATTAATAGACAATCTTCTTATCTTTTAACCAATAGATACTGCCTAGATTGTTATAATTTAATGTAACTGCCTTGCTATACGCTAGCAGGCTAATTATTATACTTATTAGGCTAAAAGAGCCGTTAGCTAGAAATTGCTTTTGCCTATTAAGAAACTCTGCTCGCTCGGCATCTCCTTATATCTCTCTTTCTACTAATAGAAGTAGCTATTTAACCGCAAGCACCCGCGCATAGTAGACTACACCTACAAGTATAAATAAAAAGTCATTTACCGTTTAGAGTCTCCTTAGCTTCTTATTAATCCCTAATATAGTAAGAAAGTAAATAAGTCCACTATTAAACAGACTATTACTAATATTCCGGAATATAAATAAAGCTAAGAATTAAAGCACCCGTTCTGCAACACTCTTCTTATTTTCTTCTACTTATAGCGCATACCATAGATCCTTTACAAGTTCTTTTTATTTATCCTACTATTAGAAAAGTTCCTAGGCATCTCTAAGAAACCAAGCGTTATCCTCGTCATTTTCTCCGCCCTCGCTATTATTGTCATCTTCTACCCCCTCATTATTATCGTCACTATTATTATCGCTGTTCTTATTTATCCCTCCGGTTATGCTATCTATGCTTTTACTACTAGTATCTTTATTATTGTCTATATCTCGCCCAAGTGCGTTATTATCCCCTTCTGCCTCTTCTACAGCAATAAGCCGTAGATAATAATAGATAAACTGCTGCCAGTACCCAGTATAGCGCTCTTAACTATCCGCGTTTTCTAACCGCCCCATTAGCCTAATATTAACCTCTTTACGCTTCGCGCTTCTAAGCTATCGCCTTATCTTATAAGTAAGTGTTAATAGTCTAGATATATATCTCTCTATTAACATATCCACTACGCTATATACTTACTTTAACTCCTTCTCGTCTTAGTCCGGTAATCGCCTTACGTACGCGAGATATGTTAGATTGCGTTTTACGATATACTCTGGCCAGCCTATACGGTTATACCATCCTATTTAATCTATCTTTGCTACTTCGGCGTCCGCTACCTCTAGCCCCTTTTTATAGTCCTTATCAGCCTTCTTCTATTTACTTAGCATAGCTTACACAAATTCCTTATCGCCCCCATTATCCGCGCGTAAAGCCGCCTCGCCCTCCAGTTCTAGTACGTATACGGTAAAGTAGCGCTAAAAGCCGCTGCTAGCAAAAAATGTTTACACTTTAACGCTTATCCAATGCTCTTGGTCTCGCCGAGTTAACTTCTATCCGTACTTCTTATTGCTATACTTGCGTACTCCGTTACGATTTATGCTAATAAATCCGCATACTTTCTTGTCGTATAAAAAAGCGTCCGTTAGTTTACGTAGTATTTTAAACGGCGGTCTAAACGGTAGCGGCAGCGGCACATCCCTTAGGCCTAAAAGAGCGTATTCGCTATACTCTTTAACAATTTCCCTTTATATCTTTTGTAGTATTAAGTAATAATTGCGTAAATACAACCGCAGATTTCGAATTGCATAGCCGTGTTCTTTGCATATTAGTACTTTATAATTAGGGTTATAATATAGAAACCAGTTAGGCGGTTAAGTATTACTACTATTAGTATTTATTGTTGTTGCCATTGTTAATACTATTAACGCTAGTGTTAATTTGTGCTGGATTCTAATCCGCGGGTTCTAGCGAACCTCTATTACGACCCTAATAGCAATACAGTGTAATTCTTAATCTAACACCTTAAAATTTAGTATGCTGAATAACTTTTATATAGGAAAGAATATATTTAACGTATTATTATAGGGGTATTTGGAGAATAGATCCCACCCCAAAATTATTAGTTCTTAATTAACACAACCCCTAACGCTAACTACATTTGCCTAGATTCCAGCGCAGCCCACTACTTTATCAATGCTGTAAAAAAAAAGCCAATTTTAGCATATTAATATGCTAAAAGAAGCTAATTTTAGTATGTTAATATACTAAAAAAAGGCTAATTTTGTCATATTAACATACTAAATGTATTAAGAATCGATCTTCTAGTAGCATAAGGCTGGTAAAGCCAGCCTCCCTAATATTATATTATATAGCTACTAGCCTTCCCTAGATAGATAAATTAACAATTACAAAAGACTATTAATACTGTATTAGCAGGGCAGCACCAATCCACGTTAGGTGTGTGTTAGTAATAGTGTTCTAGTTTTAGTTCTTAGGGGGGAATATAAAGCCTATAGCTTAGCTTAACGTAATCTACCTTAACGCGATTTCCTACCTCTATATTGTTAATACCGACTACTATAGCCGCATCAATTCTAGCCTTAGGCGTAACGCCTTAGGAAACGCGAACCTTCCTTCTACGCTCGCTTCCCGCCTTATTTATTAGCACTAATACCCCCGCCGTATAGGTGCGCGACAGCACCAACCCTAGCCTGTCATTCTTTATTGCAAAATCACCTAAAAATGCCTTATAGTGGATCCGCCAGTCCTATAGGCCTAAAGTACTTCTATAACTTAAACCCGTTAATGCGAACAACGCCAATCTAGACTCTTACCCGTAAAGCAAAGACGACAGCGACTATAATAGCCCAGTACAGTCCACCGCTAGTATTGCCGACAACGGCCTAGATAGTATATTAGACAGTATATAGGATGTAAGTGACAAAAGTACCTATTATAGGGATAAAAGGTCTATATCTAATACTTCTCTAACTTAACCGCCTGCTAAACGTACTTAAGACTATAAGGCTACACCGCACCTAGAGTATATTATAACCGTTAGTAATATAAATAGGCGGAAAGAAAGGGATAGGCGTAAAAGGTTAGAAAATAAGCTTTCTAATATCTTTGTAACCGAGGAAGAGGATAACATATAAGATGTATATATGCGGGAGAACGGAATAAAACTTGCCTAGCTAGCTAAGCAGCCTAACTATATAGGAATAGGTAGACGGGAGGCGTTCGCCTTAGTCTATAGGGCAAGCGCTATTAGTAGTAGGGAAGCTCTTAAGAACCTAAAGGCCGTACTCGCCTATTGGCGAAAAAACCGCACTATAGATTTAAACCGCCAGACTCCTTACTAATCGTCGTCACATCCCCCCCAATTATCGTCGTAGTCCTTAGTTACTTTTATATCCGGTAGCCAGAATATAAATACCGCCCTATCTAGTTTCCGGAAGGCTTTTTTTAATATTACTACTATTAAAGCCACTGGAATACTTTAAGACATTCTTTATTACCATTACCTCGTATATCTTTACCAATATTATTAAAACGCGGAAGCACTTCTGGATCCTATACTATTAACCGCACGGAGTAGAGGTGTTGGTAACGCGTCTTTAGTTAAGCAGTAGCTCTTTAAGGCGCTCTACCTATCTACTAATATACCTTCTTTATTGCTAGCTAACTCCTCCGCTCCATCCAGCAAGCAATAGCGCTACTTTACAAAGTGTCTTTATAAGGGCTATCGATGGTATTACATATAGGAAGCACTTAGTTCTAGCATTTTTGCTCTTATTCCGACATCTAGAATACCTTATTCTTTTATAGAGCGGCTCTCATCAGGCGTATTTAACGTATTTCTTAACCTTATTAAGCGGTTTTACCCAAACACTATTAAGTTTAGTTAGTTAATAGAGGACTTTATATAAAATACATTAACGGGCCAGTAGCCGCTTTGTGGTTATCTTCCTATTAAAGATATAAGTGATAATTAACTATAGGAAATGGATCTTTCCGACGTGCTCTAGCTGTTCAACCGTTATCCTGCACTAGCTATTAAGGATATTCCTTCTTTCTCCTTATATTAGCGACTCAGTTAATTAAGGCACGGACACGGTAAGAGAGACGCGTAAGCCTATATAATTGGATTATCTATAAACGAGGATCCAAAGCTAGAGAAAAGGAAAGGAGAAGAAGGGTAACGCCGCTTAAAGTTATATGCGGTCCTTAAGTTACGTAAGCTTATATAACTCTACGTCTACCATAATCCACCGTTTTCCGCTAGCGCCGTAATACCTTACCTATTTTTTAAGTTGTATATATATACAGTAAATATAGATAGACAGGATCCTACCCCAGAATTGTGTAATTAGTGTTGTAATATAGAAACCAGTTAGACGGTTAAGTGCTACTACTATTAGTATTATTTATTATTGCGGTTGTTAACGCTAGTTATATTCTAGCCCGCGGGTTCTAGCGAACCTCTATTACGACTAATGCTAACTCTAAGTTAACAGTAATATAGTCTAATTCTTAATCCAATACCTTAAAACAACTAAACTTAATATGCTGAACAACTTTTATATGGTAAAGAATACGTTTAACGTATTATTATGGGGGTATTTAGAGAACGGATCCCACCTAATGGATCCTACCCTAGAATTGTTGGTTCTCGGTTAGCGCAACCCTAAATACTAACTACATTTGTCCGGATTCTAGTGCAATCTACCGCCCCCTTAACGATAGGGCTTATAGGTAAAAGTAAATAAATAAATAAAAAAGGAAGAAAATTAAATTAAAGTAAAAAGATTTTAATATTTTTAATAAGTAGCTAAATATTTCCTTTAGGCCTTAATACTACTAATATATTATATTAATAACTTAGTTAATTAAGGTATAAATATAGTAAGGAGATTATATAGGCTTATATAATTAAATTATCTATAAATAAGGATTTAAAGCTAAAAGAAAAAAAGAAAAAAAATTAATAATATTAGAAGTTATATATAATCCTTTAGTTATATAAAAGTTATATCATCTCTATATCTATTATAATATTTACTATAACTACTACTTTTTATTAATATTATAATATATTAATATATAAATCTATATATATTTATAGTAAAACTTTATTAAAATTATTATATATTAATATAGTTATATTAGGGGATATAAAAAATACTACTTATAATAAAATATTATTAAAAAGTATATAAGGGAATAGAAGTTCCTTTAAAATATAAATTATTTAAAAAATTTTAAGTATTATAAAACTATTCTTATAAATAGTATATTATTAAAGCTAAGTTATAAGCTTTAAATAGCTTATATAAAAGCCTATTATACTTTTTTACCTACTTAGGTACTTATTTTTAGAGAGTTAGGCCTATAAACCCTTTAGTTAAATAAGTAATAGTAACCTAAAACTTATTAATTAAAAGTCTTAAAAAAATAACCCTTATAAATATACTATAAGGTATTAGATAAAAAAGTTTAGTAAGCTTTTATATATAATTTAAGTATTTTATTTATATATATTAATAAGTTTTATATTTTTAAACTACTTAATATTATAAAATAGATATAATAAAGCCTTATAAGAGTAATTAAGGTAAATAGAATTCTATATTAATAAGATTAATATAATATATAAGATTATATTATA
>Ga0307515_10004618_pt1 | contig 28294 bp, 26 predicted proteins | sample 17_EM_MG_FD_194513 | JGI IMG/M metagenome (GOLD analysis project Ga0307515, IMG submission 194513) | Populus trichocarpa ectomycorrhiza microbial communities from riparian zone in the Pacific Northwest, United States - 17_EM | ecosystem: Host-associated > Plants > Roots > Unclassified | place... | reverse complement strand
GTCTTTTGCTGCTTCCCTTGTGGGGTGATGTAGTAATACTTGCGAACCCTGCCTCCAGCCAACTCCTCCTTGAAAGAAAGAAGACCATCACTGGTCATTTTCTGTAAGGCAGGATAAAGTGACCCATCTTTTAAAAGAATTTTTCCTTCTGATAATTCTTTCACCCGAAGAGATATTTCATACCCGTACATGCGCTCCCGTTCGGATAACAGTTTCAGTATAATGGCTGAAATGGTGCCTTTAAGTAATTCTTTGGAATACATAGAACAAATATATATTGTAATTTGATATATCAAAATACGATGGTCAAAATATTTGCATTTTCACGCATATTTGCATTTTTACAAATGAATCCTCTTCGTATTGTCTTTATGGGTACACCGGAATTTGCGGTGCCTTGCCTTGACTTGCTGGTTGAAAACAAATTCAACGTGGTGGCCGTCATTACGGCTCCTGATAAGCCACAAGGTCGTGGTCAGAAGCTGGTACCTTCACCTGTTAAAGAAGCAGCATTAAAACATCATCTCACCGTTCTTCAACCTGCCAACTTAAAAGCACCGGAGTTTATTGAAGAATTGAAAAGCTATAACGCCAATCTTCAGATCGTAGTCGCTTTTCGTATGCTGCCTGAAGTAGTCTGGAACATGCCTTCCATCGGCACCTTCAATCTTCATGCTTCGCTTCTTCCTCACTATCGCGGGGCAGCGCCTATTAACTGGGCCATCATCAATGGTGAAAAAGAAACCGGTATTACTACTTTCTTTCTGAAACACGAGATCGATACCGGTAGCATTATCTTCCAGGAGAAAGAGCCTATTCATGAAGATGATGATGTAGGTAAATTATATGAACGACTCATGCACAAGGGAGCAGAGCTGGTGGTGAAAACGGTGAAAGCCATTGAAGCCGGAGACTATCCTTCTATTTCTCAGCCCGAAGGAATTGAAATTAAACATGCTCCTAAAATCTTCAAAGAAACGTGCGAGATCAATTGGAACCAGCCGAGCGGGCAGGTAAGAAATTTTATCCGCGGCCTTAGTCCCTACCCTGCCGCATGGACAATTTTAAACGGCAAGGTGTATAAAATATTCCGCTGCCATAAAGCATCGCACGACAATCGTCACCTGATCGATGCAGGCCAGTTAGTAACCGACAATAAAAACTATCTTTCTGTCAAAACTTCAGACGGATGGATCTCTATTGAAGAACTTCAGCCGGAAGGAAAACGAAGAATGTCCATTCAGGATTTTTTCAGAGGAAACAAACTTTAATTTAACTGATTCATCCACGTGCCGGCTATCAATTGGCTAATTTGCACATCATCAAATTGAAAATTGAAATGATCATTTCGCTCATCGCTGCTCTTACCGAAAATCGTGTCATTGGAAAAAACAATGACTTACCCTGGCACCTGCCTGACGACATGAAATTTTTCATGGAAACCACTAAGAATCACGCGGTGATTATGGGCAGGAAAAATTACGATTCACTTCCACCTAAATTTAAACCACTAAAAGATCGCTTCAACATTGTTGTTACGCATCAGGCCGGGCTTCATGCGCCCGGCACAGTTGCTGTCCATTCTTTGGAGGATGCATTCATCGTTGCAAAAGAGCACAGCCATTCTGATGACGAAATCTTTGTTATCGGAGGAGCGCAGATTTATACGTTGGCCATGCCTCGCGCCAATCGGCTTTATCTTACCGAAATCAAAACAACATTGGAAGGCGATACTCACTTTCCCTCTTTCGACAAACAGGAATGGAAGGAAATGTCTCGGAAGCCACATCCTGCCGATGCCAGACATATTTACGCATTCGACTTTGTTATTTACGAACGCAAAAATTGATTATTTTCGAAAATGGATACACATAAAAAAATAGCAGGGGTACTTTTCATTGTTACGGGGACACTGCAAATTATAGGATACATTTTCATTTCCGCTTTCTTTTCCATGTTATTCCCACTCGTTATGGAAGAAGCCAGAGGCGAGGAAGGAATTTGGGTATTGGAATGGATCAGTCACTTCGGACAAATCATCGGAGCCATCATCGTTTTCTTTTTTGCTATCCCTTCTATTATCGCGGGCATTGGCCTTCTTAACAAACAACGATGGGCACTGATACTGGCCATGGTGCTGGGATGCTTTAAATTATTCTCATTTCCAATCGGTACTGCTATTGGCGTATATGTGATCTGGATTTACATCCAGGATCAAAAAGAAATTCAAACTACCTGATCTGTTTTTTTATGTCTTACTTCTCCGGAAAAGTAGTGTGGGTAACAGGTGCATCCAGCGGCATTGGTGAAGCGCTTACCTATGAGCTCGCCAAACGCGGAGCCAGACTTATCTTATCTGCACGCAGAAAAGAAGAGCTGGAACGTGTAAAAGGAAACTGTACACCTGCTTCCCAGCCCGGCATTCGTGTGCTTCCATTGGATCTTTCTTTATCAGAAACATTACAACTTTCTACCGAAGCTGCTATCCAGATTTTTGGTCATGTGGATATCCTGATCAACAATGGAGGTATCAGTCAGCGTAGCCTTGCAAAAGACACACTCATAAGTGTGGATCGCAAAATCATGGAAGTGGATTACTTCGGAACAATTGCATTGACAAAATATTTGTTACCTCATTTCATTCAGCGTAAGGGAGGCCATTACGTAACCATTACCAGTGTAGCTGGCAAAATTGGTGTGCCTGTTCGTACCGGATATGCAGCAGCAAAACATGCGCTTCATGGTTTCTTCGATTCACTGCGTGCGGAAGTTTGGAAAGAGAATATCCTGGTTACACTGGTTGTGCCAGGATGGGTAAGTACTAACTTATCAACACATGCTGTTGTCGGAGATGGATCGGCCCACAATCAAATTGATCCCAACAATGCGGGAGGATATAAGCCCGAAGTGTTTGCCACCAAAATGTGCAATGCCATAGAAAACAAAAAGCAGGAGGTCTACATCGCTGGAGCAAAAGAAACGCTGGCCATTTACCTCAAACGATTTCTGCCTGGCATTTTTTCTTCTATCCTGAAGAAGCAATTGAAATAATAACTCTCTACGACAAACCATCAGGGGAAACCGTTGCATTCAATTGCCGGTTGACGTCAACAGATAACGGAGTTATATCCAAGTTCTGTATGCCATTACGGTATTTACGTTGAATTGATATAAACTTATTTTTTTATTCCACTGCTACCACTTTCTTTTGCATTGGTGTCCTTCATGTCTACTCCTTTGCAATCACTAATAAAAAAAATCATTCTGGGAAGAAAAGAATTCATTCTTTCACGCACAGAATACAAGCGAATACTACTTACCGGCCAGCTATCGATCATTACATTTTGCGTCTGTCTGTTTTATCTGCTTTTTGGTCTATCAAGGGGCATTTACCATATATGGCCGTACCAGTTGCCCTGTGCATTACTGATGTTATCGAGCTGGTGGCTGAATCGGAGAAGAAGGTATCAGACGGCAAAGATTATATTCATCACTACTGTTAATATAACCGTCTTTATTTTCGCAAGCGTTGAGCCCGTTCAAACAGGCATTTTTATCTTTTTCGTTGCTACGAGTCTTGGAGCTTTTGCTATTTTCGGATACGAGAATAAGAACAATGCATTTTTAATGGTGGGTTTTTCGGTGATGCTTTTCTTTGCGTCCATATACAATAAGCATAGTTTCATTCCTCACCTTATTGGTGCGGAGAAATATGCGCAAATGAACCTGATCATCAATTTTTTAATCTGCGTGCTGGGCTGTACACTCATCATCTATTTTCTGGTTAAGGTCAACTACCGTTCGGAGAACGAATTGAAAGAAAATGAGAGAAAAATTCTTATCCAGAACCAGGAGCTAACTAAGATCAATGGGGAACTTGATCGCTTTGTCTACAGCACATCGCATGATTTGCGCGCCCCGCTTAGCTCTATACAGGGATTAATCAATCTCTCGGAAATGACCGACACGCTGCCCGAGATAAAACAATACATCGGGATGATGAAAGACCGGGTAGAAAATCTGGATAAGTTTATTAATGACATTTCGGATTATGCCCGCAACAGCCGCCTGGAAATTGTAAAAACAAAAATACAACTCAGGAAAGCCTTACGGGATACGTTGGAAAATCTCCGCTTTTATCCTGATTCTGAAAAAATAAGAGTGGAATTAAATGTGCCGGACGACCTTTTCATTCTCAGCGATGCCACGCGCCTGCAAATGATTTTCACCAATCTGATCTCCAACTGTTTCAAATATCACGACCGCACCAAAGAAGATTGTTTTATCTCGATCGAAGGAAGCCAGCCGTCTTCTTCTATGATTGAACTGGAAATCAGGGATAACGGAATCGGAATTCCAGCTGATCTGCTACCTAAAATATTTGAAATGTTTTTCCAGGCACATGAGCAATCAAAAGGTTCGGGCCTGGGTTTATACATCGTTAAAGAAACGCTTGACAAACTGGGAGGCACCGTGATTGCAAAATCAGAAACTAAGAAAGGTTCACTGTTTGTTATTCAGCTTCCGATAGTATAGAGTGAGCTGCTGTACCCGGCTACTTCTGCGCACCAAACACTTTCTTTAGCAAATCGGTAGTACGCTCCAGTGGATTCTCTCTGATCTTTTTTTCTTCCGCTGCAATCATGGTAAACAATCCCTGCATGGCGAGATCGGTGGCATACTCATTCAAATCCGGATTTACCTTTTGAACCAGCGGTATTTTATTATAGCTGTTTACCAGATCGCTGTAGTACCTGGTTGCGCTTACTTTGTCAAGCGAGCTTTGAATAACCGGTTTGAATTTTTCTTTCAACTGCGCAGCGGTAGTCCGTTTCAGGTATTGAGTAGCAGCATCAGGCTGACCTTTTAAAATAGACCATGCGTCTTCAATGGTCATGGATTTAATAGCAGTGATGAAGATAGGCTTTGCTTCTTTGGCAGCATCCTCTGCGCCACGATTCAACGTCATCACAAACTTATCCACTTCACTTCCCAATCCGATTTGTCTTAATTTGTCTTCCACTTTCTTTACATCTGGGGGAAAAGGAATTTTAATTTCAGAATTCTTAAAATAACCATCCGTTTGTGAAGCATTGTCTGCACCAATCGATATTCCTTTTATCAACGCTTCCTTCAGGCCGGAACCTACTTCAGCAGTAGTCAATGGGGTTTCTCCGGAAAGGGTCTTGTTTACTTCGGACAATGTTTGATTGATTTGTGCAGAAGTACAGGCACCAAGCAGAAAGGCCAAAGACCAGATCGATCGTTTCATAATTCGTAAATGATTAAAACAAAATTACCAGATGAAGAAACCAATTCCTATGTTGATTTATAACCAATGATGATCATCCTTTTATTAAGTAATCGGGTGTGATCTCTGAAACACTCCGGCAGCCCGCAAGACCCATTGTTAAATCAAAATCAGCAAGAAGATTGCGCATTACCTCCATCACACCTTGCTGCCCGCCAATCGTCAATCCATACACGTAAGGTCTTCCGATACAGACTGCCTTCGCGCCAAGCGCCAAAGCTTTAAAAATATCCGCACCACCGCGAACACCGCTATCCATCAATACAGGAACTTTATCCCCTACTGCCTCCACGATTGCCGGCAAGGCTTCTAATGTACTGATGGCTCCGTCTACCTGGCGGCCACCGTGGTTCGAAACAATAATTCCATTCATACCATGATCGATGGCCATGCGCGCATCATCGGGATGATTGATTCCTTTTAGTAAAACAGGAAGCTTCGTGCGATCTCTTAAAAACTTCAAATCCTTCCACGTCAGTGCAGGGTTGGAATAAATATCGACAAACTTCTGCACCGCTTTAACAGGCCGGCCTGAACGCAGCTTTGAAAAAAATCCGTTGCCGGGATAGTTCTTCACGATTTGAATCAATCCGGCCAATGAATGTGCTGTCACTTTGCGATCAGAAGAGTTATCGTTTTCCTCTTCCATCAGTTTTTGAAACACAGGATCAGAAGTGTACTGTGCAATCCCTTTGCCTTCCAGAAAAGGCAGGTAAGCAATATCCAGATCGCGGGTGCGCCATCCAAGCAAGGTGGTATCCAACGTAATCACTAAAGCGGAACATCCGCATTTCTCCGCTCGCTTCGCAAAGCTTTCCACTAACTCATTGGATTTACTCCAATACAATTGCATCCATCGCGGACTATTTCCCATAGCCTCCGCTACTTCTTCCATGGGTTTGCTTGCCTGATTGGAAAAAATATAAGGAACGTCCAATTCCGCAGCCGCTTTCCCTACAGCAAGGTCTGCCTGCTCATGCACCATTTGCAAAACCCCCACCGGTGCAAGTAAAACAGGCGCTGATAATTTTTGTCCGAATAGTTCGATGGAAGTGTCACGATGACTTACATCGCACAACATTCGGGGCACGATCTTGTACGTATCAAAAGCAGAGCGATTGGAAGCCATGGTACTTTCAAAGCCTGCGCCTCCGGCAATGTAAGCATACGCCTCAGTGCTCATCATCGCTTTAGCTTTATGCTCCAGCCTGTTCCAATCTACAGGTATGGGAGAGCGATTACCTGAAAATCCATTCAGGTAAATCTCTTTTTGCCGGTCAGCCTTTGATTTGGTCATACTTTAAAAATAATCACTCATTATTTAATAATTGACAAAACTTTTAAGGTTACTCAGTAGTTTTGCTGTAGTCGGAAACAATCCACTTAAAATGAAACAAATTTTAGCAGAGCTTCTTACTATCGGTGATGAAATCCTTTATGGCCAGATCGTGGATACCAACTCGCAATGGATGAGCGTGGCATTGAGTAATGCCGGCATTAAAGTGATTCGTAAAACATCAGTGGGTGATCAGGAAGAAGAAATACTGGCCGCCTTTGCGGAAGCAGAAAAAAGAGCAGATATTGTATTGATCACCGGTGGATTGGGGCCCACGAGCGATGACATCACCAAACCCTGTCTCGCAAAATATTTCAATTGCGAAGTGAAAATCCATGAAGAAGCGCTTGCCGAAGTAACAGAGTTCTTTGCACAACGTGGCCGTGAGCTAACGGAGATCAATCGCCAGCAGGCCGCCTTGCCGACCTGCAGCGAAAAGATAACCAATGCCATCGGCACTGCACCCGGTATGTGGTTTGAACGCAACGGGAAGATATTCATGTCCATGCCCGGTGTTCCTCATGAGATGAAACTGATGATGACTAACCTGGTGATTCCTAAACTAAAGGAGACATTTATCACTCCCACCATCTATCACAAAGTAATCCGCACGGTAGGAATTGGCGAATCGTTTCTTGCCGAGAAAATTTCAGGGTGGGAAAAAGCATTGCCCGATCATGTCAAGCTGGCCTACCTGCCAAGCCTGGGTGAAGTAAAACTTCGGTTGACTTCTTTTGGTGAATCGATAGAGAAACTGGAAACGGAAAGTAATACACTGGTCGAAAAACTGAAAGAGGTAGCAGGGCCGTTTATTTTTGGATATGGAGAAGATCCACTCGAAGTTGTTATCGGTAGAACGTTAAAAGAAAAAAAACTAAACATCTCCATTGCCGAAAGCTGTACAGGTGGCTATCTCACTCACCTGATCACCAGCGTAGCAGGTAGTTCCGATTATTTTCTGGGAAGCATTATCCCTTACGATTACCAGATTAAGATGAGACAACTGGGTGTGAAACCGGAAACACTGGAAAAATATGGCGCGGTAAGCGAGCCTACGATTATGGAAATGGCCAACATCGTACGTGCAAAATTCAATACAGATATTGGAGTGGCAACAAGTGGTATAGCCGGTCCGGGCGGAGCTACACCGGATAAGCCAGTGGGAACAGTATGGATCGCCTATTCGGATAAGCATCAAACCGTAACCAAAAAGCTGCAGCTTTCGAAAGATCGTATGATCAATATCCGAAGTGCATCGGTGGCGGTATTGAATCTGATCCGCCAAAGCTTGCCCCAATAAGCGCTACGACCACTTGCCCGCTGCTGAATGCGGTCTGTGGACTCCTGAAAATTCTGCTTAACTTAGCAGTTCCAAACGATTGAATATGGCGCTGGTAGAATTGATTATGCCTAAAATGGGCGAAAGCATTATGGAAGCCACGATTTTAACCTGGCTCAAAAAGCCGGGCGATAAAATCGATCAGGATGAGTCAGTATTGGAGGTGGCTACCGACAAAGTAGATACCGAAGTACCTTCTACTCATGGCGGAATTCTGAAAGAGATACTCGCACAGAAAGGCGATGTGGTACAGGTGGGAAAAGCGATTGCTATTATCTCTACAGAAGGTGATAGTGATACATCTTCAATCAATACAAATACAGTGGCTAAAGCAACTGCTGCTCCTGTTAAAGAAATGGCAACAGCCGCTGCTTCCTCCAATGGCAATGGATCACACATTCATGCTGCTGATTTTAAATCTTCTTCCCGATTTTATTCTCCGCTGGTTAAAAATATTGCTAAAGAAGAAAATGTACCAGTCGCTGAATTGGAAACGATAAGTGGCTCTGGTGCTGAAGGGCGTGTAACTAAAAAAGATATCCTGGCGTACGTGCAAAACCGTAAGCTGGGCCAGGTTGTTTCAGTTCGTACAGCTGCTTCTCCTCTTGTTCCTGCCTCCATCAGCGCAGGTGATGAAATCATTGAAATGGACCGTATGCGCAAAATGATTGCCGAGCGCATGCTGGACAGCAAACGGGTATCTCCGCATGTTACTTCATTCGTGGAAGCGGATGTAAGCAACATCGTATTCTGGCGTAACAAAGTAAAGAATGAGTTTCAGAAAAGAGAGGGTGATGTGCTTACCTATACTCCCATTTTCATCGAAGCCATCGTACTTGCCATCAAAGATTACCCGATGATCAATGTACAAGTGGATGGCCACCGTATCATTAAAAAGAAAGACATTAACATAGGGCTGGCAGTAGCCTTACCCTCCGGCAATCTGATTGTACCTGTAATCCGAAATGCCGATCAGTATAATATCACTGGCCTTACCAAAGCGGTGAATGATCTTGCCAGGCGTGCGCGCGAAAACAAACTGAAGCCCGATGAACTTGTGGGAGGCACATTTACCGTTTCGAATGTAGGATCGTTTGGTAACGTGATGGGCACTCCGATTATCATGCAACCCCAGGTAGCGATTATCGCATTGGGTGCTGTGCAGAAAAAACCTGCTGTGGTCGAGACTCCTTATGGTGATGCCATAGCGATCCGTCATAAAATGTTCCTTTCCCACTCTTACGACCATCGGGTGGTAGATGGCGCGCTGGGTGGAAGCGTGGTGCGAAGGGTAGCCGATTACCTGGAGAAATTTGATATCAGCAGAACTATTTGATTACGAGATAGCCGGTCTTCTTAGCGGAACCATCTCCTAATTCGATCGAGTAAAATAAATTGCCGGAGGGTAATTTATTGCTTCCGTTAATATTTGATTCTCCTCTGAACGACTTTTGATCATTGTCGTAACCGGAAATTTCAAATACCCGATCTCCCCATCGGTTAAAAATAATCACCCGGTTGTTGGGATAGAACTCAATGTTGGCGATTCTGAAAAAATCATTCTTGTTATCATTCCCTGTTGAAACCGCATTGAATATTTCTATTGCATGCTCGCTACTGATTGCTGCGAGTGTATAAAAAACGGTGGCAGGCGCCAGTTCGCTTGTAACCGAACCGGAAGACAAGCTCCCTGCTGCGCTGGATTGCCCCAGACTGATATAAGCTTCAGTAGCTTTATCACTGGAAACCACCACCCAACTGCTAAGATCATCGGCTAAGGCATCTTCATTTACCACAGGCAATTTAATTTTGCTTTGATTCAGTGCTCCTGGTACAAACACCAACTCCCAATACCTTTTGGAAGAGATCGCAGTCAGTTCCTTATCCCCTGAAAGTACCTGGCCTGTAGTTAAATCATGCAGTGTAAGTGTAGCTACTGCATTGGGATCAGTTACGTTGTTAACCTCAACCGGTAAATACGATGATCCATTTCCAATGGGGAAAAGCCAATTGCCCGCACCTTTAATTTCTACGGAACCCACCACGTGCGATTGATTGGAGCCTCCGACAACAACAGCACCCGAATTAAGTACAAGCCGTGCTCCATTAGCTGATTTCAATACGCTGTTTTGCAAATCCAGCTCCGACTCAATCGTGATGTTGGCTGAAAATGTTTTTTCACCACTTCCACTGATAACAAGTTTGTTAAAGGACTGATCACTGTGATTAATAGTCTGAGTCAAGTTGCTGTTAAAATTGATCTGACCTGTACCGGCATCATACGTACCCAGATTAACCCACGCTCCGGAAATCCGGAGATCTCCATTATTTACCAGGGTTCCTTTGTTAACCAAACTATCCGGAGCTACAAATACAGTTTGATCAGCCAGACTTATGACCGCACCGTTATTATGAACGCTTTGCGCGAATGCACAACAATCTGTAAAGAGAAGGAAAAGTATGAAACTGTTTTTTTTCATGATGCTGGCAAGTGAATCACTTATCCGGTAATAGCTTTATTTTTTTGTTTTGATGTTAGCCTCCATACCCAGCACTTTTTTAATTTTTTCGAGTTCTGCCTTGAGATCGGTGATGGATGTATTTTCTGCTTTCAGATTTTGAAGTGAAGCATTTAATGAATTCACCTGCTCCTGACTCTTTGCAAGTTTGTTTTGTAAATCTTCGATTTCCTTTTGCTGCTCTTGCATTGCCTTTACCAATGGCGCAACAAAATCGGTGTACCGTAATCCGAGAGTGCGATCTTTATCTTCGCCAATGGTAAGTATTGCATTTTCTGAACCTACAATTCGCTCGATGTCCTGGGCAAGAAATCCCCAGTTGGTTCGGGTATCGCTCAGATTTTTCATTTGATAACTAACCGGCTTAAGCTTCATTACAAAATCGAGTCCTGCTGTTAACCCTTTGATGTCTTTTTTGAAACGCTGATCGGAAGCGGCTGTAAATGCAACCTGTCCTTCAATAACGGAAACGGAAGTGTTACCAATCCTGACTTTATTACTGGCATTTACAGTAGCTCCTTCTCCTATTGCAGTAGCATTATTCAGATTATTGGCACTAACGTCAGCATTGTTACCTACCAGGGTTATTCTTGTTCCGGTGGTATTTGTTCCTCCAATAAGGGTGCCCACAAAGACATTAAAAAAACCAGTAGTCGTATTTTGCCCTGAACGGTGGCCCACCATTACGTTTGCTGTTCCATCCGTTACATTCCATCCCGCTTTTTCACCCACAAAAGTATTTACGTTACCTGTCGGTGTTGTAAACTCACCCGCCTGCGCACCAACGAGCGTATTTCCCTGATGTGCAGTATTGGTTCTGCCAGCCGCCCACCCGATGATTGTATTCAAATCCCCGCTTGTCTTCGTTTGACCTGCTTGCGTACCGATCATCACATTATAATTACCTGTCGTATTTCCTGCACCTGCATAGTCACCATAGAATGCATTGTCCGTACCATTTCCGCCTACATTGGCACCGGCAAACAGATTGCGCGTACCGGCATTGTTAATGAGCGAGCTTCCGCTTGGGTTTGCCCACTGCGCAACTCCACCTGATGTAGTGAGTACCTGGTTAGCAGTTCCAACAGAAAATTTTGACACACTGATTGCTGCTGTAGCACTAACATCAGCATTCACAATAGTACCATCTGTTATCTTGGCAGAGGTAATTGCGTTTACAGTTGGGTTAGGATAAGTGCCTGATAAGTCACCACCAGCAGTTCCTCCGGGAACCACTCCGGTAATTGTCGTGCTGGCTGCGGCTGTCAATCTTCCCTGCGCGTCTACTGTAAAGCTAGGGACTGCAGTGGCAGAGCCATACGATCCGGCTGTAACAGTAGTGACCGCCATATCTGTACTGGTAATCGTACCATCCAGAATTTTTGCGGTCGTAACAACTCCTGTGTTTAATGTCGGATTCGGATAGGTGCCCGTCAGATCTCCACCTGCAGCTCCACTTGGTGTGGTGCCTGTCGCCCATGTTGCCACACCTCCTGCAGTTGTTAATACCTGCCCGTTAGTACCGGGTAAAATCTTGGCTGTGGTTACTGCGTTATCATTAATAGTCAATCCTGTACCGAAAGTGCCGGCTATGCTTCCTCCTGTTGGAGACTCTGTATCCAGCACCACAGAGCTGTTTAGCCGGTTTGTATTCACTGTACTGGTAGTAGATGCGTTGTTAATGGCTGCTACTATATTATTGCCCGATGTACCCGCAATCGTGGGTGAAGGATAGGTGCCTGTAAAATCTCCACTTGCAGTTCCTCCGGGTGCTACACCTGCTAAAGCAACACTTTGCGCCCCACCGGTCATACGTGTGATCGAAAGCTGTCCGGTTGCTCCATTAAAAGCCAATGTCTGATCGTCTGTATTGGTTCCTGTAAAGGCAGCAAGATTAATAGGGGTTGCCGAAGGATTATTTGTAATCGTTAATGTGCTTCCCACCAGTTGAAGATCCTGAGGAATGAGTGAGATGGAATTACCAGAGATGGCCACCCCACTTCCCGCATTCAGATCTGATCCTGTACGAACGGGTTGCCATTGAGTGCTTTGCCAGAAATAAAATTTATTTTCGTCACTATCAAAAACCAGGAGCCCGTTTTCCCTGGATGACAGTGAGGAAGTAAAAGAAGTGGCTGTTCTTTGGGCGGTGGTTAACCTGGGTACTAAAAGTCCCTGATTGTTTCCGGGCGACACCAATTCCAGTACTGCATTTTTATTAGGATTAGCAACCCCTATACCTACTGCATTCTGGCCTTTAGCCAGGCATACAACCGCGATTAAAGCGGTCGTAAGAAAATAGTTCTTCCAACTCATAGACGTTAAAGATTAGGCCAAATAAAACCTTGGAGGATGGGCTCTTCCTACGGCTTTCTAAAACTACAAGAAATTATACTGTGGTTAAAATATTTTTTCTTTGCTCGCAAATGAGCCTGCTACCCGGAATTATAAGTTTTCTTCCGGTTTGACTAATATTGTAAAAACAGAAGAGATGGGCAATCATCCTGTTTTTCACACAGACCGCGTTTTTTTAAGCGATTTATTTAGCAGGGTAAGCTAGCTTTTGTATGTCAAAAATTATTTCCTTCATCAGCCGAAAGGGAGGCACCGGTAAAACCACGAATGCGGTTAATCTGACGACTTCTTTATTTCAATACGGTAAAAAAGTATTGCTGGTAGAAACCGATACAAACTATACGCTTAGCACACTGCGCAAAATAGAATCGTTTAAAGCGAAAGAGAAGAAGGAAGGCTTTGAGATATTAGGCTCGCAGGATGATACGATTGCCGATGAACTGGTGAAAATCAAGCAGGATAAAAAACTTGATTTCGTTATTGTGGATAGTGCGGGTAAGACTACTAATGAGGGCATTAAAAAACTTTGCCTGGTAAGCGATGTAGTGATTGTGCCCACCAGCCTTACACAAAACGATTTGCTGGTTACGTATCAAACCATTACTGATCTGGCACCGGCTCGTGAATTAAATCCAAAATTAAAGATACTGGTATTGCCCAATCGTATTCATAGTGGCACCGGTCTTCATACCGTACGCGACAATCTGAAAAACCTGGATGCCCTTGTTTTGCCAGTAATTGTACCTCAAAAAAACAGGTTTGTGAATTTCAGTACGTTTGAAGCAGAGAAAGATTATCAGCCGGTATTTGAAATAATCCTGAAGCATTTGTTATGAGTAAAAAGAAAAGCACACTCAATGACCTGGAAGAATTTCTAAAGCTTCAGGCCTCTTCATTAGTAACCCCTGCTTCGCTGGGCGAAAAAGTAAAAGAGGTTCCCGCTCCTAAAGCAGAGGTACCTCAACCCGCAATTGCATCAATACCCTCTTCTGCAATTAAAGAGGAATGGACAGAAAAAGAGCTGATCAAAGCTGTTCACGAATTGGCTGCCAATAAAAAAGCATTCTATCAATTCATCACCACAGTGGTGGAAACACTTCCTAACAAATCAACGGAAGACACGCTTCTTATCAACACTGCGCTTTACCTGAAAGGCGGATCGGACTGGAAAGAAGTGGTTCGTGATTACTGGAAGAACAAGTAACAGAACGATTCGGTCAATACGAGGGCATCGGTTCATTCATGTTTACTACGGTATTGAATTTTTATGCCAGCAAAAACCAGGGCAGTAACGCAGTAAGTAATGTGATTAAAAACCAAATCCAAAGTTTTCGGTTAGTTGCTTTTTCTTCTGCTGTCATAGTTCATTTCTCAGGTGAGAGAACGAAGACACGTTATCGGAGTTTAGAATTGAATAAAGTTTAACAACTCATTAACGTTAACCTCACCCGGACAGCGGCAGAACCGATATAAAATATAAAATAAGTCAAAAATTTCGCAAGTTTGAGGATATAACGATGTACGGAAATTGCTTGACGATAAAAAGCAAATCAATTTATTCGTGCATTAGTGGCTTCACTAAAAAAATTGCCACAAATGCATGAATAGCCTGATAAACCTGCATCTAATTCCTACATGAGAAATCAAACAGCCATATAAAACTAACCTATGAAATTCGGTACCAAAGCTATTCATGCCGGTGTAGAGCCTGATCCATCCACAGGGGCCATTATGACACCTATTTTTCAAACATCTACCTATGTGCAGGAATCGCCCTCCAAACATAAGGGATATGCCTATGCACGTGGCGCTAATCCAACACGTAATACGCTTCAAAAAAATATTGCCGCCCTGGAGAATGGAAAATTCGGATTGTGTTTTTCTTCCGGTATGGGCGCTACCGATGCGGTAATTAAACTCCTGAGTCCGGGCGATGAAGTCATTACCTCCAATGATTTGTACGGTGGCTCTTACCGTATGTTCAGAAAGGTCTATGAGAAATTCGGAATCAAATTTCATTTTATTGATTTATCGAATCCCGCCAATGCGGAAGCTTACATCAATAAAAACACAAAACTGTTTTGGATTGAAACACCCTCCAATCCATTAATGCGCATCATCGACATACAGGCATGTGTGGCAATTGCCAAAAAGAACAATATCATTGTCGCTGTTGACAACACATTTGCATCGCCCTATCTTCAAAACCCGCTTGACCTTGGCGCAGACATTGTGATGCATTCGGTAACCAAATACCTGGGCGGACACAGCGATGTGATCATGGGCGCATTGGTGGTAAATGACGAAAAGCTTTACCAGGAACTTGCCTTTATTACAAATTCCTGTGGCGCTGTGCCTGGTCCGCAGGATTCATTCCTTGTATTACGTGGAATAAAGACTCTTCATCTGCGTATGGAGCGTCATTGTTTCAATGGTAAAGCAATAGCTGGATTTTTACGCAACCATCCTAAAGTAGGCAAGGTCTTCTGGCCCGGGTTTGCTGATCATCCCAATCATGCTATAGCTAAAAAACAAATGCGCGATTTTGGCGGTATGCTATCCTTCATTCTGAAAAATGATAGTGAAGATAACGCAAGAAAACTGATGGAAAGTGTAGAGTTGTTCTCTCTGGCGGAATCACTTGGCGGTGTGGAGTCATTGATCAACCACCCTGCCTCGATGACACACGCAAGTATCCCCCGGGAAGAAAGAATAAAAAATGGATTGAGTGATTCGCTGATACGCCTCAGTGTTGGTGTGGAGGATGTGGAAGATCTTATCGAGGACCTTCAGCAGGCATTGGATAAAGTTTAATTACTTCTCATTACCTATTAAAAAAGCCCTTGCACTTTTATACAGTACAAGGGCTTTTTTATACCTATCACTTTTGCACACCGTTCGTTTTCGCTCTTCGGATGGTACGACTGGCGCGATCCTGCTTTCGCTCCAGCTTCCGTTTCTCTGTACCGGTTACGGTGCCATCTGATTTGGCTCTTCGCTCCGTTCTTCGAATGTGACGTTGCTGCTTATTCAGCGCTTTCGCTTCACGTTTGGTAAGATCACCGTCTTTTCTTCCTTCGTGAATACGTGCCCGCTGTGCTCCTTCTCTCGCATCCGCTCTCGGTGTTACTTCCTGGGCGAATGATAGTGCCATTATGAACACCGCCATCGATAAACTCAAAATGATCTTCCTCATATCATATTTTATTACAACTTAGTCTTTTCTTCTTTTCGAAGGCTTTATCTTTCTTGCCTTCCGCGCCTGCTTTTCCTGAATCTTTACCTTCTTTTTAGTAGAGATTCGCTTCTTGCCATTTTTGGTTTTCCGGTCTGTCTCACGTACCAGTTTTTGATCACTTGTGAGATTCGCCTCTTCCTCTTTGGTTAATTTTCCGCTGTGTACTTTTTGTTGTGCAAATGCAGCAGAAGTGATCAGCCAAAAAACGACATAAAAAAATATCCTTTTCATCATCCTGAAATTTTTAGACGATATAAAAATACAATGGTTTAATCCCCTGTGAAAAAATTATTCGACAGGAATCCGGATAATGAACTCGCTCCCCTTGCCGGTTTCACTCACCAGGTCGATTTCTCCGTTAAGCCGGTCCACGAGGGTTTTAACAATGGCTAATCCCAGGCCATTGGAGCTTTCACCACCAGTAGGGCGTGCAGTAAGTTTTTTGAATTTCTGAAAAAGGAAAGGCTTGTCATAAGGGCTGAAACCAGGGCCTTGATCCTTTACCTTAAGCAGCAGCTTATTCTCCTGTAGCTGGGTGGCAATGGTAATGATTGTGTGCCTGGAGGAAAATTTGATGGCATTGGAAATCAGGTTATCTAATATCCTGCCCAGATAAGCAGTATCACAAAAAATCCTCTTCTTCACGCTATTCTCATACCGGATATCAATTAATTTGGCCCCGGCCGCCTCCTGGAAAATTTTGACTTTACCATCCATCCACTCCCCCATGTCTATCCAATCTTTCTTGTGCGCACCCTTTACTTCTTCCAGTTCATTTACATCCAGCAAGTCGGTAATCAAATCCAAACCCGAACGGGTAGAATCCTTAATTAAAAGAATGTACTCGCTAAGCTGAGGAGTTAGGCCTTCCTCCATTTCCATAATAGTGGCAAGGCCATAGATACGATTCAAGGGAGATTTCAAATCGTGAGCCACGATATTCATCAATGTATTCTTCTCCTGGTTCAGATCCTGCAGCTCCTGATTATTCCTGGAAAGATTTTCATTCTGCTTGGTAATCTCTTCGCGCTGAACAACAATGTGTGAGTTCTGTACCGCCAGCTTGTGATTGATCAATCTGCGCTTGCGCCCATTGATCCAAATAATGATCGCGATAACCGCTACGAAAATGACTGTAATAATTAAAACGATATTCTGAAGACGTTGTTTCGCAATCAAAGCCGTGTTGCTGATTTGATTCGCTTTAAGGATTTCATTTTCCTTTTCTTTCTTTTCTATTTCCAATTGAAACTGCAGCCTGTCAATTTGCCTGTTGAGATCGGTATTCTGTAACATCTCATTCAGGATCTTATACCTGTTCGAATATTCGTTGAAAAGAAGAGAATTCTTATTTCGTTTATAAATTTCGGCCATCACAAAAGCGGCATCGCGCTGAAAGGAAGGCGTACCTGATCCCTCTGCCTCTACCATCACCCTTTTTAACAATGCAAGAGAGCGCTCATCTTTTTTCTCTTCAAAGAAATATTTTGCCTGCAATAGCGTGGCGCGTAAAAAAAGTCGTTGATTAGTCTGTGCAGTTATGATATTCAATACTTCTTTACTGGCTGTGTATGCTCCTTCTCTATCGCCTGTGTCAAAAAGAATTTCAGCCATGCCCAGGTGAAGCTCCGCCTTAGTTACACGGTCTTTATTTTTAGTAGCCACAGAGTCCGCCTTGCGAAAACTGTTCAGCGCTTTCTCTGTTTCACCCGAAGCCTGGTACACTAATCCCAATTCAAGAAGAGCAGAAGTGATTGCGCGTGGTTCGCCAATCTTCTTTCGAAGATCAAACGCTTTGCGCGACATCTCCAGGGCACGTACAAAGTCATTTTGTGATTTATGTAGGTTGGCCAGACTTCGATAAACATACGCCAGCCCGGAAGCATCACCATTCACTTCAAAAATATCCTTGGCACGGATAAAATTATCATACGCACGCACGAGGTCGCCCTGATCAAAAAACATTCGGCCCAGATTATTATAGCCAAAAGCGAGCTGGATGGAATCATTTTGTTCCCGGGCAATCTCAATGGACTTATTGTGATAATCAATGGATGTTTTATAGTCCCCTTTATTTGCCGCAGCGAGACCAATAAAACTTAATGGCTTGGCAAGGTCTTTCTCCAGATTTAGCTTCTGACCCAATTCAAATGCTTGTGTGCAATAGAAAACAGTACTATCCGGGTAGGAGTAGCGATAATCGAAGCCAATAGCATTTAAAATCGCAAAACGCTCTTCAGGCTCAGCATTCCTTAATTTCTTCCTGAGACTATCAATAAGAGTGATGTTCTGTGCGAAAATTCCTAAGGAAAAAAATAAAAAAATGAATGAAAGGGCTCTTCTCATAATTACGCTTCTAAACACACCTTCCCAGCAGTCTCCAAGTGCTTACACGGCTACTTCACATTGATCAAATTTATCAATACTACTACTTTAAGCAAAGCCATTGAGTCAAAACTACCAATTAATTAACCTGCGTGTAAAGAGCTGGTCATTTTTGATAAAGAGCAGAAATCACTAATCTTTCTCCAAAAAATTCATATCACGCGAGAACGTCTCATCGATGGAACGCAAGGCAATGAGTGCGATAACAATTGTACCAAGTCCTATAAATAAAGCACCTTGAATGATTCCGATATTACCACGCAGATACTTAAAAATCCAGGTGAGGGGTACTACGGTTCCCCTGATAAAGTTAGGCACAGTGGTAGCAACAGTAGAACGCAGGTTCGTACCAAATTGCTCTGCAGCAATGGTAACAAACAATGCCCAATAGCCAATACCAAAGCCAAGTATAAAGCAGGTAATATAAAAACCACTTGCTGTGACAAAAGGAGAATACAGATAGAATAGAATGAAGCAGAGTGTAAGAAGAATAAAAGTCAACACAATTTTTTTGCGTGAGCGGAATGCCTGACTAAGCAATCCGCTGACCAAATCGCCAGCAGCGAGGCCGATGTAACTCCACATGACCGAATCACCGGCAAGGATAGTACCCGGGATACCAAGCGCTTTAGCAAACTCGGGAGAAAATGAAATTAAGATCCCAATGGTATACCAGATGGGAAGCCCTATAAAAATACAACCCAAAAATTTGATGAGTCTTTCTTTCGTGGCAAACAGCTGAAAGAAATTTCCCCGCTGCACATTCTGTTGCTGTTCTTTTACCTTTAAAAAGATTCCCGATTCAATCACGCTAACGCGGGCTATTAAAAGAGAAATACCAAGCCCGCCCCCAATAAAATAAGCGATCTGCCAATCGAATGTTTTGGCAACAAAATTGGCAACTACCGCACCCATCAATCCTACTACAGCAACGATCGTTGTACCATATCCACGAAGCCGTGTAGGTAATACTTCAGAGACCAGCGTAACCCCTGCGCCTAACTCACCTGCAAGACCGATACCAGCTATAAACCGCAGAAAAATATACTGATCCACTGTGTCGACAAAACCATTGGCAATATTGGCCAGCGAATACATTAATATAGATCCAAACAAAACAGAAAGCCTGCCTCGTTTATCCCCCATTATCCCCCAAATAATTCCTCCTACCAGAAGACCCGCCATTTGCCATTGCAAGAGCAGCTCGCCTTTTTCAAAAAGAGATTCCTCCGGCACACCCAAAGCAATAAGGCTGGGCTTTCTTACAATGCTGAATAAAAGTAAATCATAGATATCTACAAAGTAGCCAAGTGCAGCTACTATTACCGGTATACTAAAAAGAGGTTTCAGGCTTTTATCTTCCATGAGAAAAATTTCCTGAAAATAAGAGACTTTACCCAAAAATCAATTCAGAGTTCCTCAGAAGGTCAGGAAAGATGAATCAATCTTTCGTTTTTCCAATGATATAGTAAAGCACCGGACCCAGTATAGGAAGAAACACTACGGCAATAACCCATAGTATTTTCTTTTCTGTGTCTTTATTGCTTTTGACAATGTCGATGACTACCAACACATCAATGATAAGAATAATAAAACCGAGTAACCTTCCCATAAATTCTAATTTGTTTCAAGGATTTTAAATAACTCATCCAGATTAGGTGTAATTATTATTTCTGTACGTCTGTTCTTTTGCTTATTCGCATCCGTATCATTGGGCGATAAAGGAGAAAATTCTCCTTTGCCTGTTGCCGAAACCTGGCCGGGTGCAACGCCTGCTTTAGTTAATATCTTGGTTATGGATGTTGCGCGCATTACACTCAGGTCCCAGTTGTCCTGCATGTATTGCGATTTCTTAGATACAGGCACATTGTCAGTATGTCCTTCCACCATAATTTGAATGCCCTTCTGATCTTTAATTGCTTTCGCCAATTGCTGCAGGGCAGTTACTCCTTTTTTATCCACTTCCACGCTTCCCGATCCAAAAAGTAATTGCTCGGCCAGAGAAACATAAACTTTTCCATTCTTTACTTTAATGGTCAGATCATTCTCTTTAAAGTTAAGCAGCGCATTGCTGATTCTGTTTTTTAAATCCTGTACGGCCTTGTCTTTATTAGATAAAATCTGCTCCAGCTCCTTCACTTTTTTTTCACGATCCGCCAGGTTAACACTTAATGAATCATTCTGCTTTCTGGTTCTGTCAAGATTATCCTGGATGCTAAGCAATTGCTCTTTTTGCTGAGACAGGTCCCTGTTCAGCTTTCCGCTGCTATTCATTAGGTTTTTATAATATGCAGTCAGCTGATCATATTCCTTATTCAGTTCGGTCAGGTGCTGGCTGCTCTTCCGATACTTAGTGCCTAAATCTGCAGTGTCTTTTTTAAGGTCAGTAAGTTTCGTGTTCAGATCATCCAGGTCCTTATTTGCTTTCTCCAACGAAGTGGATTTTTCAGCCAGCTCACCCTCTGCCTTTATCTTTTGAGCCAGCATGTCATCAAACTTCTTTTTGGTGACAATGCAACTTTGGAGGGTCAATAAAAGTAAAAATGCGAAGGGAAGAAAATTTTTGAACGTCATGGCCGTTTACTTTAAAAGCTTAAAAAATATGAATGCGAAGCTAACAGCACTACCAGAGAATTCAAAGTTCTGTGCCTACTCGTATTTAATGGGCCAAAGAAATAATCTTAACACATTTATTTTGAGTCAAAAGGGTTACGTTCCGGTCTAAAAAACATTAATCAAAAAGAGCAAAATGAGCTGGTTAATCAAGACAGATAAAGACAATTTTGAGGTTTGGTCAGACAAAGAATATTCCTTGATGAAACAGAAATGTGAGTATTACGGAGCCAAGCCTCATTGGGCAGATATCAGGCAACTTGAAACGCCAATGACTACCAGAGAGTTAAATTGGAATCCTCCTTCTGTTTCCGGAATAAAGAAAAAATCACTGGTGATTAACTAACCGATCTTAGAACCCGTTCAGGCTTCAAATTCCCAGCGATCGGGAACCTAGTCCGCTTCCTGTTTCCTTTTTTTGATCAATTATGTTCCTATTTTTGATCTGCAATAAAAGCAGACACGATGGAAGGAATGCTCAAACCTGATGCGCTCAAGAACAAAACTTTTATTATCACAGGTGGAGGAACCGGCCTGGGAAAGTCTATAGGAAAATACTTGCTTGAATTAGGAGCCAATCTCGCCATCACCAGCCGCAAAAAAGAAGTCATTGATAAAACGGCCGAAGAGTTGATGAAAGAGACCGGTGGAAAGGTAATCGCTGTGGTTGCGGACGTTCGCAAATACGAAGAAATTGAAAATGTAATCAAGAAGACAGAAGAAGCTTTCGGGCAATTGCATGGTGTGCTCAATAATGCTGCAGGGAATTTCATAAGCCCTACAGAAAGACTTTCGCACCGGGCCTTCGATATTGTAGTGGATATCGTATTGAAAGGCACCTATTACACCACGCTGGCCACAGGTAAAAACTGGATCAAAAATAAGCAACCGGGTATATTTCTTAACATCGTTACCACCTATGCGTGGACAGGATCCGGATATGTGGTTCCTTCTGCATGCGGAAAAGCAGGAGTACTTGCACTCACACGATCACTTGCTGTAGAATGGGCAAAGTATAACATACGAAGCAACGCAATAGCACCCGGCCCCTTTCCAACTGAAGGTGCCTGGAGTCGTTTATTGCCCGGAGAATTAGTTAAGAAATTTGACCCTGCAGAACGTGTTCCGCTTAAACGCGTGGGTGAACATCAGGAGCTTGCCAACCTTGCTGCCTATCTTCTTTCGGATTATTCCGCTTATGTAAATGGTGAGGTGATCACTATTGATGGAGGAGAATGGCTGCGCAATGGCGGAGAATTCAGCCATCTGGAAATGATCCCGGAAGAAACATGGGACATGATTGAAAAGACAAGGGGCAAGTAGTTTAATGCTTAATCGTTTTGTCCATCCCTATCATGTTGAATGATTTTTTCCATTCCAGACTCAATTCATTAGCTGCAGAAAACAGATTGCGACAGCTTCCTCAAAAAATAAGCGGAGTTGACTTTGCTTCCAATGATTACTTAGGTCTTGCCCGCTCGGAGGATTTATTCGACAGGATACAACTAAAAATAAACTCTGAAAGATTAAAGCAAAATGGTGCTACAGGTTCCCGCTTGCTTTCGGGCAACTCATATTATACAGAGGAGATCGAACAAAAATTAGCACGCATTTTCCTGTCTGAAGCTACTCTTATTTTTAATTCCGGTTATTCCGCTAACCTGGGTGTATTGTCTTGCATACCACAGCGCGGTGACACAATTATCTACGATGAACTTGCCCACACCTGCATCAAGGACGGAGCACGGTTAAGTTTAGCCCAGCGGTTTTCCTTTAAACATAATGATCTTATCGATCTTGAAAATAAACTCCTCCGGTCAAAAGGAAAAAGATTTATTGCCGTAGAATCAATTTATTCCATGGACGGGGATCAATGCCCGCTAATTGAATTGGTAGCACTGGCAAAGAAATACGATGCTTTTATCCTGTTAGATGAAGCGCATAGCACCGGGGTAATGGGCTCAAATGGAAATGGATTGGCCGCTTCATTGAATCTTCAGGATAAAATTGATATTCGCATCTACACATTCGGTAAGGCAATGGGCTGCCATGGAGCCTGTGTAGCGGGATCGGAAAGTCTCATTCAATATCTCATCAATTTTGCACGGCCTTTTGTTTACACTACCGCCTTGCCACCGCATAGCATTTCAGTGATAGAAAATGCATTTGATTTTCTTCATGATCATATCCATCTTCAAAAGACACTTCAGAAAAAAACAAATCTTTTTATCAACTCCACACAACATCTGAAAAACAAAATCACCAGCACAAGCGCCATACAAACAGCCTTGTTTCCGGGAAATAAAAATGTACGAAAAGCTGCTGCAATGCTGCAAAGCAAAAATTTTGATGTCAGACCTATTCTTTCACCTACCGTACCTGAAGGAACTGAGCGGTTGAGAATTTGTCTCCACGCATTCAATGAAGACGAAGATATTGTTGCTCTTGCTGCACAATTAAAAGAACTTCATCTGGCTGTGAACTAAACTATCTGCTAACTTTCTGCCATGAATTATTTTGTTACGGCTATAGGTACCGATAGCGGAAAGACATTGGTCTCCGCCATTTTATGCGAAGCTCTTAATGCTGATTACTGGAAACCGATTCAGGCTGGAGCCCCAAAAGATTCAGATGTAGTCAAAAATCTTGTTAGCGATCCCCAAGTCAAAATACACAACGAAACCTACCTGCTTAATACACCTGCTTCCCCACATGCGGCAGCAAAGAAAGAAGGCATTGAAATCAGTTTAAATGATTTCGTGCTTCCATCAACATCAAGACCACTGATCATTGAAGGAGCCGGAGGATGCCTCGTTCCCATTAACGATCGCGATTATGTTATCGATATTGCAAAAAACACAAATGCAGAAATCATTCTTGTCTCAAATCTTTACCTCGGAAGCATTAACCACACCTTACTCACAGCATATCTTCTTAAAGAAAAGAACATTCGCGTGAAGGGAGTCATTTTTAACGGACCTGCTAATGAAGAAAGTGAACGAATCATTCTTCTTCATACAAATTACCATTGTCTGCTTCGCATTCAGCAGGAACCGGAGATAACAACTGCTGTTGTAAAGAAATATGCTCAGTTATTAAAAGCAAATTGGAAATGAAAACCTGGTCGGAAAAAGACAAACAATATATCTGGCATCCGTTTACTGCCCTTCAGGGTGCACCTGAACCTTTGTTTATTGAATCAGCTAAAGGTATTTATCTGTACACCGCTGATGGAAAAAAGATAATCGATGCGGTCTCGTCATGGTGGGTAAACATACACGGTCATAGCCATCCTGAAATTGTAAAGGCAATAGCAGAGCAAGCTCAGAAATTAGAACATGTAATTTTTGCCGGCTTCACCCACGAGCCCGCCATTACCCTTGCCGAAAATCTTTTAAAGATACTCCCCTCGCATTTCTCTAAGATATTCTTTTCTGATAATGGAAGCACTTCCGTGGAAGTAGCCATCAAGCTCGCCATACAGTTCTGGAAAAACCAAGGTATAAAAAGAAACAGGATTATAGCAATTCATGGCGCATACCATGGCGATACGTTTGGAGCCATGTCAGTGGGTGATCGCAACGCATTCACCCATGTATTTTCCGATTATCTTTTCGAAGTAGAATTCATTGATTTGCCAACAAAAGAAAATAAAAACAAAGTGCTTCTTCAATTTGAAGCTTTGGTAAAAACGAATGAAGTGGCTGCTTTCATCTTTGAGCCATTGGTACAAGCTGCAGCTGGTATGAGAATATATTCGCACGATTTTCTTGATCGCGCGGTTGCATTGGCAAAGCAAAACAACGTAGTCACTATTGCGGATGAAGTGTTTACAGGCTTTGGAAGAACAGGAAAGACATTTGCTACGGACTATCTCTCAAACAAACCCGACCTGATCTCCCTGTCAAAAGGCATTACAGGAGGAAGCTTGCCATTAGGGGCAACAGCCTGCTCAGAAAAAATTGTTTCCGCATTCCAATCGTCCGAATCTGTTAAAACCTTTTTTCATGGACATTCCTTTACTGCTAATCCAATGGCTTGCGCTGCTGCCAATGCAAGCATCAAATTATTAATGAGTGATGATTGTCAAAACAGTATCTCTCTTATCAAAAAAAATCATCAGCGCTTTATCGCCAATCTTGGAGAAAGAAAACCAATAAAAGAAGCCCGTAGCCTGGGGACAATATTGGCCATCGAACTGAACACCGAAACACAAACATCTTATTTCAACGACATCCGCACAAAAATCTATTCTTATTTCCTTGACCGAAATATCTTACTTCGGCCCCTTGGAAACGTGCTCTATTTCTTGCCGCCTTACTCAATCACGCAGGATGAGATGAATACTGTCTACAAAGCAATAGTGGATTTTCTGGATGAATTAAATAGATAACGTCATCGAATGCAATTGATTCCTAAAGATGTAATGAATCTTTATTTTATCCTTAGACAAAAATTCAATAGCCGGGAATTGAGTAGATTCGATGGGTTGAGCCAGAATATCTTTACCATCGCTATTCATTAGAAATAATAAATCCTGCGAGGGATCAAACACAGCCAGCACCGATTTCTTTCCTGAAAACAATTTAAACCTGAGTTGTTCCGAGGCGGGATTCTCTTTCTCAAAAGCCATTTTGCCATCTTTATCAAAAATGGCAATCTTAGTCTTATCTACTCTTGAAATCAGATGCTGATCGTCACGATCGGAAATTACCATATGGTACCGGCTTTGTGCATAGTTTCTAAGCAAAGGTTCTTTGGCTATTACCTTACCGGCAAGATCGATTCGGATCAATAGACCTTCTTCCGTAAGTATTGAAAAATAACTGGACGCCTGATCTTTTCCCCGAACAAAGAAACAGCCATTTACTTTGTTGTTAAGCCTCACCGGAAAATTCTTTACGATCCCTCCGCTCCGCTGGTATAAGTACACTAAACCATTCTCTTGTACAAACAGGAAATAATCCTTTCCAGCTATGCGATAATGATTAGCTTCTAAAATTATTCCTGGTATGGCTTTCGGGCTCCATCCTTCAAGTCCGTTTCCGCTCTGATCGTAGATATAGACATTCCCTTTTTTACTAACTACCATAAAGCGATAGTTCCTTGTATTATCATAATCAACCACCCTGGAAAAAAGTATTTCATCCTGATTGAGCTTAACCGGTTTCCGGAATCCGTTTACATTTCTGCCCAGCCGATCAATAAGATGAAGGTTATCCCTTGTGGTGAAAAAATACTGAAGCTTCCTGTTCTTGTAAAAATCAATCTGCTCTACGTCACCCCTGATTTCCCCATCCAGATCCAGGCTCCATAAAAGCTGATTTTCTGGTGAGATGAGATAAATCGTATGAAGAGAATCCTGCAAAAAGATCTCATTCGTTTTATCCGTATGATTCAATACCATAGAAGGCAAACTGGTGACAACACCATTAAATTTTAGTGAAGAGGCGCCCGATGTCACTCTCTTCGTTTCTTTGGACTCCTTTAAGGAAAGGATGGCATTGGCATAAAAATACTCATCCAATGCACTGAACTGAACGGCTGCTTTATCTATGTTTTCAAAATCCAGCGCTTCAAAGAAGCGCAATCCATATTCTTTAGCAATTTGATTCATCCCGGATCCTGTAAAGAATAAATTAATAGACGATTCCTGCATGGAGGTGGACAGAAATTTATTCCATTCCAACGATTTACTTAATGTATTCTCCGAATCATAATCTGAAAGAAATTCTTTTATTACTTCACTGCTTGTCGAGAACAGAACATAGTCATTGAGTCGGCTGGAGAAAGTAAATTCATCAGTAGTAACTATGGGCCATAATAAGCCTTTGGCTAAAGATGCTTGTCTTAATTCATGAATAGTGTAACTGGAGTATCGCTCTTCACCTCTTTGCAGCTTAGTAACAGCATTGTCGATTGAATTATCCTTTGTCTTCACAATAAACACTTTATCAAAAGTGTTCGTCAGCCCTTCAACACTACATACAGCAACTTCCGAAACAATCGACTTTTGAACCCTCTCAAAGTCAACTCCCAGTTCCTTCTCTATTTTACTAAGTTCCTCTTTGATCGCTGGATCCATAAACTGATTTCGCTTTAAAAACCATTTTACGGGATCGGACAATGAGTAGTGAGTTACAAAAGCTGATCGTACAGAAACAATCTCCTTCATTGAAAATGATCCCGGTTGTTGATTCTTAAACAAGGAAAAAAGAGTAGACTCCTGTAAGGAATCCATTGCAAATCCATTTAAGAAAATCTGGTCCTTATCCATTTTCAGGTCAGCCAGAATTGCCGGTGTCACCTTATTGAAAAGAGACTTGTTTCCCTTTTCATTATTTACACGAAGGAGAGCAGGAACATTTATATAGACATTGCCATCATCCGTTTTCAATGTTTTTAATTTGAAGAGAGGCTTGTACTTCCCCTCAAACAACTCCCCTTCTTTAGTACTATAAATACGAATAGCATCTTCGACAAGAAAAGGAGCTCCTAATACCAAAAGATCATCTATGATGATGCAAGATGCTACGTGCTTCTTTTTCTCATATAGATCAGCAATATCATATCCATTAAACTTTCTTGTTTGAATGTGTATTCCTTTCTGTTCAAAATCAAGCAACGCTTTTGAGCTTTGATGCGGAATAACAATAAGTCCTTCGATAGTTTCATTATCAAAATAGAATGCCAGCAGCAACTCTCTTTTATTAAAAAAAACAGAAGGAAGTAAAGCAATATCTTTTTCTACAGCTTTAATATTGGCTATACCGGCATGCTCTTTCAATTTTCGTTGTAAGGATCCGAAGTCACTCGATTCAATTACGACAAGAGCCTTTGAAGAAACTACATTCCAGGGATTAGAGGTTGTCTTTTTATCATAGATTCCCCACACAAACCAACCTACAAATAAAAGAACAGCACTTGCGGCTATGAGAATTGCAGTACGCACCAATATTTTCTATTTAAAATTGAAATAAGTCCAAAGATACAGGGCTTTATAATAACAAGAAAAACTGATAATGCGCGTTGCTGAGGTCGTTTATTAAGATGCTCATAGATGTTTATATCGTGTGAACTGGTACTTCTTACTAAGATTAGTATCTCACCCAGGAAGGCATAAAAAAACCTCTTTCAGGTTAATGAAAGAGGTTTTGAAGAAAAAAGGCAACGACTTACTCTCCCGGGTTTTACCCCA
>Ga0307515_10004617_pt1 | contig 28298 bp, 2 predicted proteins | sample 17_EM_MG_FD_194513 | JGI IMG/M metagenome (GOLD analysis project Ga0307515, IMG submission 194513) | Populus trichocarpa ectomycorrhiza microbial communities from riparian zone in the Pacific Northwest, United States - 17_EM | ecosystem: Host-associated > Plants > Roots > Unclassified | place... | reverse complement strand
GGTTATACTTTAATTTTATATAGCTATTAATATAATTATTACTACTAATTATAAGTAAAGCGCGTAGTCTTTAAGCTAGAGCCTCTTTTTTCCTAAAAGACCGTATTAAAAAGGATTACTTTATACTTTTATATTAGTAATAAAGGAGCTTTACCTAATAGTAACCACTTATTAATAACTTGGTATTTATATTTACTAATAAGCTTAACTAGATATTAGCTAAAGGTATAAATATCCTTAACTTCTAATAAAAGCTTTAACTTATTACTAAATCTTACCGCCAAGACAGCGAGCTGCTAGCTAGCTGCAGTTTTATAGCTAACTAACTGTTATAACTCTATAAGCTCGCTAACCGCTTATATTATTAGCCTCTTAGCAGCGAAGCTGACAGCGTAGCTAACTCTTAGACATACTAGGGTAAACCTTTATTAAATCTAGGAGCTTTACCTTATATAAGTTGTCCCTCTTTTTAAGGACCTTATATAGTTCTACTATTTAACAGTCTAGCCTATAGTTAGGTCGTTCTATTTTTTAGTTCTTTATTATAACCTAGACTATATTACCTACGGCAAAGTTAGGCTCGCGTCTATACTTATTTATTTACTATTTTGTTAAATTCTAGGCCTTTTCTAAATTTATATAGTTTATCGTTTAAGCTTCTTCTAAGCGCTTAGCGTACTACTAGGCTTTCTTATAAGATAGTTTTTTATATACAGTTTAGGGTTCTTTTAGTTTTTGCTAGTTAAAGCTAGTATAGGGTAAGTAGCCTATTCCCAGTTAAATAGGGGCAAATTTAGTAGAGTTATAGAGTAGGGTTGCCTAGGTATAGTTTATAAGAGGTAGCAGTTTAGCCTAGTTATTTTAAAAGTAGTTAATAAAGGGCCAAAGCCTCTAATTTAGGTATTAGTTTATAATATCCGTCTAAACGTCTATTTAGGAGTAATATACTATAGAAAGCTTTAGCTTAATACTTAGGATTTAGGTAAACTTATTCTCAAAGGCTAATATAAACTACGGCCTGTAATTAGAGATAATAGTATTTAGTAGTCTATAAATTCGGTAGACGTAGTGGATATTTAGTTAAACTGCCTCTTTAGTAGTAATATTTTTATAATAGGGAATTAAGAACGGGCGCTTATTAAAGCGGTTAACTAAAATTATAACTATATTATATCCGTTATAGTTTAGAGGTAATTTATAAAAATTTATAAAGATATACTGCCAAGGGCGTTCTAGTATTAGAAGGGATTTTAATAGTCTTAAGGTTTTATCTTATAGAATTATAGACCTACTAGTAATCATTATAGTTCTATACGTAATGGTTAATATCTATAACTATTTTAGGCTAGTAGTAACGGTTACTAATAATCTTATAGGTCTTATTTTCCCTAGAATAGGCCGTAGAGACCTAGGTATATACTTTGGCGATATGGCGATAAGTTAGGTCTATAAATTCTATTTCTTTACTACTACTAGCCGTACCTAATACTGAAGTAGTCCATTTTTAAGGAACTGTAGGCTGGTAGTATTCTTTGCCTTTTTACGGTACTCCTATAGAGGAGGGGCCGTACAGTTTGCCTATAGTAGTTTATTAATAAGGTTAAGTTCTATAGAGTTAATAGGGTATATCTTAGCTTCTAAAGATTTTATACTTAGTTCTGCCTATATCTAAGAGTTAAGGTACTTTAGTTATAGTAGTATCTAGCTTTATAATAAGGTCTTTACGGCTACCTATTTATTTAGGTCCTATTTATATCTTATAAGTATATCTGTATAGTTAGTAGTGCTTAGCCTATATATAATTAGGAAGTTAAACTAAGATAAAGTATCCGCTTAGCGCGCCTACCATACTATAAGGGCCTTTATTATTATAAAATATTCTTAGGCCTTATAATTAGAAACTACCTAAATAGGCTTAGGGTTTTTTTTTGCTAGGCTCGCTAATGCTAGAAACTAAAGATAATAGCTAGTATTTCTTTATTGTAAACTAGGTAGTTTAGCTTAGCATCTATTATAGCCTTTAAATAGTAAGTAATAGGGTACTATTCTCCGTCCATTTACTTTTAAGAGTAAACGCTAGCTATAATACCGTTTAAGGCGTCGGTTTTTAGTATTAAGGGCTGTTTTAGATTAAAGTGGGTAAGTAAGAGAGCGGAGACTAGTTGTTTTTTAAGCTCGTTAAAAGCCTATCTATATACGGTATTAAAGTAAAAGGGCTAGTTTTTTTGGGTAAGGCGGTTAAAAGGCCTAGCAATCTTACTATAGTCTTTAATAAAGTATTAGTAGAAGTTATAGAGACCTAGAAATAATTATACTCCCCTTATAGTCTATAGGGGTACCTACTAAGTAATTATAGCTATTTTTCTAGGTTGGTCTTAAATCTATTTATACTAATAATAAACCCTAGGTACTTTATATGTTTAATACTAAACTTTAACTTTTTAATATTGGCCTAGAGACTAGCCTCGCGGAGCTATTAGAGGACTTTATAAATATACTTTTTATATTCCAGCTTATAATATTATTTAGGTAGGCCGTATAGAAGTTATTAAGGTAGTTAAAAAGCATATAATTTATATACTGCTAGTATACTATTAGTTAGCCTAAAAGGTAGTACTTTATATTTATATATTCTATAATAGGTCTAAAATATAGTAAGATCCTCTAACCTAAGGTTTATCCTAATTTAGTAAAAGGCTTAGTGGATATTAAGCTTTATAAAGACCTTAGCTCTACTTATTTAGGCTAGCGTCTTATTAAGTAGGGGTAGTAAATAGCGGTCCTTATCCCTTGCACTAATAACTGCGTCCAATAAATTGTGGCCCGTGCGCACCAATCAATAAGCTGCATACAGGAGCGGTTAGCAATTCTGCCGCATCAAATAGAGTCGTCAAATGAGGCCATAAATATATTGAAATATCAGTGTATTTTGTATATAGACCCTTATTCTTTAAAGTTAAGTCTATTAACATGCTCCTGCTAATAGGGTCCTACTTTATAAAGCGGTATTTAACAAAGTCTGCAGCTAAATTGAGTTCTTGGCGCTCGCTGAGGCCTCTTAAAGTCCTTATTACTATAAGGCTTTTTGGTAGTATTTACTAAAAGCTCGCAAAGAGGCTTCCTCTTTGATAGCTTCTTAATATAGCTCTTCCTTCCCTCCTGTAAGCAAGCTGCGTAAGCTACTGGCTTCTTATTAATTTTAACTGGCTTATATCCGTAATACAGCACTAGGTACCACTATATATCCTCTATAGATATCCGCCCGATATTTGCTTTTAGTACTTACATTAAGTGTTTAAATAGGGAGTTAACGAGAGCTTCGCGGAAAGCTTTATGGCTAGCGTGGTGTACCTAGCCATAGGTACACATAGAGGATAGCTTATAGGCGTTGGTAACAGTTATATCAAGGAGGAAGTAGAAAAGAGGCTTCTAGGTACGGCGGTAGATCTTAAGGGAGGTGTAATAAGATCTCATCTGGTTGGCGGTATTAACGCCTTTTATAAAGCGATTGTACATATTAATAAACTCTGGTATAGGTAACCACTTCCTAGTTTGGTCTCTAAACGCCTTGCGAGTCTATCGGGCGTTACTGGAGGTTGTAGTAGGTTGTCGCCGTTCTCGTTCGACAAAGTTTAAACCTGTAATGTATGACGTCATTAACCGTAGAGCTTTAATGTTGAACTAGAGTACAAACCGTTGCTTATAGTACTCATAAATAAGACTATATTGGCGTCCTTCCAGGCAAACGCTATAACTATTTCATCTTCTAAAAGCCTCGCATATAGTGTACCCCATTGAATCTAGCTCTAGTAGATTAATTTGAGGTCGGCAAGCTACCTATTAATTTGCTCAATTGGTGACTAATTTTACCCCTTCCCTTTACCCTTTTTGGCCTTATCTAGTTCCTCCCATTTTGTTTTAGTCGTTTGTACCGTTCCTGTACCCCCAATTCCAAGTGTTCAGAGTTACTAAAGTAGTTTAATAGAGGTAAAGAGGTTATCTAGCCAAACGGTGTGCATATTTGGCTGATAGAGGCGCTAACCAGTCTCTAGATCTTCCTAAGTTAAAAAATCCATTACTACTACCTGCGTCTTTAAAAAGCCTTCCTCCTCCACCCAGAACTTATTTAGATCCACTGGGCCCTTATTATTACCTTTCGCATAAAACATCTAATTAAGCACATAAACCTAGTTGGCTAACACCCATATTTTAAAGCCCTTAGGCGTAGGCTTGGTTGGTATATTAACAATTTTAGGAGCACGGCTAGTAAAGCGCTTAATCGTCTCGTCGACGGTAAGGTGTATTCTAGGCTTATAGTACCTTATTAAGGCAAGGCGGAGCTTCTTACTGAGCTCCTTAATCCTCTCAAATGTATTCTAAAAGGCCTCGTCGTCTTTAGTTCTTGGTTTGGTGCAGTAGAGGTAGCAATTAAGCTGCTGCCATCGATTGACTCCAATGTAGTTTTAAAGAATGTGCACCGTTCTATAGCTGAAGTCCTTATGCTAATAATCCTTAATGCTGCTTTCTGTGTGCAAGCCTATATAAATAAGCACTGCTAAATATGCATATAGCTCCCGCCTTAATGTAGGCTTCTATCTACAGGGAAAGTCCTTATCCTCTAAGGGTGGATGTAGCCTTACATTTGTATTTGTATACCCTACAAGTCGGTTAATAAGTTCCTCTGGCTAAAATAGCTTAAATAGCTGCCAGGGGTCCTCGTTATTGACATAATCTGGAAGCTTTAGCTCGCTATATTCATTTTCGTTATACATAGGGAGAGGCTTAAAGGCAGGGGGTGGTTTAGGCTTTGGCGGTTGCTTTTTCGCGACTCGATTTTTAGAAACAATATATTAAGTGGGCTGCACAAGATCTATATCGTTGGATTTATGGTTACGCACCATTTTAGTGGTGTATTTAATTGATGAAGTTATTTGTTTACTACTTAGTCTAAAAAGTTTAATGTTCTTGACCCCGCGCACGGGCCACAATTTATTGGCACTCATCAGTGCAAGGGATAGGTTATATTATTTAGCTAATAGTAATTAATATAGAAACGGAGTTCTCTATTTAGCTTTTTAGTAAAGAGAATAGGCGAGTTAAAAGGGACTTAGCTAAGCTTAATAAAACCTTTATTTAGGTTATTAATAAGGTACTACTTTATAGCCTATAATTTAGTAGTAAACTGCTAGTAAAGGGGGTTAAAGCTAAGGGTATTTTTCTTATCTGGCTTAATTTTAATCTTATAGTTATATAGTTAGTAAGGTGGGAGTCTATTAAATACTGCCTTGGAGAATATATTCTTAAACTTTTAGTGTTAATAAGGTAGCTTCTATTTTACTAGCTTCTTATCTATAAGCTCTTCTTCCTATCTACTAAGTTCGCTTTCCTTTTCTTTAAGTATTTGGTTAATGTTGTATAAGCTAGTTATAAAAGTAATAGTATTAGGTTGGACTAAGTTTTAGTAAAATCCTACGGCGATAACATAGCAGATATTAATTGGTAGGAGGTCTATAGGTTTTCCTACAGCCGTTTACTAGGCCATATTTTATAGTTTAGGGTTTATAATCTTTTTTAGCTCCTATTTTATCTTCTATTAGTTATCCCTCTAATTTATTAGTTTAGTATAATATCTAATATCCCTTACTATTCTTTATAGCTATATAGGGCCTAAGCTCTTTATAGGGGAATTATTTAGGTTACTACTAGCTTTCTAGGTTTTAGATATAGGTAGTATAGCATATGTAGTCTAGGGGTGGTATAGTATATAAATCCGTTACGGATTAAGCTGTATATCTTTCTTAAAGGCCTAGTCCCTACGCATAGTATTAGCCTAATAATATCACGGAGTGAGTATAAGCGGCGATAATATATAGTAAGGTAGATATTATTAATCTATATATATAAACTGTATAGGAAGTTAAGACGTTATATAAGGAAAGAAGGTAGGAAAACGGGAAGAAAGGGTATATATTGTGGACTTAGTTGCTTAATTAACACGTATATAGAGCAGAGTAGGATTTAGGTAGTAGTTCTAGCAGAACTTAGTAGAACTTAGTGGAACTTAATAGAATATAGCAGAATGCGATAAGTTGCCGTTAGATTGCCGTTTCGTGGTCGGTCTTTAGTTACTAAGTTAGTAGAAATAGGTAGATGTGTATAAGGTATTATAGGGGTGTCCTATAACAGTACCCCTCCTTTAAACTCGAGCTTCTGCGAGATAGGGCTGTAGTAGTTCTAGGTAGATTTTATAAAAGTCTTTTGTGGCTTATATAAGTCCTATAAAGTTAACGGGTTCCTATAAGGACTTAGTAAAACCTCTCTATCTCGCAAGATATATATATTAGCGTTTCCGTTTATTATACTTAATGTCGTTAATTCTTTTAATAAAGTACTTATTTTTACTATCTACTTTAACTAGTAGGGGAGGGTCTTATATATATTTAGGTAGGGCGTCTAATATAGGAGTAATAGGGTAGAGGACTGACATATAGAATACGGGGTGGATTTTAACCATATTAGGGAGCTTTAGCCAGTAGGCGTAAGAGGAAACGACCTTCTTAATCTTATAAGGGCCAGCGTTTTTTTAATTAAGCTTCTTAGTAGGGCGTTTTATATTTAGATTTCTTATGTCTAGCCAGATAAAGTTACTAATTTAATAGGCTAGTACTAGAGTTTATTTCTTATTTACTGCGGCTTTATAGATAGATTAGGCCTATATTATTTTATTAGTAAGAAACTATTATAGTTCCTCCATTTTTTCTTTAAATTAATTTACTTCTGTAACTTATAAGGCGTAATAAGTAGGGTAAGGGACATTACTAAAAGGTTTAAAACCCATTTGTAGATACTAGCCGTAGTTAGCTAAAAATAGGGAGATCTTTATAGTTTCTAAGATAGAGTTATTTACAGTAAACTTAGTAAATGCGAGCCAGTTAATCTAATTATCTTATAAATATAATGTGTATATCCGAATATACTATTCTATTATAGCATTTATATATTCTATTTAACTGTCCGTTTCTAGGTAGTATATAGTAAATAATAGTACTTTAATGCAGAGTTAGGTAGTTAGTTCTTTTTAAAATATAGAGATAAACTAGCTACCTTTATTAGAGATAATCGTTTTAGGGAGTCTGTAAAGTTTCTATATATAGTCTAGAAACAGTTAAGTAATAATAGGTATTAATATATTAGGGCAGGCGATTAAGTGTCTTATTTTAGATAGTTAGTTTATAACTACTATAATATTTATACAGCCTTTACTTACGGGGAGATTAATAATAAAGTTAATTGAGATATCCTTTTATCTTCGGTTTGGAACAGGTAGTAGCTTTAGAAGGCCGTTATACGTCTTATACGAAGCTTTAGCTCGTTAGTAGATATAGTAGCTAGAGATATACCTTTATGTTATATTATATATATTTAGCTAGTAGTACTCCGATTAGAGTAGCTCTAGAGTTTTTCCTTAGCCTAGGTAGCTGGCTACTAATAGGTTATATACATATTTGAGGAGCTTAAGCTTAAGCTTATTATAATTAGGGATAACTAAATGGTTCTAGTAATATAAGCAGTTTTCGCGAGCTTTATATTTACTTAGAGAGATCTTCTTAAAGCGTCTAACACTATCATAGATTAGCTTAAGCGTCTTTTAAATAAACTTGTTATTTAGGTATTTATTAATTATAATCTATTTAATTAATTAATTAGTTATTTTAAGGACGTATACCATAAGGTCTTTAGTAGGAGGGTTAAATAGTTCGAGATGAAGTAGGGTTTAGTTTTAGTAAGAGCGCGCTTCTTCTAGTGCTAGCGCGTCTTATAAACGTTAGGTTAAAGTATTAGGCTTCTAACCTTAAACGCCTAGGCGGTATATAATTAAGAATTAGAAGTAGGATAGATATTTTAACTAGCGGGCCTAATAATAGATTAGCTATTTTATGGTTATAAAGTACTGCGGATTCTTATAGTTATTATAGACCTTAATTGGAAATCTAGCGCCTTCTAGTTTAGGTCGCTATTGCTTAAAACATCTAATAATAGCTAGTAACTCCTTATTATAAATATTATAGTTATATTTAGTAGGGCTTAGTTATTTTAAGTAGTATACTATAGGGTATAATGCTCTATCTTTATTATATTAAGATAGAATACCTCTAATAATATAGTTGGATAAGTTAGCTTTTATAATACTTATTCGGTTTAGGTTAAAGTATTAAAGTATAAGTACAGTAGTAAACATAACCTTTAAATAAGTAAAGGCCTTCTTATATTCCTTATTAAAGATAAAAACTTTATCCTTCTAGGTTAGAGCCATAAGGGGTAAAACTAGGGCGAAGAAGTTATTAATAAACTATTAGCAGAAATTAGCAAATCCTATAAAGGCTCTTATATCCTTAACGTTCTTAAGTTCTTACTAGTTTATAATTACTTCGACTTTCTTTAGGTCTATTTATATACCATTTATAGAAATAAAAAGCTTAAAGTTTAAGACTTCTATTTTATAAAATTTATATTTATCTATACTTAATTATAGACTAGCTCCTTATAGGGCTTATAGGATAAAATTAACGTATTTCCAGTATTTGGTTAGGTTATTACTATATATTAAGATATTGTTAATATAAGTAGTATAAAAAATATCTAGGTAAGAATATAGGGTGTTATTTACATAATATTGAAACGAACTTGGAGCGTTTATAAGGCTAAAGGGTATTACTAAGTACTTAAATAATCTATATTGGGTATAGAATATAATAAGCTATTTATCTCCTTTTATAATACAGAGGCTGTTAAATATAGAGATATTATTAAGCTTTATATAAAAGCGAGCCTTACTTAGTTAGTTTAGCGTCTTTTATATTAGCGGGATTGGATATTAATTTTTAGCGGTAATGGCGTAAAGAGCTTGCTCTAATAAATCCTTTACTTAGGTTCTTATCTAGGTACTTCTATAGCACTTAGAGTTTATTTTAGGATATCCTATATAGGGGTCTAAATCTAGGCTACCTCCCTTCTTTAAGTATAATTTTATAATTAAATAGTTGGTATTCTAGTAGCTTATCAGCTTCCTTCCGTAAGAATACCTCTAGGCGGTTATAGTACTCTACTAGTACCTTTATAGCAGGGTTAGTATGCTTCTTTAGTACTAAGACCTTCTTAATATTGGCTATAGTAATAGTAAAGATCGTATATTTAGGTTTCTTAGCAAGTTATACTAATGGAGTAGCTCCAATTATATAGATATCTAGGGCGTTAAGCGGGCTCTAGTTGTCTATAGTTTCTTATATAATTCCTTACTCGATTTTAGGTTTAGTATTAAGTATAGAGTTAGTATTAAATTTGGGTTTAGGTTCTTTAAGTATCCTTTTTATAGTAGAATACTAGTCCTTCTAATATCTTTATATAGTGAGCTTAAGCTTCTACCTAGCTTTAGGCGTTATAGCGCTTAGAATTAGTTTATAGGGTTTAGTAGAATTTTTAGGTCCTTAATAGATATTAGTGGAAATCTTACATTAATAGAATTTAGTAAAATTCCTAGGTTAGTAGAACCTAGTAGATTCCTTAAACCCAAGGTAGGTATTTATAGAAATTTTAGGCTAGTAGATCCTAGTAGATTTTCTAAACTTTAGTTTAGGGTCTAAGTTATAAGTTATAAAGCACTTCTGCTTATAATGGGAGGCGGTAAATAAAAGCTTAAGGTTGTTTTAGTTAAGAGTTACCTTATATAGCTTTATCTAGGGTTATCTAAGGATTACTAGGTGACCTAAGGTGGTTATAAAGAGCTTAATCAATTCTTTATAGTCTAGGTATTGGAGTCTTAGGGCCGTTATATAAGTAATACAGCCTAAGATAGTGCGTTTGCTATTAAATCTAAATACGTTAATATGCCGGTTAAGGGGTATTAGGGTAAAACTATTATCTTATACAAAGATTTTATTAATAAATCCTATGCCGCTAGCTCCTATATTAATTAGGATTTAAATATTAGCCTATTAACCATTCTGCTAAAACCGGTAGTTAATAGTTATACTATAGTCCTAAGAGTTAGAGTTTATAACGTTAAATACGTTTAATAACATCCTATAATAGAGCCGTTCTAAAGAGCAACTTAGCTCTAAGACCTTTTTTTAGAGGTAATTAGGGCGGGGTTCTTATGGGACGTTAATTAGAGCTTTATCCTTATAAACGGTGCTTACTAGATAAAGGGCTAGAACTGGATAAAGAGGGCCGTAATTAATAGCTTAAGGTTAGGCGCGATAAATAGTTGCTAACGTTAGCTATTCGTAAATCGTTTTAGGGCGAAGGTAAGGGGATAAGATAGTATTTTAAGATATAGTCCTTACTTCCGCACTTAAAGTAAAGGCCTAGTTTAATACGTCTTTTTTATTTAGGGGACCCTAATAGGGCGTACTCTAGGATTCTAGTGTTAATATCTATAGCGTTAGGGTGCTTAGGCTAAGACGATAACTTAGTAAACATTTATAGGGTTGCTGTATTATATTAAGGAGCGGGCTTTAGTATTAGGCGTAGTATATTATTATACCGTTTATTAATAACGTTTACGTAGGCATTAAGGGCTCCTAGTAGGTCTATACCTATTAGGGAGGTTTTTAGCTTGAGGCTTAAGGGTTTAATAAGGCTGTTAACTAGTACAGAGTTGTTCTAGCCAGTCTCCCTTATACAACGGTTAAATTTAGAGAAGTATATTAGGAAACTTTCGTTCCTTAAGCTATATAGTTTACCTTTCTCTAAGTAGTGGCTTGGCGGTTTAAATTACTATATATAGCTTTAAGAAGTACAACTAGGCTTTATACTAAGTTCGGTTAAAGGGGTTTAATAAGGTTAGCTACCTCTTCTTTTAGTTAACTTAGGGCGTAATAGAGTTAGTTGGCTTTAGTTAGGTAATAGTTAGCATTACTAGTTAGCTTATTCTTAAGCTAGCTTAGGAATAATTAAAGCTTTTATTGTTTACTAGTAAATACTAGAGGGTTAGGTAGCTATTTAGATTATTATAGTACAGTAATTGGTTTAGGGTAGATAGCTATTATAGGTTCGGGGCTTACGTTCCACGTGTTTATTTCTAGAGATAGTGTTTAGTCTTAAGGCATCTTAAGTATACGGATTTCTTTTTAGAGGTCCTTAATTAATCGCTAGTATTATACTTCTTATTTAGTTTATTATTAATTTAAAATGGCTTAGTTTTATATAAGGGCGTTTATAAAAGACTTCTATATCCTTACTAATTATTCTTAGAGTACGGATATAATACTAGCGGCCATTATAAGAGTTTTAGATTTGTTCTATATATTAATAGTAGTATAGGTAGTTAACATAGCGTAGTATTACGGAGTAATTATAAGCGGCGATAATATATAGTAAGGTAGATATTATTAAGCTATATATATAAACTATATAGGAAGTTAAGACGTTATATAAGGAAAGAAGGTAGGAAAATAGGAAGAAAGGGTATATATTATAGACTTAGTTGCTTAGTTAATATATATATAGAGTAAAGTAGGATTTAGGTAGTGGTCCTAGCAGAACTTAATAGAACTTAGTAAAACTTAGTGGAACTTAGTGGAATATAGTAGAATGTAGTAGGTTATCGTCAGATTTCCATAGATTGCTATTAGATTGCTGTTTCGTGGTCGGTCTCTAGTTACTAAGTCTGCGGAAGTAGGTAAATATATATAAGGTGTTATGGGGGTATCCTATAATAAGTAAATAGTATTAATTTAGAGCCGTACGAAGGTTTCTATTATAATACTAATTTCTTTTATAAAGGAAGGGGTTAGGGGTAGAGTTTTAGGCTAAATAAGCCGTGTACTCTATATATTAAGTTATAAGCCTAAATAGGCTAGCTATTTTTCCCCTAAAATTATATTATAGCTTCTTAAGTCTGTAATAAGAAAGGGGATATTATACTACCTTTATTTATTAATATAAAGGTAAATCCGTAAAATAGTTATAATAGGTGGCCCTATTTATCCATTATACCTATAAATAGGAATTAATTTAGGTAGTTCTTTAAGGGGTATATTTAAAAAGTTAGCCAGCTTTATAGCGCACTAGGTATTTATTAAGGTAAAGGTATTTACTCTAGAGTTAGCTAAAGTAGAGGTTAAAACTTAATATTTATTACGGAATGAAGTATAAGGGATAATATAGCTTTTTTCGCTAACTAGCTAACCTAGATTATTATATAATATATTAATTCCTTTTAACCCTAGAGAAGAGTCTTTCTTTAAAATTCCTTTTTTCTAACTCTATACTGTCCTCCTAGATTAATAGAACTTTATCCCTTTTTATATTTATTAGGCAGTTTTTTATAATATAGCCCTTTTAGCCGCAAGGGAAGTAGACGCCTTAATTGCTAAGGGCCTATATATAGGGGCTACTATATATAGGCCGAGTATTCGCTAAACCTACAGTAGGACTAGCTACACGGCTAGTTAATAAATTGGTAATAAGCTGTATAGCTAGTACTATAGAAGTTACCAATTATGCTAGAGCATTATAGGCCGTTCTTACGTTATTTATAGTCTAATTTAGAGGGTTTCTAGCTTTATACTATTTAGCATATACCTTAATTTAATAGAGGCCTTAGTTAATAGCTAAGTATTAATCTATAAGTTCCTTTAGTGTTTATATAGTAGTAAAAACTAGTAGTATAGCCCGTTATAGGTCTAGCATTAGATCTTCTAGGGAATTTAGGCCTAGCCTACTTAATATAAAAAGTAGGTCTAAAAGTGTGACGATTGCCCACCGAGCCAAACGAACGCAACTGGCTAAAAAGGTACAGTGTCGAACCGAATGGTTTGACGGCTCGGTAACCAATATATATACGTTTATCCCTGTCATCACCTAACAAAAAGGCCAAAAAGGTCTCCTTTATTTTTATATTTAGGCCTTTATAATTAAGGCGGGCGTTTTATACCTTAAAGGGGTCCTTATAAATAGAAGATAAGTAGTTAATTATTTCTTCTTTAGAGGCAAAAGGGTTTATTAAGTCCTTGGTATATTACGGGCGTAGGTGCATTTAGGCGTCCCTATTTATATAGCTAAAGACATAGGCTATTTTGGCCTAAGGGGTAGGAAAGTAGTTGGCGTTAACTTTAACCTTATCCCGTAGTTAGAACTTCTAGTTATTAAATATAAGGTTTGTTCTATTTGTAAGTAATAGGGGTCCGCGACCTTCGCGGGCTATAATAGTGCTATATAGGGCTTTGTGGGTCCGCTAAGACGCTAAAATAGGGCCTTAAGGACCATAGCAAGTCTTTAGGTATTTAATAATTTATTACTAGATACGGAAGTAGAGGTATCTCTAGCTTTAAATAGCTCTTATAGGTATTTAATTTTAGTATTAGCTGCTACCAGCTCTGCATAGGGGTTTAAAATATTAACTATTTTATTGTCTAAGGTATTTAAAGGTTCTGCAGCTGTTTTACTAGCTACTATATTTTCTTAGTATAGTAGTAAGGGTATTAGATAATTTTGGGTAAATTCTTTAAGGGTTTTAATCCGTGCTTGTCCTATTTTTAGGGTTTATATTCTTTTTATTTTTTTTAGATATATTTAATTTCCTTCTTAGAAAGAAAGGGTGGATAAGCTTTAGATAATATTAGCAACTTAGTTAATTAAGGTATAAGTAAGGTGTAAGGGACATATAAGCCTATATAATTGGATTATCTATAAATAAGGATCTAAAGCTAGAAAATGGAAAAGAGAAAAAGAGTAGCGCCGCTTAATACTTTATAAGATCTTCGCGTTACGTAACTGTAATATACGGCAATTTATAGCAACTTGCTAGTATAGAGGACTGTAAAGTTCTACTAAGTTTTACCAAGTTCTGCTATTTTCTGCCAGTACTATAACAATTATACTAGCATTCTATCCACTTATTTAGGTACTTTAACGGTCTAGGTTTATTAGAGTAACAGCTATAAAACTCCTAAAGCTTATAGGGGCTACTTATAAAGTTCTATATAGGGTACTAAGTAGGGTTTAGGTTATATCCTTTCTAACTAATATAGTACTTTAGCGTTCCCCTTATAAGTTTACAGGCTAATATTTCTTTAATTTCCTATTAATCGTCGCTATTAACTTAGATTAGTAGGAGCGGTTTATTCTTTTATCTAGGTAATAGGTTATTTATAGCTTTCCAAAGCTTATTTAGTGAGAAGATAGGGTAAACTTTAATTAAGGCGTTGTTTGGTTACAAATAAGCTCTATATTATAATCTATTCTATCTATACGCCTTTTAGTGTCGCCTATTTTATAATTAGTGGCGCCTACAACCGCGGCTTAGTTAAATCTGTAATTAAGTTAATTATTCGGTAAACCTCTAGATAAGGCTCTATATTTAACTGTGTTATTAATTCTAGTAAGCAATTTAAGTAACCCCCTCTACTGCTAGGCCTCTATTACGACTTCCTACTTTAGTATAGTAATAGAGCCTCCTCTATAGCTAACACCCTCTTACTAGTTAGCGTTTTTTATACCTATAGCAACCTCCTATATAAGCTATAGTAGAGTTACCGCAACGCCTATAATGCCCACGACGCCTATAGGGCAAAGGAAGGCGCGTTAAAGATAGAGGAGGCGATGCTAGAAGGTCTTATTAAGGCCGTTTAGAGAGGATATTACGCGGATAGCTCTTACAAAGCTAACGGCTAGAAGATTGCTCTTAATTATATAGTTATAATTACCTAGTAACCTATTACTCTTAAGTAAATTAAAAATAAGCATAATAACTATAAAAAGAATGAAAAGGTATAAAGGGAGCTCTATAGCCTATTAGGACACTAGGGCCCTAAGGGTATATAGTAATGTAATAATAGTAGCGGAATGCAATAGGTATCTGGTTCTTAATGAAGTAGAACTATAGAACTAAATTCTACTGTTTTTAAGTACGGGGCGACTACGTTTTGTAGGCGCCTCGCCTGCGCTTTACCTACGCTAAGCCGGGTACGGTAAGTGCGTCTCTATAGCCTAATATAGCCTCTATAGCTAGGGGTAGAACGAAATTAAAGACATACCTATAGCCAGTAAAAAAGGTATAAAGGCCTACTTTAAAGCTAAGAAGTTTTATAATACACTACCTGCTTCTCTAAACCTATTAGAGAAGCTATTTAAGGGAATCCTTACAACAGACAATTATATAAGGTTAATTAATAAAGTAATTAAAAACTGTATAGACCCTACACTTCTCTTAGCAGTAGCCTTGTAGGCGGATTTAATAGATAAAAAAGCTAAGGATAAAAATAAGGAGGAAATAGATAATTCCTCTAAGTTAGAGTTAGCTCGTGGCTCTATTAAAAGCAGTTAATTACCCTTACCTTTAGCTAAGCGCCCTAGTCCTTTTAGATCTTCCTCCTTAACGCTAAGTTACCCTTTTTTACTAGCTATATAGAAGCGGGTTATTAAGTAAGCTGCTAGAGCTACTAAATCTATTATAAAACGCTAGTAAGGAAAAAGAGGGCAAGTTGTAAAGGCTTTAGAGGAGATAGTAGAGAAGGGAATAAGAGAGATAAGGGCTATAAGAGAGCTGCTCGCCTAGAAGCCTCCTTAAGAGAAGGCCTTTATAAAGTTTATCCACAAGTTTAGTAACCTAGGTCCTATAGAGCAACTAGCTATTTTAGGAGCCTTTAAGACGAAGTCTACTACTAAATTATTTTTTATAATGGCTAGAGTTATAGAACTTTGGTGAAGCTTAATTAACAATATCTTAGCTAGTAGGAAGGAGGGTACGTAAGAGAGGAAGTGTAGGTAAGATTTAAGTCGCTCTTTAGGGCCTTTTTATATAGGTAATCAGTAAGCAATATATAGAGGGAAACTATATAGATTTCTATAGTAAATATACCCAAATCTACCGTATATTCTTAATCAATTGGCCTACTAATTATTTGGTAATAACTTTTCTATATAAGCTCCGCGATCCCATCGCGTCTTTAGTTTATAACTATATCGCTTTCTACCTCTATAAGCCTTATATCTTCCTTATCTATAATCTTATCCGCTACCTTTAGGGGCCAGTCTAGATTATCTAGATTATTTATATTTATAAAGTTATAAACCGTAGTTAAAGCGTATACTATATCTACCTGCGTATTTAAAGGAAGACTATACCTACTGGCCTTAAAATACCGGAAACAATGCTTAAAAATTCCTATTATACGCTCTACTATATTCTTTAGTACTACGTACTAAAGATTAAAGAGCTCCTTTGCATTCTATGGCCTTATATTTGCCTACGCTTACTTATAAAGATAATACCATACGCCGTGGTAGAGAGTTAGGGTTATAGGCGTATTAAAGTACCTAGTATCCGTAATACAGTATCTACTAGGTAAGGCTTTAAATCCTTTAGCTCTTACTAAATTAATAACTCTAGCTAGAACGTAGAGGAAGTTTATTTAAAAATTAATAGCTATAAAAACGTTTTGCAATAATTCTCCCTTTATTTACGCCATAGAGCTTACCTTATATACCCACCTTTTACAAATACTAGTAGATAAGCGCCGTTAAGAGCTCCAATACAATCAGCAAAGAAAGGATATTATTTAGGGTTATTAGCAATTTCTTCTAAAGTAGAGTTCTTAGGAAGCCAAATAACTTCCTTATATAGTTTTAGAAGGCTAGAAAGGACTTTATACACGGCTCTATTAGGCAGTAAATTAGTACTAGAAGTTTAGCTAATAGGTAACTACTTACTAGTAGATCGTTGCAGATAAGTATTAAGTTATCTTACTTAGTACTCTATATAACGAATTATTACTAAATATTATTAGGAATGTTAGCAGCTTCTTAGCCGCTAATAGAAGGTTTATGTCCTTTAAGTTGCCGTATAGGTATAACTAATTAAAAAGCCTTCTAAACACGTTAGGCCTTATACAAGTTATATTTATCAATCGTTGCTTATAGCTATAGAGTAACTACGTTGTCTATCTTATTCCTTGCCATATATTAGTATACTAAGTATAAACGCCCCCTAGAAATAAACTTATCGTGTTTATAAAGGTTAGGATAATAATATTATATAAGGCTTGCAACTGCGATAGTAATATTATAACTAGGGCGTGTAGAGTCGCCATATTATTATAAGAAGTTGTATATACAATAGCTCTAGAATTAATATAGAATAGGAGCTTAAGGATCTATATTAAAATAGTGCCAAGAGCTCCATTTTAACTACTATATATAGTATAGCTTATAGATTTGCCGCGCTTACCAATATAGAGGAGCTCTATATTTAAAAGTCGTTAGATCTACTAAACGATTACCTTATATTTAGATCTAAGCTCCATTTTAGTAATAATATAAAGCCTCTATATTAAATATGGAGGTATAACCGAACGACTCCTAAGTCTAGGAGCTTAACCTATATAAGTTGCCTACTTTATTAAAAATCTTATACAGACCTACTATCTAATAGTTTAGCTTACGGCTAGGCCGTTCTATCTTTTAGTTTTTTATTATAACCTAAACTATATTATCTATAGTAAAGTTAGGCTCACGCCTATGCCTATTTGCCTACTATTCTATTAATTTTTAGGCCTTTTTTAGATTTATATAGGCTACTTTCCAAGTTTCTTTTAAGCGTTTGGCGTATTACTAGGTTTCTTTACGAGATAGTTTTTCGCATATAGTCTAGGGTCCTTTAGGTTTTTTCTAGTTAAAGCTTATACGAGGTAAGTAATTTATTTTTGGTTAAATAGGGGCGAATCTAGTAGAGTTATGAGGTAGGGTCGCTTAGGCGTAGTTTATTAGGGGTAATAGTTTAGCCTAGTTATCCTAAAAGTAGTTAATAAAAGGCCGGAGTCTCTAGTCTAAGTATTAATTTATAATCTCCGTCTAACTATTTATATAGGGGTAGTATATCGTAGAAAGCTTTAGCTTAATACTTAGAATCTAGGTAAACTTGTTCTAAAAGGCTAATATAAACTACGGCCTATAATTAGATATAATAGTATTTAATAGTCTATAAATTTAGTAGATATAGTAGATATATAATTAGGCCGCTTCTTTAGTATTAATATTTTTATAATAGGGAATTAAGGACGGGCGCTTGCTAAAGTAGTTAACTATAAAAGGCCGGTCTAACCGGAACGTATAGTTATCTAATTAATAGTCTTATAGGTAAGTAGAATGTAAGTTAAAGGTAAGTTAAAGGTAGAATAGGTTTTACGTATTAAAGGACAATTACTTTCTAACCTCTTTTATTTAGAGACCAATTGCTAGTTCTTCTTTAAAGGAGAACTAGCTTCCTATATATCCCTTTTAAAACACTAGTAAAACCTTTCGCCCCTTATTTATTTGGCTATATTTTCTCTAAAATATAGATGGGACATTAATAAAACCTTTTACCATTTTATTAGATATATACCTCCTAGGGGATTCCGTTATAATTACCTCCCCTTTAAGGGCTTTAGTCCTTTAAGACTTCGCCTCTACTAAGCTTTTATAGAGTTCCGGCTAAAACTACTAGAGAAACCCTTAGTGGAAAGGTACTCTATAATGCGGCTTATCGCTAGCTCTTTATTAGTGCGGAACTTTACTTTATTTTTTATTTTTTTTACTTTTCTCCTAACCTAACTCTTTATAGTGCCTTTATAATAGAATTTTAATAATAATAATAAAAATTTAGTAGGATTTACCTTTCTAGTTTTGGGAGTTTATTATAAATAGATTTAGAGGTTATCTGGTGTAACGCGTTAACTAACTATTATCCCTATTTACCTAAAATGGGTTTTAATAATAACGTCTTTATTTTAATTTCTTTCTATTTATAAGCCGTCGTCTCATACTTATCCTTCTATTAATAACACTATTTATCTTATTTTTAAATAGACTGTTTCTATTATATCTTGCCTTTTAGCTTCTATATCTCTAGTTATACTTCTATTACTACTTTATTATCTTCTTATAATACGTCTATAAGTAATAGGATCCCTACCTTATCTTTTATAATAATACTAATTTCTTAACGTATTCTCTTATAATGGCTTATAGTTATTCTACGCGTCCCTAAACTAGCGGCAGTATTATTTCTCTTTTAATAGCGTCTTAGACAACTTCTATTACTCCTACAGTGGTTTCCCTAAAGTACTATTATTGCTACGTCTACGCTTTTACGCTAGATCTATTCTATACTTATAATATACCTCGCTTTAGTAAAAAGAAATCTAAGTACTTCTATTGCCGTGGCTGGAGAAAGACCTATATACTAGTATTTCCTATTCTATTCTATTCTAAATTTCGCTAATTATACTAAATCCCCGCTAATTATATACGTAAGACTCGTAAGCTCTAGCGCGTTATTTAGGATTTCTGCCTATATCTAAATAGTAATAGATAGGGATAAAGGGTGTTATCTATTACTTATAAACTATAAGGGTTATTTTAGTCCTTACTCGGCTGTATCGCCTAGGAGCTCTAAGGAGTAGCTAAGGCCTAGCCGAAGGCTAGGCTTGGCACCTCCTTATAAGCACCTCGGGCTTATAGCCCTTTCCCTCCTTATCGGTTCGTCTTATGTCTATGGAGGCTATTGCCTACCTTATTACCATATCGTCCTCTTTTATCGACTCTCCTTATAACTCATACTCGGCTTACCTACTCCCTACTATACACCCTAGCAATGTGCCTTATATAAACTCTTTAATTTAATAAGGGTTTCCACTGCTATAGAGATATAACGCTTTTGGATATATAGTGTTTAGAAGCGTATATATAAATAGCTTACCCTTATAAATAATAACATTTATACTCTTACGCGAGCCTTTTAGCTAGGTAAGTTTCTCTAGTAATATATTTAGGGACTATACTAATTCCCCTAGCCAACGGCTTTCTAATCCCTGATTAAATGCTAATTTAGAGCCTAGGAATAATACTAAGGATAGTAATAAAAGTTAAGATAAACGTTTTCCTCGCTAGTCTCCCTCCTATGCTAGTTCTTCCAGTTCCTATCGCTTTAAGAAGAATATTAGTAGAAGTGCTAATGCTTTTAGGGATAAGAGTGCTAATAATACTGCTAATAATAACGTTAAGATAAAAATGGAGGCTTTTATTACTACTGCTAGTGTTTAAGTTATTATTTAGTTTTTTTTCTTTTTATAGAATAGCTTTATATAGTGCTTCTTAGGTGCCTTTAGAATAACCTATTATTAGAAATTAACTTTATACTTTAGGGATATCTTTATTTTAAGCTTTGGTAACAATCTATATAAAAGTAGTACACTATTATAATCCCCATATATAATAAACGGGTAGTATTTCTATAAGTACCTTATAATTTCTTAAATTTTCTAATTCTTTATAGGCTGCCTTTTTGCTCCTATTTATACTATTAACTCTACTACGTTAGACTAGATACTCTCCTTATATCCCTAAAAATCCCTCTAAACCCCTAGGGTCTCTTTTCTAGATATTACTACTTATTCTTAAATAGCGTCTTCTTTAGATAGTATCTCTAGTGGTTCTTATATAGATCCCTATAGGCTTTCTTTTACGGGATTTTAGGATCCCTATTATAACGGCGAAACGTTTCCGTTCTTAATACCTATACTTAACCTTATAGTTTTAATTTGCGGGGCCTTCCCCGTTGCCTTATCTATAGTATATCCAGAACCATTACTAAATCTTCTATTTTAGTCCTTAGGAAGGTTTTAATTGCCGTATTATATCCCGGCCAAAGGTACTTTTTTAAGTTTTTAACTATTATACGCCTAGGAGTATCCTTCCCAATAAACTAAAAATTCGCGCTTTTTTTTAACGCTATTTTTAGTCTAGAATATCTTCTATATTCTATTCCAGTTCCCTATTAATTTTACTAGGTAGGGGCAGTTCTATACCGTCTCTTTTCTAGTATAGCTCTAGTAAGAAAACATAAAATATAAGATATATTAAATATAATTTCGGTAATTCTAGTTTATAGGCTTAATTTCCTTTAGTTTTTTTTAACTATCTTAAAAGGTCGAGCTACTGGTAATCCAGCTTCTTCTGAATACGTTTTATTTATAAAAAATTTATAGATAGTAAAACTTCGTCTCCTATCTCGAATTCTTTTAGTACATATTTTTTGTTATAGTACCTTTTTTTACACAGCCTAGGCGTCTAGTAAATACTTTTTAAGTTCTTTTCTGCAAATTCTTATTTGCTTAATTCTCTTAAACACTACTAGTGCCTCCCTTTTAAGAACGATATCCTTAACATTCTTAGGGTTATTTACTTTTACCCCAAACAGTGCTTTATAAGGGGTCATTTTTATACTACTATAGATACTTATATTATATATATACTATGCTAGGGCTAACTATAGTATTTAATTATCCTGTTAATAATTAATATAGTAGCGGAGGTAGTGTTTTAATAACGCATTTAGATGCTCTATTAGCCCATTTATTTATATATAAAAGGTAGTGCTTATTCTTTACTATATTTTTAATAAGAGATAAAATAAAGACCAAAATACGCTATTAAATATAGTACCTCTATTAGACATAATTCCCCTTAGCGTACTAAATAAGAGCCACTATTTTAAAAACAGGTCTACCAGTTCTACTACTACTATTATTATTATAACAGCAAAGTACCTTAAAAACTTTATATATCTATTAACGATTGCTAAAATAGCGTTAGCAACCTCTTTAGGTCTTATTTTAGTAGGGGGTAAGCCTATTATAAAATCCATTATTAATTTTAATATAGATCTCTATGGAATAGAAAGCACTAATAATTTGCCGTATAGGCGATGCCTAGATATCTATACCCTTTGGTATATATTATATCTTAATATATAGTCCTTAACCTCTTTAGTTATTCTATTCTAAAAGTATTTCCTTTAAACGGCCTTAAGGATTCTATTGGCACCATAGTAATCCCTAAGAGGGTTATTATAAAAGACCTTTAGAATTTCGTCTTAAATCGCTTGGTCCTTTAGGATATATATAGCACTCTTAAAGCGTAATAAACCCTTTTAGTCTTATTACTATAGCTTCTTAATAACTCCGGCTAAGTTAGTCTTTACTATATTTCTCTACCTCTCCTTAGTAATAAAGGCGTCCCTCTATTATACTTATAGAAGAAGATCCGAAAAGGTTTTATATAGATTACGTATTACTATTTCGCCTACTACTATTACGGACTTAAGGCGTAGCACGAGATATTTTAAACTATTAGTGCTAGTAAACTCTCCTACTATTATATAGTATGCTACGCTATAGATAGGTATCTTACCTATCTCCTTTAGATCCGGAAACTTACAGCTAATACGCTGTTAAGTTAAAGGTGCCGTAATACCCTAGCATATCCTATAGAATTCTCGCTAATTCTAAGGTACGCTAATTTTATTATATCTACTTAGTCTATAACCTAGTCTATAACCATATCCTATAGCTCCATTATTATAGTACTTTATAGCTATATATTTAGGACCTCCACTTTATTACAAAATTCTGTAGTTTTAGGGAAAAAGTCTTATTTCTTTTTAAGCAAATTTTACAATATAGGAATTATTTCCCCTATACTATCCTAAATTCTCCTAGTTTTATAATCTAGACGTCTTAATAACCTATTAGCGGGATTTACCTTTCTTAGGCGATATATAATTTTAAAGTTGTATTATAATAGTGCCTCTACCTATCTAGCTTATTAACCGCTTAACACCTTTATAGTTATAAAGTATCCTAAATTGTTATAGTCTGTAAGAACTTTAATAGGATAATTGCTTTTTATATAATTATATCGCCAGTGCCTTATTACTATAACTATTATAAATAGCTTCTAGTCGTGCGTTATATAACGCTATTCTATAAGGGTTATTTTCCTTAACTAAAACGCTACAGGATATTATTCTCTATCTTTTAATTAAGATATAATTGCCCCTAGGGTAAAGCTAGATATATCCACCCTAAGGTATATATATAGCTCCTAGTGGAAGTATATTAGGATTAGCGCCAACGTAAATAAATCTTTTAATTAGTTTCTAGCCCGCTTAGTAGCTTTCTTAAATATAAAAGGTCCTAACTTTTTACCGTTCTTAGATTCTTTTAGTAGATTAGCAATTAGGAGTACTACTTATATATAATAAGCGATAAACCTTTAGTAAAAGTTTACCATACTTAAGAAAACCTATATTTCTCTAAATGCTATAGGGTAGGGCTATTCTCTAATAGTATCTACCTAGCTTTTTTCTATTAACACTCCGTTAACGCTAACAATAAAGCCTAGAAAATTAATATCAGTAATATAGAATAAGCATTTACTTAGTTTTATATAGAGCTTATATTTCCGCAGTTTTTCTAGTACTATTTACACGTGATACATATATACTTTATAGTTATTAAAGTAGACTATATATATCGCATCTAATAGGGCTAATATTACTGGTGTATTAGTGAGCCCAAATAGTATTACTGGGTATTTAAAGTGGCCGTACCGTATTTAAAACGCTATTTTTTACTTATTACCGGCTTTAATCCGGATTTGATAGTATATATTTTTTAGATCTAATTTTATAAATATTTTTATACCTAATAGTCTATTAATAAGTTCCCCTATTAAGGGTAATAGGTAACTTATCCCTTATATCTATCTTATATTTTACTAATATAGGGTTAGGTAATGTTTCTACACCTTCCTTACTAAAAACTTCTACTAAGTTTGCATATTCCTATGGAATCTTTAGTGCCCTAACTATGTATAGCCGGATATCCAAAAGTAAATACTCTATATCCTCATTCTTGGGATTAAGAGTGGTATATATAGTATACGCCTACCCTTTATTTTATATATAGTTTATAAAAGTCTCCTAATCTTTAATTATAATACGCGGTTAAGACTTCCGGTGTTAATATAAGGCTAAGGGCTAATTAATATCTAGATTAACTTATTACAGCTATAGGTATCCTAAGACAAGGTTATACCCCTTAATTTCTATAGCGCAGAAGCGTATCTCCTGCGTATTCTATAGACTATTGCGGTTTTAGCTAGCTACTGAAAAAGTTTATTTCCTATAGTATAGAATCCGGTAGCCTCTAATACTTTAAACGGTGCGTACCTATAAGCTACTTAGGTCCAAATTTAATTCCTTTACTAGTAATTAAAAAATAAACCCTATAGTTACGCCGCTGTCTATAAGGCAGTCTTACGTCACCTATTTATTATTAACTTAAATAGAGACAGGAATAACTATACGGTAACTTACTCCCTCCTTTTCCTATTTGCTTAGTATTAGGGAGTAGAGATTTACTAGGCTCCCTCTTTTCCCAGCTAAGCCGATTTTTACTTTTTCTTCTAGCAGAAGCGGCTTATATAGCCCTTTTTACCGTAGTAATAATAGACGCATGTCTCTTAGTTCTACTTATTCGGATTAAGTTTCTGCCTATTATTATGCTAGGGTTAGCTAGCGTTACTCTAGGGCTATAAAGCCTGCTTATATTATCTTTCTATAAAGTGGTTAGGTTAGAACCTACCTATATTATTAAAGCTAGGTGTAGTTTTACGCTCTTTATTATTAGCGTCTTATTCCTTTTACTTCCTTAAATAGTCTTTTTTAGCATTTTTAATCTAAATAGCTTTAGAGACAAGCTTTTCTTAAAAGGTAGGAATATCGCCTTTCTCCTATACGAAGGCCGCCCGGTTTGAAATCCGGCCATTAAATTGGCTAGATTTTAAGCGAATTTACCCCACTAAAACTCCCGCACAATAATTAAGCAAGACTCTTCTAATAATGGGAAAGCACGCCTCTAATATCGATAAAGCTGCGTTTTAATTCATTTGCAATATATTCATCAAGCTAAAGCTGCTAAAAGAGCTGGGTTATCCTCCTCTACTGCTAGTGACGTTAAATTTAGAGCTGGGGAGGTATAAATTCGACTTGTAGAATAAGGCCTACTACCTCTACTCTTGCAGAGTAAGTAGCGCGAAAGGAAGGGAGTGGAGCTAAGAAGAAGATCTTAGATAAGGACGTTTTATACTTACTTAAAGCTTATACGTTAAATAAGAAGTAAAGGCAGAGGCTTTAGCATATTGTAGCTTACAAAGAAGGATATTTTAATCTCCACCGTCACACAATTAAGAAGAAGCTTCGTGCGCGAGGCTTACGCCGCTGCAAATTAATAAAGAAACTTAGTCTTATAAATATCCGAAAGGTACAACAATACGAGATCGTATTATTAAGAAAGGATTAGGGCTTAGAAGAGTGGTGGCGAGTTACACTCTTAGATAAGGCTTTAATAATCGTCTCTGCAAAGCATAGTTAATAAAAGATATCTTAAATGCTAAGTTAAGAAGAGAGATACTATCCTAATTGCATTAAACGGCGATACAATAACTACTTAGAAGTAATGTTTTAGGGGTGTTTTATATATAATTACAAAGGGCCCTACTATATCTACTACCCTAAGATTAATAAGTAAAAGGTAGCTAATAAAGCTAAAATGGAATGGTTAAATATAGAAGAGATTAAGGCTAAATATTAAGCTACCATTAAGGAACAAGAGTAAAAGAAGGAGAAGAAATGGATTGAGAAAGGGTAGAAATGGTCTAAAATTTAAGCTTCGTAAGAGGTGTATTAGAAGAACAATCAATACAAAAAAGGGCCGTCTCGCGGTAGAGTAGATAATCTGTAATATACGTACGAGGTCCTTAAGCCTTATCTTATTCCATTTTATAAAGAAATTATACTATAAAGACACAATCCTAATACCTTTAAGTATAATCAACCTCCTTTCTTATTCTAATAAGATAACGCTTTTTTATACGTAAGTAAATGGACAAAGCGACGACTCAAAAAGGAAGGCATTAAGTCACTTAAATATATAGGCAACTCCCCTAATATAAACGCTATTAAGAGAGCTTAGATGCTAATAAGGATTATAATTATAAGGGATTAAGGGGCTTTATATACGTTAGAATGGACAGATTAAGCTTAGAGAAGAGAGTAGGAGAAGATTCCTTAAGATAAAATAAGGGCTTTAGTTGCTAGAATAGCAGCGATTAATACTATAATTATAGAGTGTGAAGGTAGAAATGAATTTTATGGGTAGTACATAATTTAATATGGTATTTTCTATGGGTGGAGGGGTCACTTTTGTGCGCCGCATTTTGCTCGCTTAAAAAATGGCCGGATTTCAAAACCGGCGACCTTTGTATAGCCTATTAAATCTTAGGTTATAGCTTAATAAGTAACTAGTAAAGTTATATAGCGTCGTCCTATAGATTTAAGTAGGGTATATTATCTTCTAGCTTTTCTAAGTAGTTTATAAATTAGGTTACGTTCTATCCTTCTTACTACTTAGCGTTATAATATCGCTGATTATAATCTATCCCTTAATTTGTAGGGTTTTAGACCTAATTAACCAACTAAGACTTAAATTCGCTAAATTTAAAGGGTATGGTAAGTTTCTTCTCGTAGCATGTCTATAAACTCTTAATAGTGCCACGTAGGAAGGTAAAAGTAATTAGTGTTTAATTATACTTATTAGAGTAATGTTTTAGTTTTAGCTAAAATATAATTTCGCATTAACGGATAAAACGATTATAGTTTTAGAGACTATTACTCTTATACTTATTAGGGTCCTTTATACGGAATTTAGTCTTTTTTAACACTATAGTGTAGTGTAGTATTGCCCCTTTAAGTCCGCTTCGCGTCTAGGGTGTCTATATTTCTCCTATTTATTCTTATAATTATTTTTAGTAATTTTAATATACTTATCTTAATTATATCTCTAACTCCTTTATTTTTATAGGGTCTTATATAGCGACCGCTCTAATAACTCCCTAGCGGTATTTATTTTTAAGGGTCTTATAAGGTTAGACGGACTAGCCGTAACTTCTTTATAGGAAGAGGGAATGCGCTCCTCTAGGGAGACTCTATTAGTCTCTTAGGGTAAGGGCGCTATTTTAGGGAGTACAGGAGTATGGCCCGTTATTGCTAATTAATAGCCGTACGTTCTCTCTGTAATAGATTATAAGCAATTAGAATTATAAGAGGGCAGCCTAATTAGAACGAATAGTTATCTAATTAATAGTATTATAGGTAAGTAGAATATAAGTTAAAGGTAAGTTAAGGTAAAATAGGTTTTATATATTAAAGGACAATTACTTTCTAACCTCTTCTATTTAGAGACTAGGTTTATAGCGAAGTTCTAAACTACTAAAGGCCTTAGCTAGTCGGTCTATATCCTTTTTCTATTTATAGCGTAGATAACTTTCTAAGTCATTTATACCTCCTTAGGTAGGTACTAGGTAACCCCAAAAAAGCCCTTAACCCTAGCCAGGTTATAAAAGATTTTATTTAGCCTAGATTAAGCTCTGCTAATCTAGACCTACCCCTAGAGATTTTTAATATATTTATTAGTAGCTTATTTCTATATAGCTTCTAAAAGCCTTACAGTAGCTTTCTAATATCTATCTTAAAGACAATTAGTTTAGGGCTTTTAACTTCCCAATCTTAGCCTTAGTGAAGCTCTGGCTATAGAGGTAGTATTAGTACTAGTAGCTAGTATGGATTTCCTAACAAGGCTTAGGTTTTAAGTTAGTAGTTAAATTAAATTACCTAAAGGGGTAGGCCCGCTTAGCTTATAAGCAGTTTATATACTACTACTCTACTAATTATAGGCTGGTAGTCTTCTAGGAGGGTTCTGGTTAGTTCCCTAGTTAAATATATTAGTATATTTCTCTAGTATTTCTAGCTTAAGGAAAGATCTTAGAGTTACCTCTAGCGCTTAATTTTCTAATTAGCCTAGGTAGGGCTAAAGGGTCTTTAGTTACTTTTTAGTAGTGTTATAACCGTTATAAAGGGTGTCTATATTTTCCTTAGCGGTAACTATAGGTATATAAAAGTCTTTAAGCTCCTAAAGCATCTAGGTATTAGGGCTCGTTTAGCCGTTCTACCTAAAGGGTTATATTATCGCAATCTCTTGCTATTAGAGGGACTTTTTTACCTTAGCGCGATAGCTTTCTATAAGGTGCCTGTGGGGTTTCCATTTTAAATTATCGCAAAATTTTAAAGGAGAATAGTAGTTATAAATAAAAGATATAAATAAACAATCTGGTCCTTAAAGCTAACTACCCTTTTAAAAAGGAGTAGAAAGGATTTAAATATAAAGGGACTTTATAGATAGGGGGCTATAAGGACACGATTGTGGAATATAATAGATTAGTAAGAGAGATTGTATAATTACAGCACCTGTTGTTCTAACCGCGTACTTACGCGTTCGATACACCAAGTACGCGTTTACGCGTTCGGTGTACCCACTCGCTTACGCGTCTGGTGCACTCCTGAAACACTAGCTAGT
>Ga0307515_10004616_pt1 | contig 28305 bp, 31 predicted proteins | sample 17_EM_MG_FD_194513 | JGI IMG/M metagenome (GOLD analysis project Ga0307515, IMG submission 194513) | Populus trichocarpa ectomycorrhiza microbial communities from riparian zone in the Pacific Northwest, United States - 17_EM | ecosystem: Host-associated > Plants > Roots > Unclassified | place... | reverse complement strand
TGTCAAGGCACACAGCCGGTAGGGCATAAGGCACCCAACTACCTTGTATATATCTCGCGTCTTTCTCCTGCTCTCCAGTCTCTGTACCTAAGTCTATTCGCACGGTCTCCCCTCCATATTTTAACAGCCACGTCCCAGGACTTCGTGAGTGAGATATTATGATTCGAAAGGTAGGAACTGTGTGCGAATCATAAGTGGTCTAGTGATTGAGGTCTAAATATTTCTGTTGGGGTTTAGTCTGTTATACGGCTTAAATACGGCCTAGCGCTAGCGAAAATATAGCTGGCTGACAGACTTGTCTAACTCTTGTATTACCATACAAAGTAGGATAATCTATTTAGAAATTTTTTTAGCTGGCTAGCACCCGATTTGTGTGGTTGCATACAAAAATCTGCCAGTTTCTTTTGACCGCCTAAGTAGTTTAGGTTAATATACGATACTTGGTGGGTAAACTTGATTATGGTAATAGGATGGTCGAACTTTCATTGCGGCATTGCGATTTCTGTAGTTTGAGTTAATCTCACGTAGCCCCAGGACCTCGAGTAAGGATATCCTGAGACCACGAGTCTTATCTTCTAATAGAAATGATGCCCTGGAACTTCCCTGGAACTTCCCTGAATCTAGTCTGTTCTCATCTTATGGCTAACACTAGAGCCTATCCACCTGACCAAAAGAGATTTTCTCCGTTTGGGGTACCTATAGCTCGGAGCGGCAGTCTGAAGGGACTCCTATTACTACGTGGAGCTCGATGAGAGATGGTGAAGTCTACACAGTACAAGCTTAATGGCTTCCGGCGCCAGCCTTGTGCTTAGCCGTATAGCGTTCATTACATTGTATTCGCAAGACAGGACTCGAGACTCTGTAATTTACAAACTAGTTCCCTTGGTTCTCGAACATGCCATTGTTCGAATGGACGTGAATTGCTAGGAACATATCTGTATCTAGCATAATAGGGCCCATCTGGTGGGGAATCGAATCTTGCATTGTGGACGTGCAGTTAACCCTCCAGTCCGCATGCGCAACGCAGAAGACCTAGCGTACCTGACATGAGTACATCATTTCTCCGAGAAATGCATGTCATCTAGTTCCATACTGTGTTCGCAAAATGGAAAATTGATATTTGGGAAAGGATAAACATGTCTTTCTGTGGAGTTAGGTTTGTCGAAGGCGGTGGAAGCTTGTGACTACACTTGAGCAGTGTGTGCTTAAGTCTGTAAATTCGTCAGCTTGTGTGCCTGTCTAACTTCTTCAGCTTGTCTGCGCTTTTAACTGCGTTTCCGACTACCAAATTCTATCCCATACCTCCATCTGACTGCATTTTAGAGCGGGGTTCGCATAAGTCCAGATCTATCACACTAGATGAAGATCACGTATCCGGATATCCGGACACCTTTCGCGCTGCGGCGATGAATTCGATGTGTTGAGACTCAACATTCTGGGAATCAAAGGCTAGATGTTTCGAGTTCGTCTCTTCCTGCCATTTTAGGGACGGACAGTGTTTCTGGTTGCGTGTCGAAGTGCTTCGCCTCGCTTGGAAGGGCACCCTGCTACATATGCATATGCATAGGCAGCTTGGTTCTTGTACGAAATCTAAAAGCACATCTCGGAACCAATAAATCTACCGATCGATGGTGACACGCGCTAGGAAGAACCCGAGAAATAAGATGAAATATTCAATTGACAAATGGCAAGCTGAAGGGTCGGTGAATGACAAATGACGTGCTACCAACCTTCTCACAAAACGACTTTCAGCTTCCACAAAATGTATCCGAAGCGGAATTAAATGATCCGACCGAGCTGCGCGCGATATAGCAATACAAGTGAACTTCTACGGGGCAGCGATTTAGTATACGTACCATCTTGGAGAAGTCCAGTCATCACCAACCAATCTGGATGAAATCAAGCCGTGTTAAAGGTCCTATATTGTGGTACTCGCAACTTGGAGCCTGAGTTTAGAACCAAGTCTGCTAAGCGGTCGAAGCTTTCTTGATAGAAGATTATCCACTTCAGAATCACCGGTTTAGTCAGTTTCAGCAGCTTGAATCTTTCGATTCTGTGTGCGAGGCCGAATCCCTAGAACCAGTATGGACGGACCTTTGTCTATTCTGGGCATTATTGTTGATCTGGGGTCTTCGGGGAGTACCCTGAAAGAGGAGGAGTATTATATGCTGGTACAGATACGATTGATGTGGTGCGACCCTACTTGGAGACCCTGTAAATCAGAAAAGCGGTAGATAGCCTGTGCAGCTGTTGCCTAGATAAGGCCGAAATTTCTTCATGCCAGAGCGCACTCTGACGTTGTGTTATCGCAACCGGCACTGGAACCTTCAGTTCAGCGTTCTATTACGTATACTACGGAGAGGGTGAGCTAGTACTGATCCTCAATAGTTATGTATTCCAGTAGTTTGTGCTAACTCGATTGTGAAGTCAGAGTATGGCTGACATAGTGATTCTCAACGCTGTACCCGACAGTTGCGAACTGGAATTGCTAAGTTTTCCACCTGACGATCGAACCAAGCTCCGATGCGTTGTGGAATCCAACATGAATGCACCGACCGTGGAGAGCGGTATTACAACTGTGCAACCTCGTTCCCAGGATGTACATGTTGAGAAACGGATTGAGTGTGTCCTCACCGTTTAAATGTTTCTCTACTGTCATTTGTCGGTCATGGAACTTTGCTAACATACCGTTCGTGGAAATAGTATCGTTCTGGTACACGGCCTCGAGGGCGATCCTTTTATGGAGATTGGTAATACTGTATGGAGGAAACCGACAAGCAAAACCATCTGGGTTCGCGACATGCTTCCTGAGAAGCTCAATTTCTTCAAATTGCACCTCTACCAATACAAGACAGAGTCTTTAGCGCAGGCCTTCGGTGAAGAACTTAACCGTCACATCCGCTCTCATGCGACACGCCTTCTGAAGTCAATTTATGACACGTTTGAGGAGCTCGTGAGATATTACTAAAGACTGATAAGGACGGGCTTTTATGCTGACAGAGATAGGAAACGAAACCGAATATCGTTCTTATGGGCAATGGGTTGGGGGGTCTCATTGTAAAGCAGGTGTGTGATCTCAAAGTCTCGAATTGGTTCTTGAAGCTGATCTACCAAAAGGCTATTGTATACTGCGGTTCAAGCAATATCATAGACCACAAACAGAAACCACCTTCACCCGCGAGTAACTCTGGAGACAATCCAATTGGAAAGTCACCCTCATCTCTCTGCTTCAAGTTTGCGAAGCAACATATCGCAGGTGTCATATTCATTGGTTAGTTGCGCATTCAAGGTTCAATATGCAATCGATTTCGCCATGTGTCTGACCATTATTCAGGCACACCACACCGCGGATGGAAAACTGATTGTGGCGATACCTATTATACGAGTGCAAAAGACCCTAATACCACCGATTATGCCCCCCGTGTGGGTTCATACCATAACAGCCGCATGCGACGGACATCTTCAATAGGGAACCCATCCAGACCACCGGCGCCTACCACACCTGGAGCCTATACAATTGTAGAGCTTAGTCAGGAGCAACCAATACCCCAAATCCTTGGACCGGCATTCCAGCTAATAGATCCACAAACAACGTCGAAAGGTGAGCCTGTTCCTTATCTAGATCAGGGATATAGGAGACCGAGACCGACTATTCGGCATATCCCCGTGGAACCGTTGACCAAAAACATCCAACCAAACAACCACGCTGATCGACAAAGGCGGTCTGACAACCGCTCGCATTCCTATGCCGAACATAACGCCAAACACCAACCTCCGCCCCCGCGGGTCTCATCCCGGCCACGATCTCGCCCCCAACCCGAACCCAAAACCTCGCAGGACATCGCTTCTAATCGCACTGTCCGAGCGGGTGGCTTCGAGAGTAGAAGCATATCGGGAGGTAATGGCGATAGATCTAGTCGCACCATTCGAGCTTCTACTTCATTGAAACATAGTTCCGATGTTATCCCTCCTACAAATGCATCTACCAAGGTAGAGATTAGAGACATGGTTCCATTATCTACCAGAAAAGGGAAGGCTGTATCTTGCGCTGAGGAGGAGGCCCCTGAGGTACCTCCCGTGTCGCTAAGATCCTCGAGCGATGATGAACATGAAATATCACACAGGCCCACAGTCCGTAGGGGAAATCTTATTGGATGGCAAAATAACATTGAATCCGAGTACGTTGATGGCTCTCGGAGTGGGAAGGGCTTCGAACTTGACAACATACGGTCGAATGACAAATCATTGGGAGCAACAAACACTCCAGCACATCAGAAACCATCATTAGTCGCTTCGTCATATCCCACTTCGAGTGCGCACCCTCCTACCGGTCCAACTGTGGTGGTAGTGACAAGTCCGGAGTCGCCTGAACCGGAACAGGAAAATGCCTTGGCTCCCTGTGGTGAGGAAATTGCAGAGAGAAGTTCCCGCCCAGCCGTCGTGCCTTCAGAACCGCACACTCCGCCCGCCGAGCCCAAAGTTTGGCTTCAGGAATCTGTTGAAGTTTGTGATACGTTGGTCCTTTATCAGCAGCCATCTCAGACGCAAACCCCTCTTCTCCAGGAACAATCACCAACAGTAAAGCAGCCAACACTGCCATCCAACCAGCCCTCCGATCCACCCCCCTTTGTTCAATCCTACCCTTTATCACAGGAAACTACCGACTCTCATCAATCGATTTCGGAGCCTCAGCAGGCGGGCTTCCCGGCAACACAACAGACGGCTGCACCCCACCATCTTGCGAATTCCCAAGCTAAGGGCCCGTCACCATTTAATCCTGTAACTGAAAGTCAAAGTGGCGTAAACCTCACAAAGTACCCGCACCACCCGCACCACCCGCACCACCCGCACCATCCGCCTTACCCTTCGCCTTCCGTGGCCGCCCCCTCAGTGCAACCATCGCAGTCTCCAATATACCAACCGACGTTGCCTGTATCCCAGCCAAGACGTCAGTTTCAAAACCCGCCTCACATCCCTTCTTTTCACTCTTACCCACCACCACCACTTTCTTCATTCGCGTATAGTCATGCACCCTCCTACACACCCCCTTTTACCCATGGCCCCCCACGGACTGAAATATCTTCACTTCCTCCTGGGCCTCATTATGGCGCTAGCGCTCCTCCTCCTCCTCCACCACAACATCCTCAGCCTTATTATGGCGCTAGCGCTCCACCACAACATCCTCAGCCTTATTATAGCGCTAGCGCTCCGCCTCCTCCTTCTGAGTCCTATTATGGCGTTAGCGTTCCACCATCTCATCCTCATCATGTTAGCGCTGCTCCTCCTGCTCCACTACCTCCTAGGGCCTATAGCTTTTTAAACCCGCAACCCCACCACAGTGCCTATGGTGAGCGTTCTTCTCGACCTCGCTCTAGGTCTCAAAGAAGGAGGAGTGTGGTATTTAGAGAGGATTCTACCCGAGAAATTTACCGCTATCCACAGCTATCAACTATAAGCGACTCTGAATCGGGAGAATTGGAGGAATCGGGATCGGAAGGAGAATACAGATTGATAATCTACCAGGATCATATGAATGTGCTAAAAACCCAGGACGATTTGTGGAAACAGTATGTTTCCATTCGCTCAGATCTTGAAAGAGAGGTGCGGTGTCGGAAGTGGGATTACCGCCATCGGGCAGAGTCAGCCTTCCTTCAGAGACTGTGGGATGATTTTTCAAAAGTCTGTGACTGCTATGAGATTTTGTCGGTATTTTCAGAAACCGAGTCTCCCGAAAGTCCCGATATGACCGTCGGAAAGCATTCAGCTCTTCTCAATAAGCCTAGCGAAACATTCCTGGTGCTTGAGAGAAGGCAGGACGACCTCGTAAGATACGAGTGCCGGGAAGAAAAATGGTATCTCCAACTGGAGGATGCAATTTGCACCATCGTCAACAATGCCCGCTCAAAGTCGTTGGCAGTTGAACCTGAGGCAGGACAATTATCGCAGCCTGCCAGCCAAAGACTTGGCCAGTTAGCTGGACTGGACCCAAAAGTTTTGAATTTGCTAGAAAAACACTACCCCTTCGAAAAAGACATACCTGCCGATACCTTGGCTATTGCCCCAATATGGGATCCCAGACCAACCTTCCGGATCCATAAAGTCAAACAGGAGACCTGTCTTCTCCGGCACCTCGGAGAACGGTATTTGTGGAGTGATTGTGACAATGAAAACCAAGACGGTTACTTATGGGTGCATGTTCCAGGGAATGACAGATCTTGGGCTGAGGTACAGAGAAACCTACTTTCCAAAATATCCGTTCAGACTAACCCGCTATAGGCTATTGTACCAAAAGTTCATAACCTAAGATCCTCAAACGTTCCGTTGCAGATTATGTCCGACGATTGCTGGAAAAATGGTGAACGTAAACATACCTGCGAGAAAGGATTTACCTATAGGTATATGCATCCGTCGTGTAATACTCTATGGTCAAGCGAACAGAGGTCTCCACAGCTTGTGCTGTATTTGCCTTATCTGCATTGGTCGAAAGACGAAGATCAAAAAGAGCAAGCCAGAGTTCTGGAAGCATTCCATTTGCACGAGAATCTTCGGAATAGCTACTACCAAGCCAGAAACGATCCCTCGAGACGCCTTCGAATTTTCTCACTTGCTGACTGCGACGACGACAGTCCTGACGCCTTGCGCCATCACCCTCGTCGTACTTTGGATCAGTTTTATTACCACAGCATCGATACTAAAGCTCGAGATAACGACCAAATTGTATCTTACGGAACCGAGAAATTACTCATGGTCGATCAGCTCTGGGTTTGTGTTACGTCGCCTGACACAATCTTTACATTTTTCCCGCAAAATCCGGTCGAGTCAGACAGAGATTACGAATTCGCAGACTTGAAAAAAAGCCTCGTACACGGCCTTAAACAGAATAGCCTCACAAAGGACAACTTTTTTTGTGAGGACGCTTTTGATATGGCTGCTTATTGCTTATACCACGCGGTCGCCGTCCTCCTCGACCACCGCCATAGCTCCAGCGACCTTGCTGTAATGCGTATCTTTCGCAACACATTAGAGAAAACGTCCGACGATGCCGTTAAGGCATTCGATTCGTTCATCATCAATCCAGACGCTAACCTGGACGTCGGCTACGAGCTAAAGCTGCTCCAGAAAGCGTCTGATCTTCGCGACGAGTTGCGCATTCTGCGTCATCTGTTCTCAGAGCAGCGGGGCGTCATCAATAAGTTCCTTCGTGAAGTCCACCGCCGCATCTATGGCAAAAACGCTGTTTCCCTGGCCAAGCGCGCTCTTACCAAACTCGATGAATACGACTACGAGGCCAAGAAACACCACGACGAGGCGGATACTATTCGAGATTACATCCTCGCGCTACTCGACTTGAAGCAAAAGGGGGCAGGATTAGAGGTAGCTCGCGGCACTGCCGAACAGGGACGTATCATGATGATCTTTACCGTCTTTACGATTGTGTTTCTGCCGTTGAGCTTTTTTACGTCGCTTTACGGCATGAATATCCGTGAGTGGTCAGGTCAGAGGACGAATCTCGCGGCAAAAACCGCAATGGTGTACATGGCGCCGATTAGCACAGTTGTGATATTTTTGGCGCTCGTGGTCGCGTTCTTTGGGAAGCTTAGGAGGCTGGTAAGACGCTGCTGGGGGCGGGATGATCGCGGAGGCTTGTACTCGAGAGTAAGTCAGGAGGACACAGTTTTGGATAACATGCGGAGACGGATGAGGACTACTAGGAGAGGTGAGGGGTACGCTATCGTGTAATGTCATTACGAAGGAGGATACAATATCAAAGTCTCTTTGCATATTTTGGGCTTTCTATATCCCACTGTCAGATTTTCTACTTGATCAACCTAACTCCTAACATTTATGTATTTGTTCCGCCCCGTTGGCGAACTTTACCCGTTCGCGAACTGGTGGGCTGGGTAATTGGTCGGAATATATGTTCCGTACGGTGGGCAACCCGTGACCGATCGCAACCTGGAGTTGTCCAAATCGCAACCCGGGGCCCGTTTGCGTTTGGGAAGCCTAACTGCAACCCAAGTAAAATTGGGAACGAAATCACCTTGCACCATGTACCAGCACAGGTATCTGCATCTAACAAAGCCAGTGTATTAATACCGTGTAACTGCAAGAAGGCGTGTGATATGCGGAGCTATAGATGCTTGGAGAGTGATCTTAATATTCCATCTACTACTCTATGCTAAGTTGTATAAGCATATCTCATCACTTGTAGGTGCGCATGTAATTCTTCAATTGATCGCATGATTCTGGAGCTAACCGCTGCCAGACATCTGGAATTAAAGTCATATTTTGGGTTACTGGGAGTGCTACACTGATAATCCAACTGACAGGGTCAGGGAATGCGCAGCGGTGGGTTGTATTTCTGTGTAGCTTAGATTAGCGGTCGCAGATGGGAGCCGGTTTGCAAACGCTCCCCGGTTTGTGAACTGGACTGCAAATTTTGCGAACTGGTCTCTGCAGTTCGCGAACCGCTGGGGTTGCCAATAGTACGGAACATATACAAAGTGAAGATGTAGAGTTTCTTCTAGCAAGAATTCTACACCCATGCTGCTAAACCAATCCGTGCTTGCTAAAACATATCATTCCCATTCCTTCATCGCCACAAGATCCGACCCACACTGAAGACCCGCGACATCCCAAACATGCCCTCTCAGAACCCACCATACCAGACCCCATACAGCGGCAACCCCCTCGCATCATCGCCGCGATATTCCCTCCCACACCACCTAACCACAGCCTCACTCACCCCTCACGCTCCGGAAACCTCTTCCCCAACCCCCCACCAACCCTAATCCCCTCAACCAACTCCCAAACACTCACCCTCCGCTCAAACTCTGCCAACACCCTCGCAAGCACCGCCAACTCCCCCAACGACTCCGCCTTCATCCTCAACCCCCTATCCACAAAAAACTCCCACGGCCTGACCAACCCCGGATACTCTCTCCCGCCCACCCCCAGCAACAACCTCCGCACATCCTTCGCACTGAGAAACAAACACCCCCGGCCCCCCTCGGGCCTCGCAAACGCCAGCCTCCACCGCGGACTCCCACCCCCATCCAAACTCTCCGCCCACAACCTCCCAATCTCTCGCGCCGGCACAAAGAACGCATACTTCAGCGTCACCACAACCCGTCGGAACCCGGGGAAATCCCGAGGCCGCCCGGAGACAACACGGATGGCATGCCAGTACCACGGGAACTGGCAGGAAACCCTGAGCTCGGTCAGCGCGCTGGCGCCGCGTAGCGCCAGCGTCGCGCGGATCCCGTCGCCCACGTGCAGCACCAGTAGCCGCGACAGGTCGAACAGCACCCACGCAAACGCCTTGCACACCGCCGCCTGCGGCATCACCAGCGCTTTTAGCCGCGAGTAGAATTCGTACGCTTTTGACCGAGCGCACGGCTCGAACTCGCCCCCGGCTTTGCGGCACTGCACCCACCGCGGGTTGAAGATGCACAGCTCCAGACGGCTGCGGGTGCCGAGGAGCGTGAAGGCTGTGTACACCAGTTCCCGCTGCGCGGGGTTGGTAAGTGTGAGTGTGAGCTTCTTGACCACGCGGAGGAGCGGCGAGGTGAGGAGGTTGTTCGCGGACGGTCTGAGGGACGTTGGCAGCGAGAGGCAGCACTGGTCGCGGCAGGAGACGGGAATGCGGGTGGCCGGGACCCGCCGGATGTGTTTTGAGGGTGGAAGTCGGATGCTGTCGTAGAATATTGGGAGGAAGAAGGCGCGGTAGGGTTTTGAGACGCGGGAGAGGGCGGAGCGGGAGGGCGGGTCGAGGTGCGGTGGGAGGTGGACGACGAGGATGTCGCGGGTGAGAGGATGGAGTGGGGTGTGGGGGGTTGGTGCGACACTCCGAGGCGCCGATGCTTGCACGGCTCGCACTGGGATTTTGGACGCCACGGGGATTTTGCGAATCGGTTGCGGGGGTTTTAGCCCCGTGCGACGGCGGCGGGATGGGCGGTCGTGCGAGAGGTGGATGTGCCGCCGTTCTGCTGGTGTGGTAGCGTGCGTGTACGGAGGCGCCGGGTTGGCCATTGGAGTTGATTTGGTCTGGGTACTGCAGGTGCGGCAGAGGGTGGTGATATATGCGCATGCAGCGGGGCGGTAGTGGTTGGTTTGTCGTACACAGGTGGGGTGCAGTGGCAGGCCGTTTACTTGTTTTGGACCCGGTGGCTCATCAGCCAACCCCAACCCCCGCATCAACTCATGACCACCCCACCCGACATGACTTATTTCGACCCCGCAGACAGTGATTGCATATGATTCTCCTTTGATCGACTGACTTGGCCCGACACGCGGAAAACCTCAACACCAAATCATGGTCTCGCGATATTAAGTCGGATGAAGCGATGCACGTGCGATCACTCTCTAGAGAACTAGCTTGGGGCCGACACAGTTGCGGCTACGAGAAAGGATGCACTGCTCAAGGACTATGATAAGGGATTTACTGAGCTGCATGTAGACCTTGGGGATGCATTTGCCCACGGTACTCGGTTCGAGACTCGTTTTCAGATTTAACTGTATCAATTCTTAGGGCGTTGAACCGTTGTAGCGGCATCCAAATCGCCTCGGGAGCCGGTCTACAGAATAGTTTTTGCACTACGGATTCGGTTCGGAAACGGCTTATAACAAGACAGCGTGAGGACTACCAATCAATTACTGTAAAGGATTGGATGCGACCATTTACGAGGCGGTTCCTTTAATGTTTCAAGCGCGGTAGAACCGAACAGAACAAAAGAACATCCCTCCAAATACTAGCTCCATATTCTCACACGCGCGGCATCCAAATCTCGCTCCACAGATTCCCTCACGAGGGAGCATCGAGCTGGAGAACTTAAATGGGGAGATGAATCTCCGCACGGCGCATTAGGCGGGATAACCGCATCACCATTATGTATATAGGAACTTAAAGAGGTACTGTAATCGAGGTGGACTTGAGTTACTGGGATTGTATATCCCAATATCATGGCTCAAAAATCACGGAAACGAGGTTGTGTTCCAAGGTTGTGTATGGCAACGTCTTCCCGCCAAAATACCCCGTGTCCGTGGACAAAGTTTGAACGTCAGATTTAATCCACACGCCAGTCCCAGAACCAGATTTTAACCACGGGCTGTGGGATGGAGTCTTATTTTTCAGACAGGGTCATAGGACTGGAACGGGTCGTGGGACGGTCGTAAAAGAGGGTATGACCCCATTGTTTTTGTATCACGGGGTCATAGCACGAGATGTGACCCGTGTAAGTTTCAAGTTTTATCCAGGTACCACTTGTAGAATCTGACTTTATCCATGGGTAATACCCGTCCGATGACCTCGTACCCTTCCACGTGCATGTTCCGTCCGTAGTGATATAGCCCTAAGCCCTAACAGGTCATGCAACCCAAAACCCAATACAACTCCAAGAATATTTTGTACTAACCACTCATCGGATTACTATGTGCCTACGCAACGGCTCAATCTGTAACAAAGACTTCACGCAGATGGTTGACCCGACAATGTTCAACGGCAAGTCGGTTTTTCTCCACGGGCCGGCGAGTCGAGCTGCGAGCTGTTATTAGTTGATTCTAATGGGACGCCTATTGGCAAGACCTCTTTGTATTGGGGTTTATAGTTGTGGAAAATATCTAATAGATATAGACAAAGGCCATGACCCATGGATAACTAGAGACACAATAGACAATATATACAGACAATTTCTGGACTACAACCACAGAGTGGGGATACTTCCATCTCAGCATGGTAACGCCTGTATTTCTTCCTTAGGATGACGTCCGATCTTGAGGCGGTTATCACAAATTTGAGGTTGGTGTCTTCGTATGGCCAGTCGGTCAACGCCTCAGCTATCGTTGTCCCAGTTCGATATCCAAATTACGCACGACGAGGGGTTCGAGTATCTTGTAAGCGATTTACTGGTCGGCCTAGGTCGGGAGAGAGCTCCGCTCATATCCTGCCACGCCAGCTTGGTAAAACAGTGCATGTCAGTGACTAGTATGACAGTTGGGTAGAAAAGAGGCTGGACTAACCATAATCAAACCCACCCAGCCGGCGCTTTTGCAAGCGCTCCCCTTAGTTTTGGGCGGCCCGCTCGTCCCCCAGAACACCGCCAGCAGTGAGTTCATCCACGATCCTGCGGTATTCTCGGTTCATAGCCTTCAGAACATTCTCCGCAATGATTCCATGTGCCTGTTTCGTCGGATGAAAGACACGCGCATACTTATCTGGCAGCCATCTCCCGCTAAAATCGGAGCCAGGCATGGACGAAGCCACCTCTTCGGGGTTATCCTGCATTCCCTTCATCACCCAGTTCGTAATGGCACCTTCAAAAGTCGCGTTAGTGGGTGAGTCCCAGCGTTTGCGAAGTTCGTGGTACCCGGGCGAGGGTTGTTTGGAACCGTCGTCTTCGCCATCGTCTTTGGTTGTGCCCCACTCGTAGAACGAGGTGTTTTCTCGGTTAACTCCCGGTCCCTTTCCGTGGTTGTAGGATTCGTCGACGCCAGGTGAGCAGTAGCGGCCTTGGAAACGGTCCACGTCCGGCTGCCAGTCGATGAATATGGCCTGTGGTCCGGCACGGGCTACGGCGTCAGCGATCTTAAGGTTGACTAGATCTACTAAGTCGTTCATTGCTTTTCTGTGCTACTTAGCGTCTGGCAAGAACAACGGGAAAGGACGAGACTCACCGCCTATTCTGGGTAAGATACTGGTGGCCAGAGAGTCTCGTAATACTCCATGTGACATTATCGCACGCCGTGTCGCTCACATCCCAGAACTTGCTGTACGCAGTGTAATAAATCCTACTCTCATCATCGCGTAATTTCTTCTTGATCCCCGTGAGGAGATCGTCGAGGTTCTGCGAGAACTCTGCACTCTCGGTTTTATTCCTAGACTCAGCTAGGACCCGTTCACACGTCCAGGAGTCGTAGGCCGCCCACTGGTAGATGCAGTAGTTGAGGATCGTAGAAAGGTCTGCGTCGTTGCCGCCTGCTGACAAGGTGACGAGTTGTGGGCGGCTCAACAAAGGCACTTGTATTTGTAAAACGTCTGTGATCAGGGCTCCAGAACAGCCGAGGAACTGGAATTTGAGGGAAGGGTTGGCGAGGACAGAAAGGGCGGTGTTGAGTTGGTTCGGGTAGCCATGGCTGTATTGCCAGCAGGCGGGGTTTAGTTCTACCTGGAAGAGGTCAGTATTGCGGTCGAGAAATACCGTAGTTATGGAGCTACCCACGTTGGCGGAACCCTTTATAGGATGCCCAGCTCCGATTCCAACGCTGTATGAGTCCCCCACGGCTGCATAGGAATTGATCCAAGAGTAGTCATATAGACTTGCATCTTGCTTTGTTTGGTACCGGTTGGGAACAGCGAAGCCAGCGCACAGCGTGATAAAGGCTAACGAAACTAAAATGGGCGTCATGGACATCGTCTAGTCTAAGAGCGGAGTGACGAGAAGTGTTGAGCAACCACCTGATATACGCGGCTATTCACGTGATCGGTTTAATATTCCTCCGGGCTATCTAATCTAATCCATCAAAGCGTGGGTGTCGGCCATGGGGGTGACGTTGGATTAGAGTGCGCGGGCCGCACGCGCCGGCCCGTTTAATTAAACTTAAGCTTATCGAGACACATGTCTAATAAGTGTCTGCACTTTCTAAGTGTAGCGCAATGTACAACCTAGACAGCGGTGTTTATTTATTACCTTTGATATTGCGCTGTGGACTGTTGGTTCTGTATCAATGCTCCGAATAGCTTCAGATTCTACAGGTACAGCCGAGATATGTTCAGCGCTTTTGCACATGAGTGCCATTCCGACATCTCGTGTTTATCCCTGTTTCTCGACTGCATTGTTCGACCCGTGAAGTTAAGACTCAGGCAATCCCTGCTTTCCCCTCATCGCAAGCTTGGTATAGAGAGAATCCCGATTAATAACCCTCCGTCTTTTTTTTAGCACCGCGAAACTGCCGGGCAATAATGCCAAGAGTTAATACGGCTGGTAGGCTAGGGTTTCGGAATGGCGGATAGAACTTCACACCCATCGATTCCGTTTCACATGTCATCGACTACCAAAGCTTCTTCACTGAGCTTTCTTTGCCACTTCTCCCGAATTCTTCTCCGCTTATCTGCCTTAAGAAAGTCAGCCAAGTAAGTGAGATCTTTCTGAGCATGCACGTGCTGACGCCCACACAGGAACTAGATGGAGGACGTATGGGCCCCCGAAAATTCAGAGTATACTAGGTTCTTTGAAGCTGTGGAGGAGGGAGATGTGGCTGGTTTGGATAGGACGTTTATGTCCAACATCCGCTTCAACATCGATGCGTTGCGTTCCAATGGACAGGGGTCGGAGGGCATGGCGGCGCTGCATATGGCGGCTGGGAAGGGGCATGCCGAAATGGTCAAGTTCTTGCTCGACGACGGCGCGGATATCGATATTCGTGACCGCGACCTTACAGGAAACTCGACGCCGCTGCATCACGCCGCGTTCGATTGCCATACCGACATTATCCGCACTCTTCTAGAGAATGGGGCTGAAGCTCGTGCTACGGGAAGCTTTGGTGGGACTGCGTTGCATCAGGTCCTCCGCGACAAATTTGAGGTCGGAGAGGAGCACTTGAGGACCGTCACGCTGCTTCTTGACTGCGGGCTTGATATAAATGCCGTGGAGGGAGAGATGGGGGATACTGTGGTGAGGGTTACAATGCGTGGAATATTTGGGTCTACTGCTGATAGAATTACAGCTTCATCAAGCCTCACGGCTGAAACATACAGGTCTCATCAAGCTGCTACTTGACCGGGGAGCCGATATCAACGCCATTAACCGTGTCGGCTGCTCGGTTCTCGGTTGCGCAGCTGCATACGGAGATTACGCTGCAGTCGAATTACTTCTCGACAACGGCGCAAAAGTCGATTTACCCATTGAAAATAGCTCTGCCATACCCGGAGCTGCAGCCCGTGGCAAGACAGATATCGTAAACCTGCTTCTTCGTGAAACCGACGAGTCAACGTTACACAATAATCGCGTGGCATTACACAACGCCGCTTCGGCCGGTCATGCAGATATGGTTGAATTATTACTGGATCGGAACTTTAACACCGAAGCGAGGGATCAGTATGGAGACACGCCGCTGCTATGTGTGTGCGGTGCAAGCCAGGCATATCCTAGGGTTATCGCGTTATTACTAGACAGAGGGGCCGATGTTACGGCCAAGGGTAGCAAGGGGGACACAGCATGTAAGTTTCCTGTCCAAATCTCACGACACTTCATCCTAATCACCAAAAAGTGCACAAAGCTGTATGGCGGAGCGATCTAGAGGTAGTCCAGCTCCTCCTCGTCGCGCACGCCGACATCAATTCGCAAAACGACGACGGAGAAACACCACTGATCAGTTACGCCTCCAATATCTCGGGACACTGTCTCAACTTCTTCCACTCCCACGGTAAGGGGAGGAATCCGCGGTTGGAGGTGTTTAAGCTCCTCCTCGACGCGGACGCAAATCTCAACGCCAAAGATAATAGGGGAAGAACTGCATTACATGCGCTAACGTCGCGTCCCGCTTCAAGACATATGGCGAGAGGACGGTTTTTGGCTGTGAGGTTGCTGATCGAGAGTGGGGTCGAGATTAATGCGAGGGACGTAGAAGGGAAAACTGCGCTGCAGTCGAGGTTAAGAAGGACAGACCCGGATTTGGCGCAGTTTTTGAGGGATTCTGGGGCGGAGGAATAATGAAGCGGGGAGAGGTTGTGTATCATCGTATTGACAAGGCAATGGGGCACTGTAGTGGGCGTGCGTTGGCCATGGTGCCTTATTTTCGGGTCGATAGGAATATGTTTTTTGGAGCGCATAGCATGTATCATTTCTACTCATGAGTAACGAATAATGAATGTATGTGGAGTTTATGCATAATTACTCATAATTGCCCTTCTCAGCGGTTTGGGATTAGGTTGGTCGTAATTACCTTTCTTCGTGGGATGCGATAATTTCTGCGGTGGCCGAAAGAATTTAGCTTGTTAGTCGCAGGTATCACATGGGGTGCCAAGCACTCTCGAGGATGGAGGGTCCCGGCTTCCGTCCGGACTATCCGTCCCAATATCCGTCCAAGGCTTTGCCGCGGTGATAAGCGCCTTAGATTCTAATTTGTCAACAAATATTCGTTTCAGCCATTGCCAGTGGGTGCGCAATGTCATCTCTGCTCGAGTACCATCATTGAAGAGTTCCTTTACTAGATACTAGTGCACAGTTTGCAAAGCATTACATATTTTGGACAACATTGTGGGATTACTTTACTAAACGATAAGGTTGGTACACACCCATGATCTGACTCAATTTTTTATTAGTATAAGAGGTGTTTCACTGGTATTTTATCAAGTATGGTGATGCTGTGACAGATTTTGGGATAGGTATAGTGGACGAGGGTGACATAGAATGGCGAAAGTACGACCTTAGGGCTAGAGCAAAAATAGGGCTAATAGAATACCGTACCTGAGGTACAGCAGTGTACTATGAGGAGAGTGATTTGCAGGATGGGAGGAGGACTTGGAGGGTAGCCCATTGAGGGAGACTGAGTGGGAGAACTTGAAAAACTCGCATAATGGCTGCGAGGTGGAAATTGACTGAGCTACCAGACAGCATAAGCACTCTCGAGGATGGAGAGTCCGGGGTCCGGGGCCCTAACCAGCTCCCAACGCCGAGTGATAGCTGTCGTTACATAGTGGGAGTTGAGTGTGATGCCACGCCACGCCACGCTACTAAGTCAACCTGCTCTCGTGCTGAAGTCAGACTTTTACTTCTTTTTCACTAGCGCAGTGAAATGAGCTTGCGAGGCAAGTTTGGTTTACGAGAGCAAAGCCAACCCAACCAATATCCTGCCTCCCCCCACCCTGCCAAAAATCCCACACACCAATACAGCGACAATGTTAGAACGTAAGCTCGACGTACAAATCTGTTAACATGTTACGTCCGATCAAACTGGCCAAGTAATTTCACAGATGGGATCTGTTGTTCCCCCGAACCTGCTGCACAAAATCTCTCCCTCCAGCTACTGGGAGTGCAGACAGGGCGGTACCCATAGATACTTGAAAATACCTGCTAGTAGATGCTGCGCGGCCCGAGCAAAAACTAAACAATTATAAAACCTACTGGAGATCACAATTAACGAGATCAATCTTGGCGATGCTACAGACATACACGGATCAGCCAGATGCCGTATTAGAGTACTGGGACTAGCTCTAGATTACGTAGCGTTAGTTTTACTGCAACGTTAGCGGCGGAGTATTTCATGTTGCATCTACTTAGGATCATATGAGCGCCTTAAATGGTTAAGTCTGGTCTGGGTCCCCCCAAACCTAGCAAGCTCGGTTGTTAGGTCCTGGTTCTTGCTAGATGAGGAACTATTTAGTTTACGCGACCTCACCGCTGGGAGCAGCCACATCGAACTCCAATTATAAACTCCGGGGGATCGTTAAGAAGAACATATCAGTCGACGCAGTAAAGGCAGTGCATTTCTTCTCTCCTACCTCTGTTGCTGTTGCTGTTTAGGAACCTTAGTTTACTTTCAAATATCTTAACCTTGTCCAGTATACTTGTGCTTCTACTGGAACATTAGAGCTTACTAGCACAAAAGATGTTATCGGAAGGCGGCCCGGAACTGGCCTATGTGATTCCCCTCTTGCAGCTCTGGCAGTCAGTCCACACCAGTATATCCAGCCATCTCTGCGTTAATGCATGTTGTTCCCATTGGCGTATGCTCAGCACAGTGTCTGCCGTGTGTAGTTGGATACATTGATGAAAACAATGGATCAAACATATTTAGCGATGGTTGATGTGATGTGCAGGATAGGTGCCCGGGTGCCTACTACACTCGCGGAGACGAACATTGCCATGCTATGCGCGTACTCGTATGTATGTCAGAGAATAAACATCATGTACATTTTAGAAGTATGTACCTTTTCAGAAAAACATACCACGAGGCCTCCTTGGGGCTATTGCACTTATTTTCGCGGGTAGGGTTTGGAGTAACGCCGAGTGCGCTTAGAGATATCTCTAGATCTCTAATCATAGGACGTGATCATGACTAGTGACGCCCGCGTTATTACAACACACTGAGTGCTTTCGCTTGCATGAGATATGAATGGCACTTTATACTGGTCAAAAAAATCACATACAATATGGGATATACAAACCTTTAATCCTGGTCTCAGCACGCACATCAACCTGGATATAGCAGGGTTGAGTTTTCAGGCGTCCTGTACTTAATTTTTAGCGAGTAGATTCTTAGATGAATGCAAAAAACGTAACCAACTAGTTATCCGGAGCTCGAGAAAGTAAACCGGCTAAGAAAAAACGATCGCACGATTATCCAGAAACCCTTCACCAAAGGCATAGATCACACTAGCGATCGAATCACAAATATCTGCCAACCCACACTGACGCAGCCTAACGACCCATCCCACTCCTCACTAGATAGCTGAACCTCTCCATAAACACGCAAACCGCCGCCGCCGCCAACGCAACGAAAACAGGATGAAAAGACTGGAAGTCAACACTAGAAATCCTCGTCGGAATATTCGTTGCGTGAGTTATCCTGTTCGGTACCCGCAGTGGCGGGGTTGGCGTTGCTCGTTCCTTGTCCAAAGGCAGGGCCACCAGCGCCACTCAAAGGGTTGAGCCCCAGGATGCGCGAATTATCGGAGGCCTGGACAGGGTTTATGTCCGGTATCTGGGTAGGGTAAGGTGCCGGTGTCCATGGTTTAGGAGGATTTTGTGCGAACTGAGTGGGGGTTGGGTTTAGTGCTGTTTGTGGGACCTGCTGTGCCGATGCCGGTGTTGTATGCGATGGCCAGAACTGAGTAGGGCCGGGTCCACCTCCTTGCGCGGGCCAAGGTCCCCCAGTGCTTGGTCCCCAACTCTGCCCTGCACCAGATCCCCAGTTCGGCGCCGCAGTGGGTCCCCATGATTGCGCGGCTTGTCCTACACCCGCTTGGGCGCCTCTCCAGTGGTCAACTCTTATCTGATCATGCTTAGCACGGTCACTGTCATCGTGACCGCCGTAAATATCGGTCAAATAGCCATCGAATGCCATCGCTGCATTGGCGACTGCTTCGAAGTGGTTTGCATTCAAGATCGTTCTAACCCCTGAGGGGTTCTCACATAAGGTAGCTTGGTATTCGGCCAATGCAAAAGCAGTTTGAAAGGCGTTGCGAATCTGCCGGCCATTCCACCTCAAGCGCTCGTAGTAATTATTCGCAAAGAACAGAATGTTATCCCTATCGATCATCACGTCATTTTTTAAATCCCCTAACCGCCGAATGTTCATATCCCAGATGCTGATATATGCCTGTAGGTCCAAGGCTGGATAGTAAAGGCTGATGTGAATTCGAGATTTGAAAGCCTCGTCAAATGTTCCAACTCGATTCGTAGTCAGGAAAAGGATGCCCGAATAATATTCGAGTACTCGAAGAAAAACTGATTATCACGTTAGAAACCGATATCTTAGTCGACACAATCGAAATTGGAGACTTTAAATGTTTTCTTACCAGAGACCAAGCTGTTTCGCTTCAAATCATGTCGATCCCGTCGCCCCAAAAATACGTCCGCCTCATCAAGGAGTAAAACGCAACCCCAATTATGTGCCAGCCGAAAGTTATTTTCAAGATTGGTTTCCACATCTTTAGGTTCATATCCAATGTCACCTGGACAGGCACAAGTGTCAGTTGATAACGTTCAGTGGAACCAGAGCGCAGATAGTGAGCTAGCTTACCACAAGTTATAGGGAACAGCGGCCGCCCGGCATACGCGGCCACACACTCTATAAGTTCGTAAGTTTTACTTCAGTGCAAAGATTGATGTGTGTTTCAAACGGTGAGAGATACAACGGGGCGCTATCTATAGACCCCCCGAAAGCCTCGCTGCAGAAGGCGATATGTAAGGAGAACCTACCGGCAGTGCTCGTTTTCCCCACACCCGGAGCACCGTGTAAGAGCAATATGAGCCCCTTGCCTGAATTTTTCCATTAGACGATGGAGCTTTCAGACAACAATTGGAAGTATTACCTTTTCCGCGAACCAGATCCATCTGAGGAACTTGGTCAATCTTTTGGGTTGCAGATGACTTTGGCCCCTGAGAATGCATCTTGACTAGAGCTTGGACGAGTTCCTTGTGCCCAGAGGGTAAAACTAGCGAGTCGAATCCATTTCGATCTGATATTACCTTTTTCACCTTATCGATATCGACTTGCACTATAACGTGATTATCGTGAATCAGAATGAACTTCACTTGGGAATAGTCTATTCTCACCCCATTTTCGACTCCTCAGAAAGAAGGCAAACGCCCTGACATGTACGAGGAATTTTGTCTCTCTCATCCTTTCCGCTGCCTCCTTCACAGCACCAGAACACAACTCCGAAACCTTTGAGTTTTGCTCCTGGAAGAAACGAGCGTTCCGTGTCACTACCCATGCGCCAATAAGTCCAGTTTGGTTTGATGATGCTCTAGAATACGTCCACGCGCTGATATAAGACCTGGAATCCGTCTTAGAGGTACGGGGGATAATGGTGTGATAGCCATCCAATAATGTGTTCCAATTTCCAAGATCTGTGTTGAGTTCCCAGTCAGAGTTATGTTGTATCGCAAGACTGTGGTCAATGATGACTTCGCCATCTATCTACGCGAGCTTCAGTTTATGTATGGGTATCGTCTAACTGGGTTTGAGGGCCCAGGAACACATGGAAACCTTACATCTTCTTTTGAACCCTGGATGTGATTCAAGGATAGGCCGACGTAATATCGGTGCAAACCATGGCCTCGTGCCTGCATCTCCGCATATTGCAGAAACTTCCTGCCGCGCTTTTGCAACAATTGAATTTCTTCACTTGAAAGATAGTTCATCGGGAAAATTTGCAAATTCCGAATTGGAAGCCTGCCAATAAAGGGAGTGATTGTAACATCCCTACGAACGGCGCAGAAACCGCTGCCATTGAAGTCCCAATAAGAGAGAATAAGCATGAAGCCGCTGCGCGATTCGTCCTGCTTTGGTTGCCTTCTGTTTTCACTTTGATGGCGCTGAAAATCGCGTCCACAAGCACCCATAAGTTGAAAGGCGCGGATGGAGCCCTCGAAGTAGCCTGCAACGTACGATTCTGAATGTAACCGAAAGAGATTATGGAGATCAGTGAAAGCGACTTCGTCTTCCTCATTGGATTGAAATCTTCGTTGCTGTTCCAGATCATTCTTGAGTGTTTCTTTGACAAAATTGATGAAGTATTCGAGATCATTGATCTCCCACTCCTCGTCTGACTCTTCCCGTTGCTTGTGATGTTGCGCGGGTGCAGAATCAGGTGCATCGCAAACAGATAGGGGTACTAGCGCCACAGCTGCTTCATGAGCTCTGTGATGTGGGTTTATGTTAGCAGCATACATAAAAGCTTCTTTTCAATACCGAATGTACACACTTTTTTGACGCGGCACCCTTCAATATCTTTAGATGCTCTTGCAACAGCCCAAGATTTTCCACGAAGAATGTAAAGGGTTTCCAGAAGACGTATGGGACTGATCCTGGTGAATATTCCCCAGCATCTGGTATGACTATGGTAGACAGCTTCACCAATACCTTTAGAATAGGCCAGGAGTTAAGTCGGATCGCGTCAAATTCCGACTCATTCAGATCGCCTGTGGCTTCCACTGTGTTTTCTGCCTCGGGAAACCGTAAATCGAGAACATATTCACGCTTAAGCAGCTGTTTTCCTGAGTCAGAGAACTCTTCCGAGGTCATGCAAAGCGCGCCTCTTTTGAGGTATTTCATTTCTGGGTGGGCTCCGGTGTACTGATTTTTTTTGCTCCGTGTAGTGGATTCCGGTTCCGAATCACCCGCTTCCGAGGACGAGCTGGAGTCAGTAACCGGATTTTCCATTGTGTGTCGGCGTCGAGGAATGTCGGATGATGCGAATAAGAGTAGACTAGATGCTATGTCTGTCGCAAAATGCTTGGGATCTAGCCACGTAACCTGTATTTGGGAGCCGGTGCTTCCTTCAACTTCTGCCCTTCGAGATCTGAATTTATGAGATACCAAAATTTGTGTCTATGCTCGCACTGTGTTAGATTATCGGATAGAGACTGAGGGTTCCAGAGGTTATCCGTAGGACACAGGTGTCGACGACCACTTATATATAGTGGCTGCAGTCAGGCATTTGGAAGCACATTGCACTTAGTAAATATATAGTGCTAAATAGAACACAGAGGGGTTGCATTCGAAACTAAGGTCGGAGGGAATTATTGTTGACGGCGTACCATACAAACGATCATATCGCATTATCTAATGGGTCGGTAGCGTAGTCCAACCAAGCCTACTCCAGATGCAGGCTAATCACGAATTGCGGTGCCCTTCACATGTGGACTATGTTGATGCCTAGAGTATGAATCTGCCTTTCTGTTTCCGAAATGTCCCGCAGCTCCAATAAGGCTATAAAGAATCCCTTCCGGCTCCGCGACATTCCACTTGCAGCAGTAGTCGCAATCGCAACGCCGAATCAGGTTTTGCGGCAAGATAGAAAATGTGAACTGTAAGCGCCTATCAAGATCACTCAACTGAAATGATGCATTGTGCTTTTATACCTGCATTCTATATTTCACTACCCCGCTCCTGCGGCTCTGTGCCCGGAAGTTTGCACTTGCGCCAGGATCCGCAACTGTGAAAACCTCGCTCCTCGTGGATCTCGTTGATTAAGACTTCATCAAAGACAGCTGGTACGTAAGAAGGGGAGATAGAGGCAAACTTCCAAGTTATAGTACTCACTATCCAGCAGCCCTTTAGCTTGCTGTTCTTCAATAATATAGGGCACCACCTCCTGAACAACGCTCTGTCGTCTTTCGGGCTGCGACGTCCAGTTTCCGGTACGCTTGGTCTAAAGTACTACCGTGATTCGCAAAAATGAATCGCCTAAAAATCTTCCGACCTCGAAATGACCATCCTCTGAAACAAGAGAAGTTTCTATCGACTGCGCCTGTCGAGTTCATAGAAAACCACGTTGAAGGTGCGTCGCAAAATGGTGTCTATGATCACGACCAGGACAAATTTGTGGCGGTCAGTCCACCACCCGTGTAGGTAAAAATGGCATCTCGGAAGCTTTCAGATAAGCTGATCTGTGTGTATAAGTCCGAGAACACCCATACCGGCCGATTTGTACTCTTCTGCTACAAATGCACAACTGCGCTTCGTTCAAGATATACCAGTACCGCAAGTCCAGCCTGAGACCGAGAACATGTGGGACGACGTTTACATGGCAATCGACGACGCAATTGCCAGATACCAGAATCACGGAAGGATCAGAGAGGCGTCGCGAAAGCTGGGCGACAATGCAAAGACAATACAGTCATGGTTGACGCTTTTTCCTAACACATCCTATTCTTCAACATTGTGTGGAGGTATCAAATTAATTTTGGATGTCAGTATCGCCTAGCAATGTTCGAATGACTGCACATGCTGCTAACCATTTGCAGGTAGCAGAAAGAGTTAGCAAAATTCGGGGAGAAGTTCTTGAAATGCTCGCCGATCTCCCCTACCGGATACAGAATGTCAATAGCCTCACCGAGCTGTATAAGGAGAGAGGGGAAATATCTCAGGGTCTGCATAAGAAAAGTTCAGATCTCTATGTGGCCATCCTGGAGGCAGTTAGCTTGATGCTCGGTTGGCTTAATACGAAGGGTAAGTTTAGATCTAGTGTACGAAGCGCACCGCTGACACCCACTAGCCGAGAGAAAGTTTTTAAAGGCTCTGGGCCAAGGCTCTGCCAAATACGGCCAAGACATCGAAGATAAGCTGAAAGAAATTGAGAAAAATGCCAATGATATTCAGATAGAAGCAGGGTTATGCTTGCACAACATGGTTGCCATGACACACAACGGCGTGGAAAGAAATGGTAAAGCCATTGAAGAGATGAAGGACATCAACGAACGAAACTTCGCCCAACTACAGCAGTTCGGACAATCTTCTGATTCTCAACTGACTCAAATTCTGAATGGTCAGGATAAAGCACTGGAGAAGGTGGATAGGGGGGTTGACTTGTTAAACAATTTGAGGGAGCTCTTAAAGGACACTGTGAAGAACCGCCCCAACGAGAAGCCGGGTATCATGCCTATTGCATCAAGAAAGTGTATTGCATCGCTCTTTTTTTCACAGGAATAATTGCTAACATCTCCATTCCAGCATTTGCGCCGGACAAAAGGCTTGTGGAAATGCTACAGCCCCGCCCTGATCCAGTCCCCAATGATCTGAAGCTGTGTTATGAACGTGCTTGCTCCTTGGGAACTGCCGAGAAGGATCGTGTAAATTGGGCTCTTATGTCCCAACCGTTTAAGACATGGATCGCCGCGCCATCTTCCCACATCCTGCTCATTAACGGTCACTCGGAAAACACTTTCATCTCAACCATGTCGTACCTATGTGCCTTCGTCGCTGAGTCATTGAAATTGGAGCGTATTCCCAGCGGCATATATTTCTGTGGAATGCGATGCACTCACGATGGTTACCCTAGCGGACCGCTTGAGTTGGTCAAGAGCCTAATCGTCCAACTCATCTCGCGCTTCGATTTTAACTTTGACATTCTCGATCGCGATCGGAATCGGCCTAACCCTGAAAGGATTAATGATGGAAAGTGGTTATGCTGGCTTTTGAGACATCTAATTAAGCAATTGCCCTCAGGAACCGTGCTGTTCTGGATTGTGGACGGCGTATCGTACTTTGAGAGCAATCGACTTGTTGCGGATACTTGCCTGGTTTTTCTGAAAATCGTGGAGATGGTTACAATGCGGAAGGAAATCATCATTAAGTTATTAATGACCAGCCCGTACAGAAGTTGCGAGGTCGGTAGGCAGTTGGGTTCACAGTATATTCTTAATATTCCTGAGGTACCGGACGGAGAGAGGCAAGGAACCTTTGCAATGGAACTCCGGGAGGCTTCAAGGATGGTTCCAAGGCCGCAGAGCGCGCAGAGAACCTCGCGGTGGGGGTGGTGATTTGGTTTGACCTCATCCAGGATTCGCCGTGATGGGGATGATAATGGTTGGAATATGAACCAATAATGAGAATATTTCACTTTGTCATTTACAACTAGCGAAAAGCTTTGTCCGTCCACTTTTACAGTGCCGTAGCAGTCACTTCAAGTCAGCGCCTCACCCTGAGGTGGGGTGACACCCGCATCAGCCACCGTCATGTATCTTCATGTGATTTGACAGTGAAAAGGTACTTCAGGTGTATGAACCAAAAGTAATGTGGAGTGCCGCTGGAATGGGAAGGTTGCTCAAATTCGCCACATAATTAATTGATTGGCATTTGTTTGTTTGTTTGTTTGTAATCATATTGCATTCGGCCGCTAGCGGCCATGGCATATCCCTAACACATTTCCTCTCCACTTCTTTCATAACACCAGGAAATAAAAGCAAAGTTGCAAGTCCTCTTCCCTCAAAACAAAACAAAACCCACCAAAAAACAACACCAACTTTTACACTCCCCCATTACTTGACTCTGTATGATCTGAGTTCTCCACATCCTCCACCACTCCACTAACTTTGCTGACATCTGTATGGAAAATAAAACCCAATAACACCTGCAAACATTTTTCTACTGCAAAAATGAGAGACATTGGTATTTGAATCTTTGGCTTTTTCATCACTTTTTCAACCTCTTTATACCCATCTTCCCCCTCTTGCCCATCTATTCATAACTGTTTTTGTATTTACTTTCATCTTTTATACTATTTAAACAGGGGAATCTGAGTTTGATATTCATACCCACACCACCAGCATTTGATATCTTGTCTTTTTCCAATCAGCTTTAGATACTGCACCCTCAATCTATACATCTGCAAAAGTGCAAATCGACTATAGACTGCGCTACGCGCACACGCGCACACGCGCAGCTCATAGCAAGCTTCCCGTGGACCCCTGCGCGACGCGCAGCCTATAGTCATCTATAGTCGATTCATAGAGATATGCGCGTGGGCCTATGGAACTATATACGGCTGGCGGCCAGAGATGGACCTATACCAGTCTTCACTGCCTGCAGTCTTTGCTGCTATACCGGTACGGTACACTATCGCTGAGAGTCCGGTTGAGAGCCTGCTTGAAAGCCTCTTCGAAAGCCTGCTTGAGGGCCTTCTAGAGACAGCCTCACATCGGGAGGAGTAGAGTTTTCCACGGGCAGCTTTTGGCCGATGGAAAACTCTGAGTTTGTGGAAGCTTTGGCTAATAGACGGCTCTAGTCTGGAAGCTTTGGCTACTAGAAGGGTCTAAGTCTGTGGAAGCTTTGATGCTAACGTCTACGTAGCCAACCTACCTGTCTAAGTGCTTCTGGTACTATGATCACCATCACCGACACCATCACCATCGCCATCATCACCATCGCCATCATCACCATCGCCATCATCACCATCGCCATCATCACCATCAGCCCCGGACCGAATGCGCACACATACGCCGACAATAGGTGGGAAGCGAGCAGCAGATTCCACTGGAAAATCTGAGTCGGAGATCTGCTCTCCCCAAGATCCAATTGTCTACCTTTCCTGCAGAATCTAAGGCTGCAATTGTCAACACCATGACCGTGAGGCATCGTGAGATCTGGTCGCGGTGGGCGCGCTAAAGATAAGGTTCAGACTATGATATCGACCGACATCATGATTTCGGCCACCATACGCCGCCAGCCACCCGCCACCCGCCACCAGCCTCACGCCTCCTGGTGCCTGGCGCCTGCAACTCAGCGAGTCTCTGGACCGAGCACACAGGAGCATACATGGGAGCATATAGTCAAGTAAGATTGGGAGTGTCTTGCCTCTGGAGAGTGTATTTGGGAGCGTAGAGCCAAGTAGGCTGGGTGTGTCATCGAGTGCAATTAGGAGTGTACTTGAGAGCGTGCTCGGGAGTATGCTTGAGAGCGTCTTGAGAGCATACTTGAGAGCGTATAGTAAAGCAGGCTGGGAGTGTCATCAAGTGCAATTGGGAGTGCATTTGAGAGCGTGCCCGGGAGTGTGCTTGAGAGCGTCTTGAGAGCTTACTTGAGAGCGTACAGTCAAGCAGGCTGGGAGTATGCCATCGAGTGGAATTGGGAGTGTACTTGAGAGCGTACTCGGGAGTGTACTTGAGAGCGACTCGGAGGTGTTCTTGGGAGCGTACTCGGAGGTGTTCTTGGGAGCGTCTTGAGAGCTTACTTGAGAGCGTATAGTCAAGCAGGCTGGGAGTGTCATTGAGTGCAATTGGGAGTGTATTTGAGAGCGTGCTCAGGAGTATGCTTGAGAGCGTACAGTCAAGCAGGCTGGGAGTATGCCATCGAGTGCAATTGGGAGCGTCCTTGAGAGCATGCCCGGGAGTGTACTTGAGAACGTACTTAGAGGTGTACTTGGGAGCGTACTCGGAATGTACTTGGGAGAGTCTTGAGAGCTTACATGGGAGCATAAGTCAAAGCAGGCTGGGAGTGTGCCATCGAGAGCAATTGGGAGCGTAGAGTAGAGCAGGCTGGGAGTGTGCAATCGAGTGCAATCAGGAGTGTACTTCAGAGCGTAGATGGGAGCGTGCAATGAAGTGCATCTGGCAGCTTACTTTCAGGTTGTATGCAGTGTGATGTATAGTATCCAGTGCACTAAATCGCCTGCGTATCATAGTAATCTAGTCAACGTGTAGGTCCATAGGACCACATAGTGCCACGCGTCAAATATGCTATGAATTACCGTCCCAGAAACAGCTTCTCTATGAGTTACGCGTCGCGTAAGGTCATTTTTCCCGGTGCAATAATACAAATGATGGGAGTCAAGTCAAAGTACGGTTATTAGTATGATTTATTTAAAAGAGTGTAAAATGGTATACTGATAAAGGATTGACAGTTAATTGCAGCAAGATTCTGCCTCCAAACTCGCTCGATTACGGCCTGCAAGTGCAACTCCAAACTCGCTCGATCACGGCCTCGGAGTGCATCTCTAAGTTCAATTGATCACGATGTGGTGAAACGGTGGAGCTAGAAGGCAGACAGCCCATCATCAACATTCCGCCGCACCTCGCATGGCATCCGAAAGGAATTCTTGAGAAAGAGCGGTTCTGGCTCGAGGAGCGTAGGAAGAGGGTGAGAGGATATGAAGGGATACCCGGCCATGATGAACCACACAAATTGCGTGGATCTATGAGAGCTCGGCAAGAGTGCATGGGGACCAAGAGCTGGGAAAGATAGAGTGTGTATTTCGTATAATGAGATGATGTCTATCTACCCCGGGGTCTCCTAAATATATACTCCCTGTCGCTCAGTCTGTCTCCGTTATCCCTGTATCTCCGTGGGGGGGGGGGGGGG
>Ga0307515_10004615_pt1 | contig 28310 bp, 35 predicted proteins | sample 17_EM_MG_FD_194513 | JGI IMG/M metagenome (GOLD analysis project Ga0307515, IMG submission 194513) | Populus trichocarpa ectomycorrhiza microbial communities from riparian zone in the Pacific Northwest, United States - 17_EM | ecosystem: Host-associated > Plants > Roots > Unclassified | place... | reverse complement strand
CAGTGCGACATCAACTTGTTCGGTACAAGGAGTCTGCTCGGGTGGGGGGAGTGGCGGGATTCGAACCCGTAAAGAACAGCATAGTGGTGGCAAGACCATACCACTACATTAGGGGGCCACTCCCCTAATGTGCGAGGTGTGATTAAGCGTGGGCTGGCCCATGATGTATCCCACTCTAGTAGACCTACTAAAATCACCGCAGTCTCGCGCAAAGTAATGGAAGGCATAGTTGACAATAATGGCCGACTACCTCTTGGGGATATTACCAAGAAAGCAAATGAAAGTATTGCTAAAAACACTCGGTCATAAACAGTTGACATCATTCTCAAAAGTACACAGTTTTAGTTAATTCAGCATCTGAGTCAAAATCACCATTTCGGAGAAAGGCGCGGAATGTTAAAAGGAAAGCATTTGCAAGGAGGCGTTACAATGATGATATCGATCAACGGAAGAACGTTATCTTCGAAGATGAAAGTACAATGCATATAACCCTAACCCTGTCGTGGAGAAGATTGAGTCGATAATCCCACGTCATTGTCGATTCCGCTACGTTGCATCTTCACACGTTTGTAGTGGATATAGTCAACGTTTAAGTTGCCTGGGAAGCTGCAGTGGTAGCATGTTTAATCGTCGTTTCCTTCTCTCTCGAAGTTGCCGTTCCCACCAATTCTCATTCTCGTAAGTGTAACTATTTAGTAGCAGCGGCGGATAGCTAGTTTTCGAGAGTGAGACAGGTGTGTCGGGTATAAGAGGGACCTAGCCCCATCCTCCAAATTCATGCTTCGGTTAAAACACTGAACAGGCTGGGCCGCAATCGATCCTTGAATCTACTGTGCTCGGGACATTGAAAATGACTTTCTTCCCGCATTTTGCCTAGTTCGGTGCGTGCCGCTCCGATTACTCCCGGTTGGTAGGGATTTCCGAACTGATCTTCTGTGACCCAAGTACGTTGGTTTAGAAATTTGTAGACATCGTTTCCAAGTAATCTGACACCCACTGCGCATGAAATAAGGTTTAAGGGCTACATAAACGAAGCACACTAGCCAACCTCACCATCACATTCAAAAGTGCTCATACCTCCGGTAACATAGCCAGTTTACCAAAGCTAGGTCGAGCCAGTTTGCTTGCACCACATAGCTTCACGATGCCAATGGAAGGAAAGAAATCCGTAAACGACAGTATTGACGTGACCACATTCGCTTCTTCTCCAAGGGGGCCAAGACCGAGGTAGGTTCCGGTATCACCGGATAGATCGGCTCTGTTGTTCCAGAACCCGAAGCCAAGCCGGCGTGGCCCGAGTCATCAACGTAGAGTAGATCGACGCTAGGCATCCTGACGTCTTACAGAGTCATTCTGCGTAATTGCAGCGATACTCCTGCTCCTGCGGGACAGTGTTCTGTCATGCCTAACAGTGCTCAGTTCTGACCTGCAGTAACTGATCTGGGTGGTCACTATGTGAATCAGGGGTTGGGATGTGCAGATAATTATGCTGTACGTAGGTAATGAATACTTTATGAAAGTCCATGAACAGCTCCATATGAATGGTCACGTATTGTGTTGGCTGAGCGAAGTTCGGTAACCAAGGCCTCTAGAACCACATAGTCACGGTAATCTTCGATCCAGCATTTGGATGTAAACTGCAGGAGCCGTTCTTACCTGGTGTCCGTTTTTGTGCTTTCAGTTCGGAAAAGTAAATCCCGTTGATATAACTTGATTCGGCCGGGCCCAGGGAAATTTTGACTTGGCACAAATACGTGACGGTTATTGCACAGGATTTCTGTTCTCATCCCATGATTCTCTCAAGTCCGGTCTGCCCTTTCCACTGCATAGAAAGGCCAGTCCGGCTTATATCTCTACATACAACCCTGAATCATAATTGGGAGAGTAAGATTGAACACAGAGATCTGAGTGATAGTAGATGCAGCTGTGTAGGTAAGGTTATCACTAAACATCCAGGACTAATTACTAAATAGAGCTGCGATTTCCCAGACCTATCACACGTACTAGCCCAGAAATTCTTACTTCGACTACTATTTCACTGGGCCGGATTCTACCGATCCCTACTTCAGACTGGGATAGCCATGGTTGGCGGAATCATTTCTAGAATTAGTAGGGACACCAGGAAAGAATGTAGGAAATCCACCGTTGGGAAATGTACTCTATGATGGATCAATTGTGCTTGCGTCAGCGATGGGCAAGACGGCAGGGGAACCGTTGAGGGGGATCCTCGACTCGCTGTTACAGAATAACATTAGGGAGGTGTTAGCAACGAGCAACAAACCAAGGGAATAATTGTGGAGAAACTCACTGGGATCAACCTATCGGCTAGATGTTACTGAGGAGTAGGGAGGAAGAAAGGGGAGGCAACCATCGTGGCGAACAGGTGCCGGGCTGGACTGTGCCAAGGGCGGCACCTGCGAAAATGCGTACAGGTACTTCAGGGACCTGCTGGCAATGAATACACACTGGAACAGAACCTCACTCGGCAACTAAGGTGCCATTACTAGCTACCGATCACAATGTCCGCTCATCCGTTCCAAACTGACAATCACAATGGCGCCAGGTGTCTGCAAACACTGCTGGTGCCTGGTAAATCATGGCGCTTTTACCGGTGCTTGGCGGTACTGCCAATTCATGCCGTCCTTAGCGGTACAGGTGGGTACTGGTAAGTACATGCAGTCCTCACCGGTACCTGGCGGTGCCTATAAGCCTAGCGGTTTTGCAACTCTTATGCTGGGACTGTGCAAGCATTGACAAATCAAGACCCAGCCTGGCCATCAGGCAAGCCTACTGGTGCCGGCCAGCTGACCGGGCCGCTTGGGAACATTGGTGGGGATACTTACTCACTGTCGGATCGAGCCGGGGATGCCACATTGTCGGGCGTTCCCTGCAGTCCCGGGCAGTCCCTAGCAGATATCCATTAACGATGAAATTCAGTAGTAAACGAGTTCAATCATACGAAACCTCAACTTTACAAACACTATGTACGCAACTCTGTCCATTGCCGTTGATTCACTCATCTCTAGCTATACAAAACACTCATATGATTGATATCGGCCGGGGACTATGTTTTCGCTATCCCCAGCCATCCAACGTGACAGTTGAGAACACTGCTCGAAGTGGAGCATACAGTGACACGGTACACGACAATACCGACGGCCCAGTGCGAATTTACTGAAGGTATTGTTCTAATGCACCTACATCCCGCGAGCGGACTATCAGGTCTAGATAGGTAAACTGGCACATTCGGCTCTCTCCACATGATACAATTGACTCAAGTACACATTAAGTCTCCAAACCTCGCCCTTTCAGAGTGAACGAAAAACAAGAATGATTGATGCGTCTAATGAATATAGCTTCAGCACCTTTGACCCCCAACACTCGCATTTCCCTCAAAACCATGCCATGAACGGATCCTAGCATCCCCATGTCAAATGTGATGCTGTTCGTATTCAGTATCAGTAATATGGACAGCTATATATATATTGGGATAAAAAAGCTTTAACGTACCTAAACGCTAGTCACCCCATGTCCTCGAAGGAAACTCTGAAAATATCAGGCCTTTACACGTCTCCAGGCAGTTATTCGCTGCTTTCTGAAACGCGGGGACCCAACTACAATCTCTATGAGCTTTGGGATAGCCACAGAAATGACTATAGGGCGGTTCCTCAAGCCCACATGGACAGTAACTCAGAAAAGCTTCAAATCCGTCTAGCGTCATTTTAGGAATTTTCTTGATTGTGTCGTTGATGTTGATTAGGCTATCCGAATACATACTATCGCTGACTAGGAAAGACCTATAAAGTCGGCCTAACTGCATCGCATCACACTGTCTGGCATTCAGACGTTTCGAGCAGACCGCATTCGGTTTCTTGTCCTCGCCAATATATGTGTGCTGGACACTTTCCATGTGAGTTCGAATTGAATTGACGCAATGCTCACGTCCCTCCACGAGTTTAGCTGCGACCAACAGATTAGCAACAGTACATGTCATAGAAAGCGGCTGCCTGGAGGCTAGTAAGGGACTATGTTACCCGAAACAGCTGCAGGGATACAGTCAGCGAGTAGGAACGGTTGTTTTCCGAAGAGAACGCCATCGCCGGAATCTAAAATTTCGACTAACATTAGATCCCTCGAGACTTTCGTAAATATATCCTCCGGTCCGAAGATCCAGGATATCAGAAGCCAGTGTGCGGGATGCGTTTTCGTCTTGGTCTTCAGCAATTCAGACCAGATCCCGGCCATAACCTGCAACCCTTCATGCCAGCCGTATTTATCGCAAATGATGGACACACTGGCCATTCTCTCGATGGTTAACGTGCGAGGTACCATTTTGTGCTGCGCATGCATCACGTGAAGAACAATTTCCATCGTATCGAGGTCATCTCCTTGCAGTGTCACCACAAGAGGCTCGCCGTCATCCTTTTTGAGGGACTCTCGAAGTGCGACAGCTTCGGCAAATTTCGACTGTTTGCCCAACATGCTTCTGAACACGACTGATGTGGCACACAGCACCTGTGAATAAACAAGATAGCGTCTGGAGCTATCACCTGCAGAGACATCGAGTATCACATCGCCATCCTGGATAATGGCTACGCACGAACTGAGCGAAGGAGGTATGACGGTTGGAGGTGTCAGAGGAGTCGCGACGGAAAAAGAGGCGTTGGTGTTGCTACACGATGCGTTGGTTGCCTCTAGAGAGTCCAAGACATTGCACCACATTTTGGTAGAGCGAAGGCTGCTAACAGCGCAGTAGAAGATATGAATGCCGCTGTGTTGATATTATGGGATGCTTCGAGTCAGTAAAATAACAGCGTTGTGGCAGATTATATCAGGAAGATATCCAACTTAAAAAAGGACGTTGACAAACTCCGTTGCCACGTCACTGGCGCTTGTATAGTACTATTTAGGAAAGGCGGTAGTGATGGGCTGGGCAGGGTGTGGTTACACGACAGCGGTTACTCGACCAATCACAATCAGTTTCATGAACTGTAGTGGGTGACAATGGTTTGTAAAAGCGCCACATGATACAACACAACCACCACAAGCTCAAGTACCACGACCACACCCACAACCACTACAACCATTGCCGTTGTCAGGTACTACTAAGCCGCAGCCAGAGAGCACCACATATCCAAATAATGGTTCAGCTCTTAACGTGTCAGAATGAGGCAGGCACGGTGCCTAGCTTTTAACATCATCTCCGGGCTTTCGTTATGGTTTCCTGAACGCTCTGCTCAGAAAAGTGGATCCAAGCCAAAGCTCAGGTGGCATAGCAGTAACAATTGGACGCCGCATAACCCCAATGATCCACCGCTATCTCCAGCTCATACGGAAAAGCAACAATACCTTCCAAGCGGAGAAGACAAATGCCAATGCGTTAGGTGTGACTGCCAAGGAGGATGCAGGACAAACTTCATTGGAAGGCAGGTTTCCTGCCGCAAATTTGAGGAGTTTCTCGGTGTTTATGATGTAGGTACAAGTGTTCCTAAGCGCTTCGGCCGGCTGCCAGGCTTTTCATATATCTGTAGGCTGGCAAGGCTCGGCTGGTAATTTACCGGCCTGCATATATCTTCGAGGCCTGCATAAGACTTGGCAGCCTGCAGGCTATCTGGCGGCCGACCAGGCTTCATTTACAGGCCTGCACTAGCGAAGATCTGGCCCGGCTTCATGCAGGCCGGCCGGGCCAGACCGCTTAGGAACACTGATAGATACTAGTTTTGATGCGATACTTAAGGCTTGTGAGGAGAGATGAAGTGTATATAGGTTGAAGGGTGATTGAATCATTGTTTCAAGGGGCGTTTTGTTGGCATAAGTTTGCGTTTGGAACATTTTATTTTCAAATAGAAAGCAATCCAGTGGTTCCAAGTCATACATCGCAGTATAGTTAAATGTATAGTGAGTTGTTATCCAGCCGTTGCCATAATTTCGTCACTGCGATCATTCAACAGGTTGTGCAGAGTCATAGTTAGGAACATTAAGCATCATGCTGGTGGTAGCGATGCAGACCCTTGCGCAACCTCGGCCAGAATTTTTGAGGAATGCAGTACAAAACCGGTGGAAACAAGCGGGATTTTGAAGGTTGTTGTAATCGCCGTCCGGAACTGTTCTAAACTGTGTGGGATCGTTCCGGGACCACTTACCGTTACGAGACTGTCTGCGGAATTTGGAATTGCAGTCGAATTCTTGTCTCGTACCAGACATTGCGGACCCTATGCTACAATGCTCCACAGAAACCGAGGAATGTTTGAGGCCGAGGAACTAGGCTCAAAGGAGAATGACGAACCAGAAAGAGTTTGGCGCAAGAACCACTGTTGCCTCATCATGTTCTGAATCATTGGAAGCACCAGGTGGGAACTAATGCAACAGGGACCGAAGCGAGACTCCGCACACAAGGTTGGTTCGGTTAAATCCGCTGATAACTACCCTTATTTTCATGGACTGTCAAATCAACTGCTCAGTAATTCCCTACAAAAACAATTAGCGAATGTTGGTATCCTCATCGTGGTTGTATGACAGATGTGTGATCAGATCACGTGGTATCCCGTTGACGCAGAGAGTAAAGTGGAACATCGATCAGGGACAAATTCAGTTTATGCAGGGTTTCAGGACGACCACTGCCTATTGTCAGAATGAGTACTTAATTTTAAAAATATACCTCAGGAAGTATATAACGAAGTATCGTAGAAGTTTCGAAAGAATTTTGATTACTGCGGTCGGTCACATTGAAAAGATTATCAGAATACCATCATGTACTTGAAAAGACACATGGTTATCTCCTCGAAGCAGTATCTCAGTGCCAATCCAGGTCCTCAATATATACATCGCTGTATTTCGCACAAGGATGCATGGAATGTGGCATCATCGATTATCACTCATGCAGCTTTCACTAGTCATTGTTGCATGAACCTGACCGAGCTGATGTCAAGGCACACAGCCGGTAGGGCATAAGGCACTCATCTACCATGTATATATCTCGAGTCTTTCTCCTGCTCTCCAGTCTCTGTACCTAAGTCTATTCACACGGTTCTCCCTTCCAGATCTCAACAAGCCATGTGTTATGATATGAGGAGAACCGTGTGAATTGACTATGGTGCGATGACTGTCTAGGCCTAAAGATCCAAGATGCATAGGGAAGAAAAGAGTAAAGTGTGAAGTCTAAAAGAGGAGTAACAAACCCTAAGGCTCTGACTCATCTCGTCCTATGACGGGATTTGGTACGGCCAAAGGTTGAATTACCGTGATTTCGTCTGACCCACGAAAACCCCGTCTTGGCACAAACATGGGACGGTTATTATACGGGATTCCTGTTCCGTTATCCTCCCGTAGTTCACACGAGTGTCAATGAAAGGTGCCTCGACTCTCGGCTCGGTAGTTGTCTTGATAATCTCTCGTGAGGTCATTCGGTAGGCCATTCGGTAACCGCTCAGTGTCTCGCTCGGCGTGTTTTGTTTGGTTTATTTTATTCATACTGTATGCACTCTAATTAGAGTATGACAGAGCCCCATATCCCCTCCGCCTCCGGGCAAGCCGGTTAAATGGCGGAGTTCCCCACCCGCTACCCTTTGCCCCCTTCACACCGGGGGGCTGGCACTGGGATTCGAACCCATAGCATTGTGACCGTATACCCCGCCTATACTTTCAGGAGCGATACCACTGCGCCACGGGGCCAGCCCCCTCGCTCGGCGTCATTCGGTAGTTATTTTCGCACGCGTTCCACATCGACCAAGCGAGCTTGACCTCTCATCGTCTTCACTTGCATTTGTAATCGTACTTATCTTGCCGGTGGGTGCACTGCCGGTACACTTGTCAGCCGCCGTATTCCGACTGGCAAGCAGAATTTCCGGCTGTCTAGGGATGGATAATTCGGCAGTTTCTAATCTAGTCAGCATCCACCATACAATCGTTCCACATTACCCACTCTGTTCATCCGCTTCTCATCATTAAGTAAATACTGGTGACTTTTCCTATCGCCCAGAAACCATTTAGCTTGAGCCCTCCGCAGCTACCTCTGCAAGGGTCAGATGGAGGTGTTCGATGCCGAGTTATGGGAGATGTGGATCGCCCTCAAAGAGACTGCAAAAAGAGGAGAAAGACTGCACGCCCAAGCAGTACAAAAGATAATGATCTTCTGCGACTCCCAGGCAGCAGTTCGACGAGTAACGCACCTCGAGATCGAGCCAGGACAGCAAGTGGCACGGTGGATCAGTAACGAAGCACGAGCACTAAGCGGGCATGGCATCGAAACAGAGATCCGCTGGATCCCCGGGCACTCAGGCACTCGGGCATCCCTGGCAATTAAGAAGCGGACTGGAAAGCAAACATAGCCCGCGAGGGCCGCGGAAGCATGACCCGAGAGCAAGCATTCATCTCCGCAGCGAATAAGGCAAGGAGGATCACCGAGCAGAGAGCAGCGGCTAAGACCCAATGGGAAGAGAAAAGAGTGAGCGGCAACTACTGGTACCGAAGCGGGAAGCCCGGGAACCGAAGGCCAATCCCGATGAAGAGCAGGAAATCCCTCGCCTCGCGGTACTACCAACTGAAGTGCGGGCATGCTCCCACAACAACGTATTCAAGCGGTTCGGGCAGCGAGACGACGATCAGTGCTGGCTGTGCGGAGAGACGGCCCAGACGCGGGATGATCTCACTGCAAGAAGTGAAAGAAAGAGCAGCAGGAACTGTGGAAAGCAGTCAGGCAGGAGACGGCTGGAAGGCGGGGAGGTGCAGGCACGTGCAAATAGCAGAACTGTTCTCCCTTGAGAGGAGTGATCAAGCGGTGATGGACTTCCTAGCAGCCCTGGAGGTCGGGAAGTTCCCGCGCCACTAAGAAGAGCGGAGGTGGTGGCTGTCTTTCTCTCACATCTCATTAGTGTTCGACCATTCATTCCAATCTCATATGTCAAAAGGGGAAGGAGGATAGGAGGATAGAAGGGTAGAAGAAGGGGAGCTCCCCCACCTAGCCGGTCATCCGGAGGAAGAGGGGAAATTGGGCATTGCTATACTCTAGTTAGAATGAATGCAGAATGATTAAACCAAAACAAACCATTTAGCTTGAAGCTTAGTCTATGAAAGACTGCAAAGCCCTGCAACGTTGTGCACTAAAACACGAAGCCCAAGGAGTTGGGATCAATCGAGTACGATATAGAGATATTGAATTGACTATCGTACAAAAGTGACTGCCTACCGTACTAAGAGACATACTGTCACATACACGTGTGAGAACAAATGCACCATACCTGAAGATGCCGAGATTATCCCCTAAACTATGCCTCACGCCTGACAGCCTTAGGCTAATGAAGGCCTTAAGCCACCGGAAGCCAAAGAAGCCACCAGACCAAATCCCGAGTCAACACTTGGGCTGAAGCGGGCGTGAGTAGTCATCGGGAAAATCGTAGTCCGAGATCAGGTATAGCTCTGCGGACGGAATAGACAGCTGAGAACCCTGTTGGTATCCTCGAGAGGTAGATAATCAATCATTACATTCAACACTGATTATTCAAGTTGGCGCGAGTGAAAGTCTATGAAACCGAAAAGAAACATCAACATCTTTCCCATACATGATTAACTATCTGCTGTATCTCAAGTAATGGCATCTACCTACTAGAAACGGCATGGCTAAATCAAAATGAAATATAATATGTCCAATCAATCCTCCGCCTAACCGTAAAGATTCATCTCCTGTAATCAGACCATATTTCCTTCTTCACCCTATCTGTGCGGAGTTCCCTTGTTCAAATAAAGTAAGAAACAATTCAACAGAAAAGACTGTAAGATGGGAAGATGAAAATAAAGATCAAAGCATGAACCAAAGCTAGGAACACCAGTTCGCCTCTCCTGCAATATACTAGATTGGATACTCTCTAAGTAGTTTTGCGATGATATAATGTCCTTCTTTTTCCGCCAGTTCTGCAGCCGATGAATAGCGCGTCTCACTCGGGTCTTTGGCCCCGGCTCCACAATTAAGTAAGTATTGAACCATATCCAAACGACCATGTTCTGCTGCTCCTTCAAGCGCACTTCTGCCGTATTTTGACGTCAAAATCGTAGATCACCCAACAGATGTGCCACCTGGCAGCCACAAAAAGCAATTACTTGACAGTGGAAGTGATATGACATCAAATGTCAGTTCTCACATATCATTGGGCTGGAGCAGTGCTAAAACCCCGCAAACAAACTCACTTACCGACCGAGTAAGAGCAGTAACCTCAGAACGAGTAAAAGCGATGCGGGCATTAATTAAAGACGCAAATTTATCCATTGCATCGTAGAAAATCATATGTAGATATTTTTACGACTACTCAGCCTGTACCAGCGGCTACATGCTATGCGTCGATCGATCCGGGTAACGTTTCACCACCTGAAGGTCTTGTGCGCGACATGATCAGCACGGAGCTATTATCATCGTGAAACTAACAAGTTAGAGTAGAAAGAAATAGTTCCAAAATCACAAGCCATTTATTTGAAGTATAATCGTTCTTTCAATGTTAAAAAATCATAAAGTTAGAGCTTTGGTGTCACTCTTCTTGTGCCTTTACAATTACCAGTTTACATGTTCCTTCATTGCTCTAGTTGATTAGATTTTCTCCTTGCTACTTGACTCTCGCTCAAGCTAGCTAAGCTCGCTTGCGGAGCACAATATCTTCGTTCGGCAATCAACGGTATCAGAGCCTCAGTTCAATTAAAACGACCACCAAATTGCGGAAACTGGTTCCGGAACAAACAGGGAACCAGGGTAGACTTAATTCTCCGGAGACAGAATTTACACGTTTTTAATATACTATCTTTCAAGCTGCGTTTACTGTGCCGCAATTAGCCACAGTACGTACGATGTACCACCTATCAACCAATGAGAATGCTTCGAGCAGGCATTCCAACGCCACTTTCCCTCATTGTTCCTTTCCGACACCCCGTCACGCCACTTCGAACTTCACTTGAATTTGCTCACGAGTTGGTGTTGCAGCAAGTTGCTCTAAGTTTCGGGTAAATCGGAAAATTAAAACTTTTTAGCATCGATTTACTCACATTTCTATGAGATCAAGGATTGGAGCGTTTCAATTTTTAAGTCATACTGTACTACTCACAGTGGTCCGGACGTCAGCAGTCATATGGGGGTGTCCGGCCGGGCAATTTTATATACTTGTCAGCGTCAGCAAGCCAGTGTCCGGTGAGTTAAAGTCTGTCAGCATTGTACTATCTAACAAGCCAATGGCATTCTGAGCAGTTCTTCTCCCTTGGATCCACCCTTTACACCACCTGTTCTGGCAGGAAAAGAATCAGGGTTGGAAGATGATGCCTGTGAAAAGGGGACCCTCTCAACAAAGGAATAGAGAGGCCTGAGTGTACTGGTGGTTCAAGCTTCATCGCCATGTCCGGTCAGTGTAGAGCTGTCAGCAACGACCGTCCAATTGAAAAATACTTGTCAGCACCAGCAAGTGTCCGAAGCACTGTGAGTAGTACAGTAGTAATAACATGAGGCGAGTGGGTTGCGAGTGAGTAATTGTGAACGAGTCTACGTTTATGAGTATACTCGGTGACTCAGTGTATCGGCGACCTCCTTCTAGATCTATTTAGCCTGAAAGCTATCGGAGCTAAGGCGGGAGCTAAGGCGGGAACGATATTCACCGCGGTCCTTAGCGCGCTGCGCGTCTCGATTAGGGGCTTGGTATGGTTCCTATTTCCCCATGAACCTCGGGCTTGGTGCCGTGCCTATCTCCCTGCGAATCTCTGGCCTGAGTGGAGCTTCGCTCCAGTTAAGATTTGTTTTCTTATTTATGTCTATATTATTTCTTTGTACGATAGACAATCAGCATCTTTTGTTCTCTGTTGGTTACTCTCAACAAGACTTTACAGTAACAGGTGGTGTTACATATCCAGTGGCAAATGACTCAGAGTGGCAAGTGACTCAGGAGTGGCGAAGCATCAAAGTTTTCTCCGATGATCCTCTGTATATAAATCGAGTCTTTCTCCTTCTCTCCTTCTCTCCACTGTATCATAGAATATACACACGGTCCTCCCCTAAGTACTATAGCAACAGGTGGAGTGGTGGGTGGCAAGAGTGAGAATCTGTGTAGGGGTGTATTGGTAGTTCCAAATCACAAGAGACTTCTCTAGACCTTGTTCTTGGCCAATATAGTAACAATATGCACACAACTCCATACCCCAAATACGCTTGATTGCACGCTCCAAAGTCCACTCGTCTCCATGCTCCTAACTGAATTCTCCGCGCCGTTTATGCCACTCTAAATATACAAAATTGGCAGCCACTTGAGAACGGTTTGGCGGATTCACGATCTTAGAGCCCAACCATTTAGAACGCAGTTAGTACCGTATTTGACATTCAAAAAGATTAATCAGACGAATATTCATGGAGTTGGTATGGGTGGATGGTGGAGTTGATGGAATCCCTTGGTAAGTATATCTATACACCACCATGTCAACCTCATCAGTTACGGTCTAATCAAGACGCTGTTGGTGTCAGCTAATATAATAGATGTACTCTAATTGATCGCGCTCTCTGATCGCGAATCCGCAAAGCTGTTCTCATGCGGCGGCCAACTTTGCATCTTTAGAGGGGCTGATGTTATTCACCCCGGGGAGCATGCAGTCAAGCGCAACTTAGAGCATGGAGTCGACTACACATGAGAACATACAATCAAGTGCACTTAGAAGCCTGGAAAGGAGTGCACCTAATGCATGAAGTCGAGTGCAGCTGGAAGATGGAATCATTAGAGCGCACTCGGGAGCTTCGAGCCGAGCATGGAGTCGAGTGCACAAGGGACTTTCGAGTTGAGTGTACTTCAAGATGGGAGTCGAGTCTGTCGAGTGCACCTAGAGAATGGAGGATAGTATCTAGCACTGCTTATAGAATCTAGCGCAAATGTTGCTAGTGTACCCAGTGTTCGAAACGGGCCGGGCCGGGCCGGCCCTGACATCTTTAGGCCCAGCCTTCGGGCTTTGGACAAAGCCTGGTCGGCCGTCCTTAGCGCGGGCTTTTCTGGAAGAAGCCTGAGCCCGCCTGCTGTTGAAAAGTGTACTTATTGATCTATCTAGAAGAGACACAAAGACCGTATATGTACAAACTACCATATGCGTACGCGTATGCACTGCCTGACATGAGACGCATAACCCTGGTCCTGATGCATATCCTCATACAGTCTTCATACAAGTCTATATTCTCATACAAGACTTCAGGCGACGCTGAGACTTCAGACGATGCTGAGACTCACATGGAACACTCCCCCCTCTTGCTACGCTCCATGGAGCAAGAAAACAAACTTGTGATTCCCATAGTAGCCTCCTTGAATCCCTGCGTGAGCAGGGACAGAGTACTACCGTAGCCTTAAACCTTAAATTGACCTCCATTACCATTGACCCATTGCTTTTGTAAACTTCGTATGCTCATCCTTAGTAAGTGCCTTTGTGAATATATCTGCCACATTTTCGTATGTGTGTACGTCGGAGTAGTTGACTATTCGGCGTGTGTGCCAATCTCGACTATTGTGGTTACAACCGTCGATGTGTTTGGCCCGAGCCTTGACGATTCCCGTGGTAATGAGAGCGACAGCTTCTTGATTGTCACAGTTGATTTGAAGCTGTGGTAAGTCTTTTCCGTGAATGTCTTTCTGTAATTGGAGTGACCATATCCCTTCTCAGGAGGCCTCCAAACAGGCGATAAATTCGGCCTTAAGAGTTGACATGGCAATGAGGCCTTGCTTCTGAGACTGCCACCAGACTGCTCCACCATTGTTGGCGAGAAACACATGGCGTCCCTGAGATTTGTGGTCTGCGCTGTCATTGCCCAATCGGAATCTGAGTATCCTATGAGGCAATTGTCACTGCCAATGCCAATGCCAATGCCATTGCTGGTGAAATGCAGTCGGAAATCGGCTGTGGATTTGATGTACTGAAGAACTCTCTTGGCAGAGGTTGTATGGCTGGTGAATGGCAGCGAATTACAACAAGAAAGAGCAGAAACTGCATACGAGATATCTGGCCGCGTTGCAACTGCTGCGTACATTAGTGACCCCACGACTGCTTGGTAGTCTGTGATATCTTCCAGTTCCTTCTCCCCCCAATCCTCGGCCAAGTCCAATTTTACATTGGGGTCCATGGGCGTCAATATGCTGTGAGTATGCTCCATGTCAAATTGTCTGAGGATCGTGGTGACATAGGCCTTGTGACTGAGAGTGACTGCGGTACCATAGCGATGGATCTCGATGTCGAGGAATTGGCATGCCGGGCCTAGATTCGTGATATTTTACTTCTGCGCAAATTTTGCTTTGACCTCGATTGTAGCATTGGCAGGGTTCTCCAGATATGACATGGAGATATCGTCGACATACAGAAGTGTCAGAATGCCGTCACTCCGAAGATAGAGGTTAGGATCGGCGAGTGATAGACTGAACCTATAGGAGAGTAAGAAAGCATTGATATCATCATGCCATAACTGCGGAGCTTGTTTAAGAGCATAGAGAGCTTTTTTGAGCCTGACAATAATCTTCGGTGCATTTAGCCCTTCTGGCAATCATTCTGGAAGAGTCATATAGATGTTGTCATCGTCGATTTTGGGGTTTAGGAAACCGGTAATTACATCCATGTGGGCTATATTCCACCCCTATCTCCTGATGGGAGAGATGAGATATCGAAACATAGTTAGTTTCCCAACAGTGGCTTAAGTCACACCGAAATCCGCTTGATCGTATCCTTTGATGCCTAGCCGTGCTTTATACCGTCTGGACCTGTCAGGATTACGTTTAGTATAATAAAACCACTTAGAGCCAGTCGGCTTGACTTGCAGTTGCCGTGCTTCTCGGGAATTGAGAGCAGAGAAGGTATTGTTGAGCAGGATCGCTGTGCTTTCTTCCTCCATGGCTCTTTTCCAGTGACTTCGTTGAAGGCTTTCCATGGCTTCCGTGTAGGTGAAAGGCTCTCCAATGGCTTCTGATCCAGTTAATGATTCTGCAGAGGCTTTACGTTGACTTCTTGTGACATGACTCGCTATCGGCGGAGATGGAGATGCTGGCAGTACTTGACTTGTTTTTTTGATTGCTGCTGCCGTACGCCAGGCAGTCTGATCCTCTCGACGGAGGTGCCGGCTGTGGGCGTTTTCTGCTTCTGGTGCCGAACGCTGGGCAGTTTGATCCTCTTGGCGGAGGCGCTGGCTGTGGACATTTTCTGCTTCCTTGTCAGGAACATCATGCATATGAGATGTGGATCTCGTACTGATTAGCGTAGGCTGGCTCTCTTTTCCTCGGAGAGGCTCATCTCAGGTATCTGTTTCTGCGACATATTCTTCATCTTCTGATAATCGAAACATGTCGATCTCATTGCTTTCATGCTGACACGACATGTGTGCATTTCATTGCTCATCAAAGACGACTTCTGATTGGGCTCTCACCCTCTGCAAATTGGGATCCCATATCCTCCACAACGTCTTTGAGTGGTGTGTGTAGCGTGCCATCATCCACCGTGTTGGGTTTGGGCTGAATTTGCCTCGGCGTTGTACTTCGGGGATGAGTCTGCTGGCATAACATCCTAATTGACCAACATTGTGAACAGAAGCGTGATACGATATCTTGTTGCCATCAGCATTGGGCGTAGGGTTGCCAAATCCATGCAGCATGGTGTATGGCGTTTCGTACGGTGCTTGATGGGCATCGCCGTCGTTTTGTCTTTTCAGGCTTTTATCCGGTGATCTTTGATGGAGATAGACTGAGGTATTCACTGCTTCTCCCCAGAACTGATTGGGAGCCTGGGAGTCATTCATCATCGCCCGGGCTTTTTCAGGGATTGTACGGATTATTCGTTTGGCAACGCCATTCTTATGATGGGCATATGGAAGACATGGCTCGTATGTAGTACCTCGGGCTGCGAGGACAAGTCGGGAAGGTCTTATTGGCGTATTCTCCCGGTCCATTGTGGCACCGGAAGGACTTGATCTCATATCCCATAGAGTCTACTCGGGCGTGAAACGACTGGTAGGCGGTCGTGCAGGTCTCGGCTTTCTTATTTGGTAGCAGCCATACGGATGTGTACCTCGTGTAATCATTGATGGATAGTTTAGAGTATCGATTGTCTCCGAGGCTTGGAGTGGAGATGTGATCGCACACATCCGAATGTACAAGATCAAAAGCCTTTGTGGTGTGCGTGACTGGCACTCTAGTAAACTATTGCTTGCGCTTGGCCTGGATGCAGACTGTGCACACAGAGTCATCGTGTGTATATCCACCAATCAGGGATTTCCTGACAGTAGGATTCATATGGGCTAGTCGTTGGTGCCATAGTCTTGACTCTGAGATGGTGAGAGATTTTCGAGTGGACTTAATTTTGGCAGTGATAAGTGCTCTGGATGACTCAAATGTAGGTTCGATTGTAGGTTCGACTGCAGGTTCGATTGTAGATTCAATTGTAGGTTCAATTGTAGGTCCAATTATGGGTTTAATTGTAGGTTTAATTGTAGGTTCAATTGTAGGTTCTGCGATTAGCACTCTTGGAAGTGAGCTGTGCCTCGTTCTCTTTCTCACATTCTCAGTAGTCGATGATAGGAGTGCGGTTGTGGGGACTGTGATATATATGCCATTGATTAGTTTTCGAGCAAGGGTGCAGGAAGATGCCGAAGTTATGGACCATTTACCGTGCCGAAATATAGTAGCATGCCCGCCTAAATCCAATTTGTTGATCCATAGAAGGGAAAATTGAAAAGTCGGAGTATGGAGGGCTTCAACTTGATCGCCCCGTTTTACGTCGATGAAACCGTATGGCGTGGAAATTGCTGATTTGTTGTCTCGAAGTTGTATTTATATCGGAATTGACAGCTTTTCGACCGTTGAGAAGCTGCTGCGGTCATTCCACATATGGTGTGACGCTCCAGAATCAGTGACCCACTTCAGAGCGGCGGCGAGTGCACAAGCAGTGAGTCAGAAGAGATCGCAGTCTTCGGTTGTAGCGAGTGCTGCTGTAGCTGTGGCAGTCTTCACTCTCGACCACTTCTTTATGCATTTGAATCAGACGTAATCAACGTTGTCGATGCCTAGGTGTCTGCACAGGAAACAAATGAGCTCATTGTTTCCGTTGTTTCCTCCCGCCTTGGCGCGTTTGAGTTTGCTGCATGCATGTGTAGTAAGGCTGTCAATTTCAGAGTAGGTACACTGACTTTCGCGGCTGTTTCCGGTTCCACCATGTCCACCGTGTCCAGCACGTCCACAGCGCCCACAGCTTCATCCACCGTAGCCATGAAGTTGGGAGGGGATGGCGGCCCCCATGGATGCATCTCCGAGTTCTGTAGTGAGACTGGCTGTAGTTTCTTCTTCTAGGAGGTCATGCATGGCTTCTTTGGGTGTAGGTAGGAGCCTTCTATGCTGTAGGACCATTAATATCATCGCATACTGTGATGGCAGTGATGTGAATATATGCATGCGGAAATCGCGATCTGTAATTGCGTCCTCTGTATGGACTACTTGTATGCGGTAGGTACTGAGCTTGGTGAAGTATGTTGTCTGTGGTTCGTCCTCCTTAAGTCGGCAAGCACGGAACTGGCAAAGAATATCCTGTCTGCCGATATAAGAACCGGCGGTGTCAAGGCTGGTTTCTCGTACATTCCACATCTCATGAGGATATTTCAACCCTTTGACAATACGCCGTACTTCTGCGGAACACGACAGCCTGATTATAGATGTAGCCTCGGCTTCCTTATCCTACGAATCATCATAGTTGTCATGGTGGTTGTGATTGAGGCTCTGCGGCTGAGGATCATCTCTGGCGACGATTTCATATGCTCTCATGGCTGTCAGGACGCGTATCAAGTCGCCTTTCCATTTGTCATAGTTGGCGTGAGTGAGCTTAGGGAAGTCGCCCCACTTGGTTTCGTGGTAAGTGGGTTTGGAGGAAGTCATCATGACGTTGTGGAGATAGTGTTTAGTTTTAGTGCTATTTTTGCGGCTGTTGCTACGGTGACGAGGTCTAGGGTTCTTGAGGCTCTTTTTGAGATCGTGATAGAGATCGTGAGATTTTTAGATAGTAGTGATAGCTGGGCTCATAACCTGTTGAAAAGTGTACTTATTAATTTATCTAGAAGAGACACAAAGACCAAATATGTACAAACTACAATATGCGTATGGATATGCAGTGCCTGACATGAGGCGTATAACCCTGGTCCTGATGCATATCCTCATACAGTCTTCATACAAGTCTATATTCTCATACAAGACTTCAGGCGACACTGAGACTTCAGACAATGCTGAGACTCACATGTATCACCTGCAAGCCCAAGTGGGCTGAGTGAGTGGTTGTGATCATGGCAATTTCACGTGATCCCAATAAGCGAGCCAATCATTTTGCTTGTGTCCATGTCTTGGCTGGACGCAAGCAAATTGATTGTGTTACAATATGGAAGTTGGGGAGAACCGTGTGCGTGTATTCTATGGTACAGAGAAGAGAGAAGGAGAAAGACTCGAGATATATACAGGAGGCATCAGCCCCTGCAGCCGTGACCGTGTATCAGACCTGTAACATCATGTACATCTGTAACAGATTGGTCGAGGTGCAAGCCGATTGCCACTTTATGAGTTCTTCTGCACTATAGCGATACTTTTACCACTCATTTCACCTTTGCACCACTTACGATAAAAAAAGCTTCGTCTGATACCTAACCCCAAGAAAGCCCACACGACCCGGGGGCTTTGATAAAGCCGCAGGGCTTTTAATTAAAATGCCCGGGCTTTGTGGGCTTTCAGATTACCGGCCCGGCCCGGCCGCCTCAAAGCCGACCTGAAAGCCCTCGGGCTGGCCCGGCCCGTTTCGAACACTGAGTGTACCATTGAGTATCTTGTTCGAAAGGATATCATAGATCCCGCGCGCTAAATTTTCTAAGGAATTCGGCTCGAGAAACCACTTGTCTATTGGCTGTAGGTCGCGCATTGTCATTTTTACTGGTGCTATGTTTCCCACGTTCCATTGCTGGCAGTGATGTTTTGTAGGCCACTGCAATGACATCTTTTTAACCACAAACGTGATATACAACCGCCATTCTATTGTAAATGAAAGTGATTCCAAAGGGGTGTAAATTCCACTGTAGTATGAGCTAAACGAAACAATACCGTAAAAGTATTTACGTGCTCACCACCTCTGACAGACACCACCTATATTCAAATAACCTCGCAACAATTCACGATAATCTCACTATCACAAGTATCACAAGGATCACACGATAATCACTCGATCTCACTACAATCCCCACTAAAATTTCACCATGATCTCACGACAAAGTGATCACAATGTTGGCACGGGATTTGGCCCGATGGCTTTTGTGGCGTATGGGGGCTTACAGCCCCCGACAGCCTAAGGCTGCGGGCATGAGGCCAGTGGCTTGCGGCCCCCATGGGCCGCCACCAGCCCCCAGGCAGAGGAGTAGGGCTAGCCCCGGCAGTGATGCCCGGCATTGGTCTCTGGATGTGATACTCGGCTTCGCCGAGTATGCTCTCTCCTTTCCCATATATTTGCCTGTCTTTCTCTCTCTCTTTGCTCTTTAGACAATCACTTTTCTACGATAGTCAATTCAATATCTCTATTCGTACTCGATTGATCTCAACACACAATGCCACACGACTAGACGTGAGATTAAAACTCCGCTGAAATTTACCCTAGGGTATGTCTGACAAGGCTGATGATCTATATGTAATAAGTCCAAGTCTCAAATCATGACCGCACAAAGAACATGTCAACAACCGTGGGCTGGAGACCGGATCAGATGTTCGAGTAGCATCCGAAAATTGGAATTTTATTCAACCAACAAAAGCCTCAAGATGAAGAATCACGTATGCATTGGGAATTATTCGAGTGAACAAAACAGTACAACATAAAGTCAACCATAACTAGCAAAAAGTGCAAATAACACATAAAGTCGTCGAACCATTCTGCTGCGCATATTCTCAGAACAAGTCATAACACATCCTAGCAGTCAGACACCGATCATGGGTTCAATCATCGGCAGAAATTAACCTTCTTTTGTCAGCTTCTCTCAAAACTTAAATATTCAAGGGCATACCTAATACCGCCAAAAAAGAGTTTTTTGTTTGTTTGTTTTGTTTTATTCATACTGTATGCACTCTAATTAGAGTATGACAGGACCCAATATCCCCTCCGCCTCCGGGCGAGCCGGCTAGATGGCGGAGCTCCCCCCCCTGCTACCCTTCATCCCCGCTGACAAATGAAAAAGCGAAACAATAGACCAACCCAAGCCAGGACAGAAAGGAAAAGGAAAGAGAGAAAAAGATATATGCCCACTGCCGCCACTCCCCGCACCTGAGTCAGCCTCTGCGCCTGCTCCATACCGTCATTCATTTGGGTGGGAACTTCCCGACTTCAGTGGCCGCCAGGAAGTCCATCACCACTTGGTCGCACTCTTCCACGGAAATCAGCTCAGAGATTTGCACGTGTCTGCATCCACCAGCTTTCCAGCCGGTCGCTTTTCGCACCACCTTCCATAGTGCCTGTTGCTGGTCTCTCCACCGACTGCAGTGGCGGAAGAGGTGTTCCCGCATCTGGGCCGTCCTGCCTCCGCCTGTGCACCACCAGCATTTGTCGTCTTCTCGGTGGCCGAACCGTTTTGGGTAGACTCCCATGGGTGCATGCCCGCACTGTAGTCTGTAGAACCTGGTTCCCGGGACTTCACGCTTGTCATTGGCACGGGTCTCTTGGTCCCCGTCTTGCCCTTGAGTCGGTAGCTGAAGTGCTTGCTGCACTTATCGGCCTCCCACTTTGCCTTGGCTGCTGACCTCCCCTTGGAGATTTGTCTAGCTCTATTCGAGGCTGAGGTGTATGGCCGCTCTATCTCCATGTCTCTGCTGGCGTCGCGGGCCAGATTTGCCTGACGGTCCGCCTATTCGTGTCCAGGCATGCCGGAGTGTCCCGGGACCCTGTGAATCTCGGTTGCGATGCCGTGGGCGAGGAGTGCCTGCGCTCTCCAATTGATCTGCCTCACTAATTGCTGCCCCGGGCCCGGCTCTAGGTGTGCCGCTCGTTCAATTGTGGTCTCCCAGTCGCTAAAGATTGGCATCATGCTCACTCCATGCCTTTGCACTGTTTCTCTCTTCTCGATAGTCTGACCAAGCGCGAGTCCAATCGCCCACAGCTCGGTGTCGAAGACCTCCATGCACTCAGTGCCGAGAGAGCTGCAGCGGGACCTCCATTGATTGCCATGTTTGCACACTGCTGCGGCTCCCACACGGCCATCGTCTGAGCACGATCCGTCTGTCCACCACATCCAGACCCCCACTCCTATTTGGGCTTCTTTCTCTCTCGCCCAGGGTTGCGCGGTTGTCTTGGCAGCAGTGGCTTCGTCCAGGTGGATGGTCCTGACAACTGATTCTTCGCCCGGGGCCGGCCACACCATGCCTTCTGTTGTTCGGCCGTGCTCATGCTCTTCCTTGACTACTCTGCATATCGGTGCACTGGAGGAAGGGTTTCGGTGTAACTCTTTTAGCTTGCTGCTGCATGCGTCTGCTAGTCTCGCAGCGAATCGCTGCTGTCTGGAGTCTAAGATTACAGGCGCGGGTGTAAGCCCTGACTCTCTCATAAGTGCACCCCGTGGGGAAAAAAGAGTTTTGAGCGGTGCGATATATCCTCCGAAACTTTTGCAGGATCCCACCAGACCTCAAACGTAATCTGATCTCCCTCTGTGACTTCAAAGTATCCCGCGCTTTCCAACAGCGCCCAGGCTGCACAGGTTTCTGGTATTGGCACAGAAATGGTAGTTCCTTCGGCAATTGGCTTAGCAAGCTGGGACTCGAGTCCTTGTGGGTCTTCCGTTTTCACAAAGGCAGATATTCCCAGCATTATAGAGCCCTCGGAGTCGGGCATTCGCCAGTCCCTAGCAGGTTGACTGCTTTCAACTTCATCTTTGTGATCGACAATATCAACCACCAGTATGTATGCCATTGAAATCCTCCAGTTCCCATTTGGGATATAGACAGGCATACGCGGCTGGAACCTATGACGTCTGTACGTATTGCAGTCAGGGTGTACCCCTGAAGCTGATATAATTTGACCGCCACTGAGAATGTTGAACGACAATGCGAGGTGTCCAATGGGTAAGCCTTGAACAGCCAGGTGTCTTTCCATCTGTATCGTCGGAATGACCTCGTGATCAGTGCTCGGAGACCGGAGACGCTCGGGGGCGATATCCCAGGTAGTTTCAACGGGCTGTTGCTGAATAATATCCAAGATCTCCGGATTCGCCGTGGATTCTATGAGACTCTGAATATCGTTGGGACTGCTGAATGTTCTCCGTTTGTTTCGACTATTAGAATTGACTTGCATGTTCAATAATCGGGAGACGCATTTTCGCATAAGCGTTAACGTTGATGCCTCCTGGAGGTAATCCTCGGTTACCTGAATCATAGCACCAATTTTCTGATGTTCGAAGAGTTTAATGTCGGTTTGTGCGCAAACGTTAAACCGGTAGTAGATCCCCGTTCCGCGAAACTTCGACTGCGCAAAGAGGTGTATGTGTTCACTGGATGTCGCCAGAGCAGTAGTAACTAGTGCTGCATCGATTTTTGCAGCTATCTTTCCAAGAAAGGCAGCATGAACATATTAGTTCGAACTGTACCCTCGGCGGCCAACCTCAGACCTTGTTGAACTCCAGTTCCTATACTGATTATACTGCCAATCTCAGCCAATGGATATGCTCTTTCTGCTTCTTCGATTATGTGAAGGATCGGGTTGTTATGGCCAAGTCCACCATCGCTAAGCTAGTCAGTGCTATTGCGAAAGTATATAATGCCTACTTTGAGTTCATACACAAAATACCTAACTCCTGCGGGAGTGGAAATCCTCATCGGTTTGAAAAACGTAGGAGCCGCGGAGGTAGCTCTGGCAGCTTCGACAATACTTGCACCCCTAAATTTATCATCTGAAACGTAGTATGATCGGAACAATGTAACTCCGTCTGGGAGGTTGGCCTTCTCCTTATCGATAGCAACTACGAAGCTTTAAAGGTATCAGTTATCATTTCAAATCCTTCTACAAACCTATCAAAAGGGACTAAGCTTACACCAGGCATGATTGACTGTCGCTATATTCCTGCAATAATTGTGACTCGAGACCCGTTTTTTTGGCGACTATTCGGCGCATAACTTGCTCAAGTTTGGATGCGCTAAACATAGTCCCAGTATTCAAGGCTTTAGCGTGGCCGAAAATTTCACCCCCCAAGTTTTTATATAGTTCAATGCATTCGTCGACACTGAAGCGTAGTCGCCCAAGTAGAATTGCGATGATTCTAGTGGGAGAAGTGATTAGTAAGGAACAGAGAATCATCCGAACTTCCTATCATTTCTTACCCCCCAGTGGATGTGCCCGCAATTAGATCAAAGTATTCTGACGGGAGTGTGTCCTTCGCAATAACTCCACTTTCTTCCAAAGTCGTCATCAGTCGCTTGAGTATCACCAACGATGATATTCCTCTGACTCCACCTCCGTCTACTTCGTGTAAGCCAGGAACAGTGATACACATACTTAGGTAGACAATACCCAGTGATAGAAGTCGAAGAGGCCGTCGAAGAGGTCGCTCTATGGAATGTAAGGAGAGAATCTCACTCCTGCTAGAATTGCGTTCTGGACTTTCTGAGGTATTGCGAATGCTGTCACTGGGTTCGTTCTCGACACACCCGGGTATGTCTTCCTCTACGGCTATATTGTGCAGGGATATTAAAGACGTTTCACCATCGCGCGGAGACTTTGCCTCGTTTTCAGGTAGTTCACTAGCATCGGATGGGGACCGTATTGGTCATTGCGATACTCCAAGGACCTCGTTGGGTAAACACACGAAGTGTGTCGGGCTTGCAGATGAATGCGATAAAGTTGTATCTTGATTTGGTATGTGGGTGGGCATTGCTATTTCTCCGGTGAGCGCTGTTTCTGTCGCTGGTTGATTAAGAGAAGTTTGTCGTCCAAGGACAAGTGGTCGCTGCGTTGCCAATTGTTGCAGGTCCGCATTGATTTTGCGGATTCGATCTAGCGAGGCACCATACTCGTGGCCGTTTAACAAGTGCTTGAGAGTTCTCAATATTTTTTTCTGATTCCGTGGGTCGCGCTGTTCTGGGTTCAGCTTCTGGCATATTGCAAATCAGGTGGACACGTTTGTGGATCTGTTAGGATGCATACCTGATGGTTATCCTCTAAACCGAGGTCTTTGCTCAGACCCCGAAGAGTCAAGTGGAGGGTATCTACTGCCTCCATGAAAGCTTTGGCCACAGCAGGACAAAAACATCTCTTTAACGCGTCCTGCAGGGTTGGTTCATTCCATCCCTCCCCACCAACAAGCGTTTTCACAACCTGCGAGGGAACTACCTCCTCTAGAATGTATTCACAAGTGTTCTCAAACTTGGCCCGCTCCATCTCCAGCTCCCGGGAGAGACCACGGAGGGTTGCCCTGGTATCCAGGGGGTTGATTGCATCACCGTATAATGACACTCCTCGAGAGATGAGAGAGAATAACTCAAATGTGATAGTGAATAACTCAGCCATAACTGTCTGTTCTTGACCAGAAAGATGCAGCGCGATGGGGCGATAGCGTTTACCCCGTTTACCCCGTTTACCCCGCTCTCAAGTTGTAGAACAATATCTGGAGCGCCAATTGGCTCGTGCTTATCTAACTAGCTCCTTGGCAACGCGTAGAGTACTAACGGGGCACCCATGAAAACTGCAGCTACTCATCAACCACATTAAAGACATCTCCCACAAATGCCTCTATCAGCGTGCGTTGTGTATTTTAAAAAATTTTGGTGTTGGTTCTGTTATAGCAGCTTGTGTACGCTTAAATTGACGACTGTCAAATTCGCGAAACAACCGTACAACATAATGAGAAATAGAAAATGCGAATGAATTCACAACTCTGAAAATGTACTCCATCGAGATTTCTAGGTCTCTGTTTGTGTGGTTGTTGATTAGTGGCTAGCGGTGATTTTGGTGGATGTCGGTACGATAGAACAGTTAGGACCGAGCTGTGGAGGTTCTGCTTCCAGTTCCACATGACTGGTTCTTACACGGTGATGCGGCTGAATGCAATATAATTACAATCGGTAAAGTCACCAAGAACCACTACAAATTAAGTTTGCTGAGAAGTAGATAAAGAGTATGAAGCACATGTTCGATCCCATTCGTGCTATGAGAAAATACCAAAGAACGTACAAAACCCGAGTCATAAGCCACACTAATTCTGACTTTTGCTACAGTTTCCACTGCTCCACCTATCATGTCTCCCCCTTCTCCACTTTCACTGCAGGTTTTCTCAACATCAAACTTTTCAGTGTCCCGTTCTTCAACATCTCGCTAAGAGAAACGGAAGTCAGCGGCTAAGTAGGAGTCCGGTAGTGGTGCCGATTTTAGGCCTAAGAGTACCTATATTTTAGTGGCAAGCTTAAACCTAGCCATATACTCACTAGTGAGCCTTGATGCTAGTAGCTGTCGACCTTGAAACCTGCAGGGGGCAAGCCTTAAAACTCGGTGTGGTGCTGGTATAGAGCTTAATGAATATTACTATACAATACTAGCACCGGTGGCGGCTTTGCCGCCCCCAGGATTCGAAACGTTGAGCATGGTGGACTTGTTGCGATATCAGGTAGATCACCTAGACTTCTACTGTGTATCCACCACTGTGTATCTTGATTTGGTGCTGCTGTATACCTGCCACTGTGTATCTGCAGCTGTGTATCTGCAGCTGTGTATCTGCCGCTGTGTATCTGCCATTGTGTCTACTGTGTTGTATATCCACTACTGTATCTGCTGCTGTTCATCTACCGCTGTGTATCCGCTGCGGTGTATCTGCCGCTGTGTATCCGCCGCTGTGTATATCGTGCCGTGTATCTTGAACTACTTTTCTATATCCGCCGCTGTGAGTATGTACCCTGACATGGTACTGTATATCTGGCTGTATATCTATCACTGTATATATATCTGCCATGGTGTATCTGCCACTGTGTCTGCTGTGTTGTATATCCGCTGCTGTATCCGCTGCTGTGTACCCGCTGCTGTTTATCCGACGCTGCTTTCCGCTGCTGTGTATCCAACACTGGTATCTGCTGCTGTGTATCTGCCGCTGTGTATCCTCCGCTGTGGATCTGCTGCTGTTTATCTGCCACTGTGTATCTGCCACTGTGTCTGCTGTATTGTTGAGAGTGATCGAGTACAAAGAGAGAGATTGAATTATTTATTGTACAAAAGCGATTATCAACCGAACCATCTAATGGTAGAAGCCATGCCTTTATATACCTAAGAAATTTGAAGTTTGCTGGAGATGGTAGAGTGGCGCTGGCAGTGGCGAATGGTGGGTGGCGAGTGAAAATTTGTGAATGAGTCTACACAAATGACTCAGTGCATTCTCCAATCCTTTCTAGCAGATTCGATGGCGTTCTAACAACTTGTAGGTCTTCGGGATAAATCCTGAGTCAACATTTGGATATCCGCCACTGTATCTGACACGCGCCACGTGGCAAGTTTACCCAACCAATGAGAATGCTTCGAGCCGACAAACCATGTGTATATATATTAGAATATGATTTCTGCCTCTCCCCACAGTTTACTCCTGGTTATTATAGAGACTATGGGGCTCTGTAGATATATAGTTTAACAGAAATTTGCGCTGGTCCCAGATGGTCTATAATTCTGTCCTGACAATCATATTCTAGTCTTGGTCGGAGCATTGCCCAGATGAGAAGGACAATTGTGATGCCTGGCTGGATGTTGATGAAGAGATGGCTATATTTGTTGATTAGTAGCCTTAATTAAGTGGTGGTTAGCAATAGGCTGGTCCGCACATCATTGGTACAGTACATCTCTGAACTTTTCTGATCTAGTATGGTCAGACGTTTTTGTGCATTGGACTCTACCTAGAATCAACACTATCTGCACTATTAGCTATATTTGAAATCGAGTTAGAACTCCCCCATCAGGAGGTGATTGCGGAGGGGAGCATTTGTTTCAAAATGCCTTCATATACACTTCCTCATGTCCGGTGATTGCAGGTTAGTGACAAGTGTGAAATCGAAAATGGCAAGTGTGAGATTGAAAGTGACCAGTGTGAGATTGAAAGTGATTACTGTGAGATCAGATGAAGCGTAATTGTTCAGAATTTCCTCGGATGCCAGTAATGGTAGCTGGCAAAGATAAGCCGAAGTAATTTTTAGAAAAGAGAGTAATAGTAGATGCATAAAATCTACAATTCAGCGTAAAAGAATGATACATTCCTGCGATAGCTTACGGGAATTAGGGTAGTTACAGTTGACACTCACGCCAAACACTGACTGTCTCCCTATTTCAGCATCGCTGTATCGGCAGTCTCGGCAGTAAGATATGTACTAAGCGGTGCGTACACTGTGTAGCGAGACTTCTCGCATTCCGACGATTTCATGCCTTTCCAAGTTTTGTGTGTGCTACATATTCGAGCACATAGTGAACAAATAACAATGAAAATCATGATTGAAGAATGTAATGGAATTCAAGGTGTATCTGGATAAGAGATTTTAAGACTGCGTAGAGGTGATAGTTAGCGATGAGTCACGAAGTCCCGTTGAACACTTTTTTCCGGCTTACAGCAAGTCTTATCGGATTGCAAACATACACCCCGGAACTCAACGGAGGCGTTGTCTTCGGTGTCAACGGGTGGTTCCGGGTGTGGCCGGCGCCCGGAGACGCAGTGGTCTCAATCGTTCGCTCTGATAAGTTTGAACCTGCCGTTCGGCGGTGTAGTTCGGGAACGGCTCGGTCTTCCGAACCGCGCAGCCTAAACCGGTTCACAATTCCCTAAACTACTTCAAGAACCGTGTTGAATATCCGAGTGGATAGTGGCAAGTGGCACCGACATCACGATACCGGAAGATTTGCCCAAGGTTCTCTATATAAATGCCGGATGTTTTCCTTCTCCTGTCTCTCTGTATCTTAGTCTATGCACACGGTTCTCCCCATATCGCAGCAGGTGGTGTTGCACGAATAGATCTCAGCCATCGTATGGCCGGAGATGATGGCCCGTATGGGAGGCTGGGAGATTGCTACCGGCTGATGGCATTCGGCCCGATCTATACATAGATGAGTATGTACGCGTTCGCACTTGTATGACCATATATATATGGCCTTGTGGCCCTCTTAGATAGTACACAATTAAGCTTGTCTAGCATCACTATTTCAACAGCTGGTGTTGCATATATGGTTTATCTCCCTGGCGTATGGCTTCAGTTGTATGATGCATAATCTCTCTAAGATGATGGTCATTCCAGACTCAGCTGGAGATGCCAGACTCAGCTGGAGATGCCAGCTGAGTG
>Ga0307515_10004614_pt1 | contig 28318 bp, 31 predicted proteins | sample 17_EM_MG_FD_194513 | JGI IMG/M metagenome (GOLD analysis project Ga0307515, IMG submission 194513) | Populus trichocarpa ectomycorrhiza microbial communities from riparian zone in the Pacific Northwest, United States - 17_EM | ecosystem: Host-associated > Plants > Roots > Unclassified | place... | reverse complement strand
ACATTAGCTAGAGCCTGTGACGAACCCCGATAACGTACTGCGGGGTAGTTGACTTGTCGAATTTCCACCAGGAACTATCTTCAGGGGCCTTCTTGAATCCACTTTCCCATGTCTTGGATATTGATACTAGAACGAGTGGGTGTGAGATAAAACTTGAAGGGGCATTAGGGGATATGGCGATGTCAATGGCTGTCGGTGGCGTCAGGTATATGAGCACTCCACTGAGGTAATTATTATACCTCGTATCCACTCTCTTCCTCCCTCGTCAAGCGGGATACTTGTCCATAGCACATCTTCTACTGCATCACCGGCTCGCGTGGGGTTCTCCACATCCTTCCACACTTCGACAAACTCATTCCAAGTGGCCTCGATGAGCTTCTCAATATTCTGTCGACCTCCCTTTGCATCTTCAAGTGTTTTCCAGCGTTCCCAGCTGCCGTGTGTCGAGTTCCATCCTCCGACATTGACTTCGGTATACATGTACAACAACGTGCAGAGGACCCAGGCGACCTGGTCTGTTCTCTGAAGACTCTGCAAGAATGGTACCGCGTGGTACAACGAGCTCGTCGTCAGAGTCGAAGGGGTCGGAAGCGACGCGATTGCAGGCAGGATGGCCGGAATGCCAAAGGGCGGTGGTGGGTCATTGTACCCGTTCGAATAGCGGGCTCTCAGAAGTGGAGACGTCTCGCTCATACTGCCAGACGACGCCGAAAGGAATCGTGTCTGGGGTCGTGGGGGCATTGCGGCAGAGTCCAAGGTGAAGGTAGGAGGCAACAAAGCTTCGGACCTCTTCCGGGATACCCAAATGGGAATGGCTCAGGTTACTCACTTCAAGCAGATCGTGGTGGAAGTACTAATGTGCGCTTCCGACGAATGCACGGCAAATCGAAGGATTGGGCAATGTATACTGTACAAACGTGGTACACGGAGGACTACAGACAAGGAAACATCATAAGGGAGAGCATAAGATCAAGGTATCAGAGATTTAGCAAGGAGTAGGAGACTGGGATTGGTATAGGGACGGAGATTGAAAACCAAGAAATTCACATGATGACACATCGGCTACCTCGTTCACCATCACTTTCAGGTTCTACAGCAGATGGACGAGGCGTGCGCGGTACTTGAGAGAACTCACCCTTTGCAACAACGTCGAGGGATGGGTGGCCTTCTGCAACCGTGCCGGAGTGTATCCACCCACCGGGCATCTTGTGGGAGATGGATATGATGGATGGGTGGCGCGTCCTTGGTACTGGGAGGGGAAGTACGTCCGCTTCTTCGTCCTCCACAGCCGGGGGGAGGCTGCGAAATGATCAGTTTCAACTCACCCGAGCGCCACCACACTTACTCTTCAACTCTGCCTTTCCTTGGGAAGACTATATCACTCAACGCAGGAAGAACGACCTCCGGCTTAGGGGTGGAGTACAATTTCGCAGTGCTGGCCGGGATGATTGAGGGCTTTGGAACCAAGACCGGCGGTGGATCGTACTTAGAGTGAGAGCCAACTGCGTTCTCAGAAGAATTGTTAAATGCCACATTCTCCGTCGAAAGCTGCAAGGGGGACCCAAGTTTGAAAAAAGGTGGACGTCTTGTCTGTGAAGAAGTACAAGCAGGAGGCGTTGCGTCGCTCTAATCCATCATCAGTACGCGTTTAGGTAAGACAGCATATAGACACCTACCGCAAGCAAACTGGTGTTGGGAAGCGAGCCTAGAGGCGTTTCCGGAGGCTCACCGGCAATGCTGCTATTGATCGACTTGGGGGACCGATTCTGAAGGATCAAATCGCTCTCCGGAAGCTCAAGGAACGGAGTTGGGTCCTCAGGCGCAATACGGGGAGAGTCGGGGGCAGTAGCCATGTGACTAGCGAGGGAGATCTGCGAGGGAGAGTCAAACCCGGACGTGATGAACGAAAGTTCGGAGCGCGGGCTCGAAGGTGCGATCGGACAGTCGCTTGCCTCTTCGATCTCCTTCTCCTTGGCCAGTAGACGAGCCTGTTCACGCTCATTGAACTCGGCTTCCAAACGAGCGGCGAGTTTCGCGATCTCGGTGTCACGCAATTTCTGCGCCTCTTTCTCCACAAGTGTCTGCTCCTCTATGAGTTCCGCTTGATGCTGCAGCTCCGAGGATTCTAGCTGGACTCTTTCCGCCTCATCAACTTCAACACGCTCAGTGTCGAGTTCTTCTTCGAGTTTGAGTTGTGCCTGGTGTTCGTTCTCCTTCTCAGCCTCCTGCTCTATCCTGACCTTCTCCGCTACGTCACCGGCCGCCTTCTCTACTCCTTCCTTCTCTGCTAATTCTTCAGCCAGGCCCTCCTCCTTGACCAATCTCCCAGACTCAGCGCTTGTTAACTCGGCCTGCAGCCTCGCTTGTTCCGCTATACCTTCCTCACATACAGTGGATGTGATGGGCTCCACAGGGGTCTGTTCGACAACCACATTATTGCTTGGTGTCTCGTTCTCAACAACTTTGATGCGCTCGATAGTTAGTTCAGCTGAAGGGGACGGTTCGAGATCTTTGATGCTTTCATCGGCGTCGGGAGTAATATCGACGTCTGGTGGGCCTTGTTCGCTCCACTCATGCTCCTCGTCTTTGGAGACATTGGTGGTAATCGCAGCTTCCGCTAGTGGCGGGCAGGTAGCATTCTGGACCACCGGTGATGGTGTAGAATCAGCCATAAGAGTCACACCTGCGACAGGTAATGTCGGGGCAGTGTCTTCATCGGCCGAGGCAAAGGGTTTGAGGATTTCTACGGGCAGTACACATGAAAAATGTAGTTGGCAAAGAACCTAGTTCTAAGACATACCTTGCGTGATTTCAAAATCACCAACTTCAGTAGCAATCGCAATGGGTTCTGACAGACAAGTTAGTTTATGGAAGTCTAGGAGGGCTGGACTATTTACCTCCGTCGCTCGTCTCCGTTGGAGCCGATTCGTCCGAGATGGTATCGTCGAGTGACACCTCACTTGCGGCCTTTTCTGCCAATTGCTCGATTCCAGCGTCTTGAGGAAAGAATATTAGCAGCTACCAGTAGTGAAGGGCAAACACTTACCTTGTTCCTGCTCTGCTCGGTTCAGTGGCTCGCCCAGAATCATTGTCGACTGAGAGATGCCCATTCCTATGGAGGGCCTGAGTTCGCTCCTGCGCTGGAATGCTAAAGCTCAACACTGACCTTGAGCAACACTCTCGACTGGAAAAACAGACTCATCCTCCAAGGCGACAGGTGCAGTCCTCGCCTCTTCGGCTGCATTTGGTTCTAGATCGCATGCGGCAGGTCTCTCAGTCTCACCCCTCTCGGCTTCAATTTTCTCAGCAGCCAATTCTGCTTCCCTCTCTTCCTGAATCTCGATTCCTTGGTTGGTGGTCTGTGACTCGGCAAGTGGGACCATAATCGTCACCCTTGGTAATTCACCAACCAAATAGGAGATCTGTTGTTCATGGACCTCTTCAGGTGATAAAAGAGAAATATAAAGGGTTTCGAGGGTTGTTTCAGGGTGTGAATGCTTGGTGTCCAGTTTAGCAAGTGCTATCGTCTCGGATCCACTGAGGGCTGGGTCGGTTGAGGGGGGGTCCGGAAGTACCACCGTGGTCGCAGTCTCTCCATCATCCGCAACCCAAGAGCGGTCCACATCATCCTCCGCAACGACAACGTCCGTATTACTCTCTGACAGCAGTTCATCGCCGGAAGGGATCGGCTCATCTATTGGTTTGACGTCCAGGACACTCACTGTAGTCGCCCCTACTTCGTGAGATGGTTCGGCCGACTCCCCACAAGGAGATGTTGACGCGACGGCACCAGCAAGTGTTGTATCTTGCCCACTCGGTGCATTCCCGTCCTCACCCTGGTCACCGACGATTGGCCATTTGGCGAGGGCACCACCCTGAACCACGTCTGTAATGGCGGCGGTTGTTGCCACTGAGAGTGGAACTGAGGGCGTAGACGTGGTATCAGGCGCAGGTTCACGAGACTGCTCTGCTCGGCCTTCGACGGGAGGCAGAAGCGTTCGGTCGTTGGTATTGATGACGTTTGGCTGCGTGGTTTCGACATCATCCTGTTCGACCACGTCGCCGTGGACCTGAAGCTGTTGTCAGTTAGAGTAACCTCGGTTGTTTCTCAGTAGATACCTCTGGCTCTGAGGCAGCTACGCCAGAACCAATCCGTGATTGTGCCTTGTCGGCTGTGAAATACGCTGGCTCTTTGGTCTGACGTGCCAGATTTTCACTGCCAGAGATGCCAATCATAGAAAGCTGCTCCTGTTCTGATCCTATATAAAAGGCGACGATTAAAGGTATGATTTCGGATAGGTAAAGAATTCTGACTTTGAACTGCACCGTGCATTGAGCCCTCAAAGACGTTCTCAACCAGAGGGCCAGGAGGGACACTAGCCACTCCCTCCTCAATCCCAATCGAGGCACCTTCCTTGGAGGGATGAGGCCTGTCTGTGCTCGGGTAGTCATCGGCTGTAGGAACGGAGACTAAACATTCATGGTGTAAGTACAGATCAGTAACCACGCCGCAAAGGGTGTGACACGTACTCTCTTGGCCTACGCCTTGAGGGTCTCGAGGGTGAGTCGGTGCGCTATTTGCTGCTTCGACGACGGAATAGTCTTTTGAGTCGTCTCCTTCAATGTTCAAAGGAGCACCTAGTGAAACTCAACGTCACTATCTAACCAAGTAGTGCAGGGGGAAACATGCCATTTGTTACTTGCAGGTAATGATCTTGTACCCCCTGTTCAGGTGAAGATCGGTCCACAATAAAGTGGTGGTCCAATAGGGTATGACCATTTGAGAGCACTGGAACAGATGCACTGTGCAGCACCGGCCCTCGTCCCACCTCTGAGGATGGCTGTGGTTCGATTTCATGTTCCGAAGTAGGGGATGACTCGAAGGGAGGTCGTGAAATGTGTGATCCCATTGTATCAATGGTCTCATCTGGGGCGGTCGAACACTCCTTTTGTGTAGCTTCCTCGAGAACTGGAAGGGATGGGGCATTGGGTAAGATGGACAAATATAGAAGCCATCTGCTTCAAGTTGGACTCACCTAGCTGGTAGTTACCCTTCTCGATCGTGAATTCTGCGGGGGGGTCTATGTGGTGGAGGGCAGGCTCCTCCGACATCCTCGACGTTTCTGGCGCTTGAGTGCGTTGATCGTCGGACTGAGTGACTAATATAGATTTATATAGCCCACCATGCCCCGTTCCAGTCATTTCAGTGGGCGCACTGGTCTCAGACTCATCGAGCCGTGGCCACTCTGGATACGTAATGGAATCCTCTGGAGGACATGATGCGCCTGGTTTGTCGTCAGGGACTGGGGGTGCTCCAACTTCTTCCCTATCCTTGGCGGTTTCATTTTGCTGGACCAAGACACTGCTCTCTGGAGCTTCGCTCTCGACTGGCTTGGACGAAGCGGGCTGCAATGATCCAACTTTCGGTGAAAACTCCTCGACGCAAGCATTGTGGTCTGATTGAGCGACCGTTAAGGACACGTGGAACAAGGGATCACCTTCACTTACCGCCAGGCACCCCGATGACACCAGCCGGGGATTTTGGACTATGCTCAACGCGCTGCAGTGCTCCTAGAGCGACCTTATCTTGCTCTGGATGTATATGGAGTCCGTCGGATGCCGGTGTTGCACGGCCTTCAGGTCCTTGAGGTACTTCATCACGGGCTAGGCCTTGGAGAGCTGATAGCGCTGCACCCTCGCTGTACTCTTCCCTCCCCTTAAAGTCTGTAGTGGAGCCCTCATCCTTTTCTTCGGCGGTGTCGACTACAGGGATGACTTGTTGGTCCAACTTGAGACCACTTGCTGGCCCCTCTGCGGTGCTAACAGCTTCTAGATGGATAGAAGTGCTGAGTGACTCCACTCAAGGACGTCTAGTGAAGTTCGATGAGGTTTCTCACCTGCTCGTGCGACGCTATCCTTGCTCTCCGATTCTGAGACGACAACTTCGTCTTCTTGTCCGTCTCCTTGTATCTGACCAGTACAAGCTCCATGGAAAGCCTGTTCAGGATGCCCACCTATATCCGAGTTTATATCTCCCACGGTGGCCACATCAAGCTGTTCGACTGAGTTCTCGATAGTAGTGGTACCTTCGACTGTAGTCCCAGTGGCTACACTCTCACCCGTGGGGGGTTCTGGAGGAGTATCCTTGCTTGGCCCCAGTGTGCTGGAGTCTTCTTGTTCGCCAACGGAGTTGCCGTTTAATTTGACTATTTCAGGAGGGCGTGACCATCATGTGACATACAACGTTGGTTACATACCTGCCTCAACTCCTTCAATCACTTGTGGTGGCTGAAGGGTGTTTGGAACATCCGAAGGTTGTTGGAAAGATTGAACCTCTATCGACTGGGGACCTTCATTCGCGACACCCGGGACAGCTCCTTCTTTGGTCGTACGTTCATCGCAAGTCTCTGAAGCCAGAACAGTATCCACGGGTGAAGTTTCCCCAAGAGCTGGTTCTGTTGATCGCTTCTTCGAAGGTCGATCTACTGAAGACTTCTCTGCAATTGGCTTTTCTTCTGGTAGAGCCGCATCACATAGGAGACTGGCATTTGGAGTAATACCTTCCGTAAGTCCTGAACGTCCTTGATTTTAATTTTTAACAACCTTTTTTTGGTGGTGCATGGTTGAAAGTGCACATACCGTGATCGAACTCGATCCCCATCACCGAGTCCACCACTGACGTTGCCGTCGCCTTAGAACCTGGCAAGTCCTCTGATTCGTTCAGCGGCTCTGCGACCGAATCCTCGCCATCTGTCGCTGGAGATTCGTCTTTCGAGGGCTCAGTGGACTGCTTGTCTTTGAATTCGCTCGGGAGGGCCGATTTGATAACAATTTTGTCGGGAACTATATGGTTTAATCCGTTAGTAGTAAGACCAGAAATCGTTGGCAGCTTACGTACCAGCCGAAGTCACCTCAGATACGGGACCAACGACTGTTTCTGTCGTCTTGGGTTCTTCGTCCATAGCATCTTGTACGGCTGGTTCGTTTGAAGGGGGCTTAGGATGACCTTCTGGTTTTCTATCTTGGTCAACACCTTTGGTGGGTTCTTCGGTGGGGCATTCCACGGTGGCAACATGGGTGATATCTTCGGTGGGAAGAACGGTGGGAAGAACGGTAGGGATGACTTCCTTGGATGATACATCCTTGGACATTTGGTCTATTATAGGAGCAATAAGTTCACAAACCATAGGAGAAAAGGGACACATACCAGTTGGAGTATCCTGCTCTTCAGCATGCGCAGGTGAGAAACTTTCAGCCTTGGCAGTGGGGTGTTCTTGAGCCACCTCGGTTTGTGGTCCTTCGGCCTCTATGCTATCATCTATAGCCAATTCGGGGCCTTTATCCTGGTCATAGGCTTCCACACCCTTGGAAGGCTCGACAGGCGACTTCTCGACACCGCCGACCGTCGGTATGTCTGGTGCTTCGGATACTGCAACTACCGTCTTGGGTTGTTCAAAGATCTCGTTAGGATCTCCCAAGTTTAGGCCGTCCATCGTGTCATTAAGAACTGCAGGTGATTCTGGGATTCATTAGCACAATGCAAGTAATGGACATTGCACATTACGTACCAATCGGCGCGTTCACCGCTTCGGCATGTTCGTTAGCAAGAGCGCCGAGAGACTCCAGTTGAGTCTCGAATGTGACATCAGGCTCATCCTGGGTCGCACCTTCCAGAGCTGACATACTCTCAACAACTGAGACCCCATGTGGCTCGATTTTTGGTGCATCGACAATTGCAGCGGGATTGTAACACTTGACACCTTCAGTATATGCTTTCTCTTCAGGTTCTTCGAATAACGGTGCTCCTACGCGTTCTTTGGCACCTAGATTATTCACTACGGCTGCACTGCTCTCATCGAGAAGTGAACCCGGTGAGGGATCATCACCGGCTTTGTCATCTTCCCGCACAAAGGGGGCTAAATGAGGGAAATGGTCAAATTACCTGGGTCACTGTACACCGAGAGTCCGATATCGTACTTTGTGGCTCTTGGAAAACAGCGTCGATACGGCTTTCGTTCACCCCCTCCGCAATGAGGGCAGGATCGCAAGGCTGAGCTGCTTCGTTGGCGCTCTCAGTCGATTTATGGTCTTGATGTAACCCGATCAGTGGCTCTTGCGCGGTCTCCTCAGCCTTGGGAGTAGGCGCGTGGGCATCAAACAGCTCGGTTGCGCTGAGCGGAGCTTCTTCTGTGGCTTTCTCCACTAGAACAGGGCCTGTGATGGTGATGAGACATAATGGTGTTTCAACAGATGAAGGACGAACCTCCTGTCTGCCGGTCCTCAGAATTCTGTGCTGCCTCCACATTGGCCATTTCTATCTTGTCTTCAGCCTGCGAAGGGGCACAACCACCTGACACAGACACAGGCTGTGCAGGAGTGTCTTCTTGGGGAGTCATAGGCGCGGTTGGTTCCCCAGCAACGGCATCGGTTATGGGTATTGGTTTTTCGCACTCTGCATTCGCGGTTGGATCGGTAACAGGTTCCGAGTCTTTCACGCGTTCACTTCCTGGGAGGGGAAGTGAGGGTGCATCGATGGGGACAGCGTCGGTCGGCTGAGAATCGGACGATGCTAATCCGTATCAAGTCGTCAGAGACACAGGGTTCACTACCGATTGAGGAAGCGAAGTAGGTTAATCAATACATACCACCTGTGTTCAACTCTACAGGTTCCTCCTGCTTCACCTCTCTCTGGGCTGGCTCTGCATTCGAAATAGGTCGAACAAGGGTAATGCCGTCCTCCTTGGGGACACTTTCTAATTCGCGTTCCTCTGCTTCGGCTTGCACATTTACGACCAGTCCTCCAGGCGGAGGGGCAGCCGCCTCGGCTCCCGCCAAATCGAGCTGGTCGTTTGTGCCCTCGGGTGGATCGACGACTGGCAAGTACGGCACGACTGGGTCATTTGTGTTCACTTGAGGATCAGGGGTTGCGGAAGCAAGTTCCACCGATTGGGCGGGAATATTTTCAGCTGGCTCTGCAGAGGCTGAGTCTTGTACATCTGTCATGGCTAGTGTCGGTGCTTCATGCACGGGGGTAGTACTCGTGGTCCCTTCTTCCTGTTTGCTAGAGGCACATTGACCTGACTCTTTCACGGCCAACTCTCGGCATCGGGGAGTGGATGTCGAGTTCTCAACATCAACGGCCGGTGGAAGGGCTCCCTCCTTCGATTCACCTGTCACAATGGAGTCCAATTCTGGTTGTTCCTCCACCTCTGTCTGGCCGTGCGGGGGTATGACCAGTTCGGATCCCTTGCCCACGGACCCAAAGGCCGGATCAGAGGACGGAGGAGGTTCAGCAGCCCGGGGCACCAGATCAACTGATTGAGAAGTCGCGATTTCAGTTGTCTCAGCGGAGAGCGGGAGAGCCCGATCTTGATCACCAGTTGTAGGTTGCGAAGGATCCTCGGTCGACCCTTTCTTTGCTCTGTCGGCCATAGGAACTGCAGTTAGAGTCCCGTCTAAACTCTCGACTGAATCTTGCTGACTGGACGGCGGCGCGTCGGTTTCGGAGAGGCCTGCGGTCTCGTTTGGCACGGGAGTAGGCGTGATTTCAGCGGGCACCTCAAATTTAGCGGGGCTCTTGCCACTGTACCCATCTCCAGCACTGTCGTGGCCACTCGCTGGTTCCGCCTCCAAAATGACGGCATCCCTGTGAGCCACAGTCGCAAATTCTGAGGCTCTCTCCCCCGTCTCTGTACCCCCAGCTCTGTTCGGCCCCTCTGTAGGTGGAGGTGAGGGTATTATAGTCGTCTCGTTGGTGTGAGCGGTCGTTTCGTCCAGGAAAGGCGTCAAGGTCGTATCAGCAGGTGACTGTCCGGCGGCCTCCGCAACAGTGGCTTCAAGTTGCGGTTGATCACCGCACTCGGCGTGATCATTTTTCTTGGCCTGCTCTGCTGGGGCCACAGGATTCTCGTCTGTGACTTGGGCGCCCATCTGTCCTTTAATAGTATCATTCTCTTGCGACAGTCTATTGTCACCATCACCGGCAGGTGGACTATTAGAGTTTGAGCTCGGCTCAGCGTCGGGGACAGAACTGAGTGCATTGAGATTGCCACTCGCGACTAGCGCGGTTTCAGCTGCGACTTCTTCAGATTGAGGATCGACGTCAGCCGCATGCCCTTCTTGTAACTGTTCAGAAGGGGAGTCATCGCGAGGAGCGATTTCTGCTTCGGGAGACAGTGGCATTGCGGGAGGCGGGGTCAGTGGAACATCTTGCGAGGCGGTGGGAGTGGTGGGGGTTTCTTGCAATGGCTCTGTGTTGTCTGTGAGAGGTTCGGATTCATGGATGGTGGAAGGAACGTCCAAAGATTTGTGGAGTGGAGGGCTTCTCAGAACTTGGGAAGGAGTCGGGCTGGCATACGTAGAGGACATAATATCCTCACGAGGTTGATCTTTGACTTCAGAGGGGATTTCATTGCTGGTTTGCAAACGCGATTCGACCTTATCATAAATATAGATGAGGCTTTGACCAAAGCCTTAACCGCAACACTGACCTTAAAAGTAGGTTCAGCAGTTGGTTGATCCCTTAGGATAGACTTTGGCAGAAACGTAAGATCCTGAAAGTACGTGTAAGCCAGATACAAGAGTCGCGAGCTCGCCTGACATACCGGTTGCTTATCGCCTACAATCTCTTTGGTATTGACTTCCTTTTCTTGATTACTCTCGATTGCGGTGGTAGAGACATTTACTTGTTCTTCGTTCGTTTTGGCATGTGGCTGCTGAGAGTAATTAGCCACGCGTCGGACGCGTTATGGAGAAGGTAAGAAATAGGTAAGCACCTCCTTATCACACAAACTATCCTGCTCGCTTGGTATTACTACAGGGTCGCTAGCCAGTTCCGCCGTAGCGTCCAAGCCGTCACCAACGCTATCAAGGAACTCGTCCGGGGTCGTTTTCGCTATCGTGGTGCTATCAATAGTAGTCATGTGTCCGTTGGATGAGCCCTGTTTGGCGTTGCTACTGCGGCCGTTGGATTCGATCGCAGGTTCAAAATGGTTGGTCGCACGAGCAGTGTCAAGTGGTTCACCCTCAGCGCTCGACATTTCCCCGTGTCCTAAATACTCTCTTGATTCTTGAGTTGTTGGAGAAGCCCGTTCGCCCAACGAGAGCAGAATCACTAAACAAGTCGGGAAGCACAAAGGAATACCAAACACGGACAAACAGATGTGGTCTTGGAAATCTGTTTGCTAAAATTTTAGACTCCCTATGCATAATAAAGACACGATTCGGGTGCGACTCTCTGAGTCGTAGAGTGCATGTACAGGCAACACTCGACGAGAGAGTCGTACTGGAAACCTAGAAATGAGCTACAGTTGAAATTTCTATAATGCATACGCTCATAATGCATAAATCAGGTAATGCATAGGTTTGGGCGTCGACGGAGTTCGTTCCTATCTAAATTGACCATTTTTGCATAACGAATACTGCATAGCCTTTTGGTGTATTTATGCGTTATCAGATTTTGAAACAAAGGAAAGCTGCGCTCATCGATCAGCTGAGATGAGGAAGATTTGCACCTAAATCACACAAAAGTGACCGATTGGGGAGATGGCACGAAAAAACCTTACCCTCTTTGATTGGATGACTGTTTATACATATGTGGATACTCTCCCTCAACCAATCAAGCAGGTGGATGTGGTAGAATACTTTGCCACAAGGCCCGAGGGTCCATTAATTTTCACTCAATCCACACTGTCACGCAAACTACAACACAGCTCAGAGATGGAAGCACGTGTACACTCAAATCCCAATGCATTGTCAAGCAAACGACCATGCATCATCACAAGACCAGAGGTGGATCGAGCATTGTGGCTGTGGGTTCAGCACACGGAGCAGAAGCAGGAGGTTGTCAATACAGGGATGCTTGTTGCGAAGCGAGCAGCATTCGAGGAGGCACTTAGTGTCCCAGAAGATGAAAGGCTCACTGGACCAGGGTGGCTTCAATCATTCTGTCGGGCGTGAGTGAACCTTAAACTGGCCAAATTGCGGCTCACACTTTAGTAGGCATCAACTCAAGGAGATTAGAAGACATGGAGAAGCAGGATCGGTCAATACTGAGACCGTTGAAGAGGAACGAGCCCGTATAAGGGAACTCCTGGCCAGATTCCGGCCTGAAGACCGCTGGAACGTTGACTAATCAGCTCTCTTTGCATTTGCTCCACCTGATCGAGGACTGTGACAGAGGTTTTGGGCTTGTAGTCAACTTGAGACCATCAATTTCATGTAATACGTACCATATCTGATACTGCATAATTCTGATAATGCATAGGATTTGGCGTCGACGGACCGTATGCATTATAGAAATTTCAACTGTACATTGTTCGAGCTGCCCACCAAGCTGATGATGTCCGAGGCGGCAGAGGGAAGACATGAACACCTTTCTCTGCTTCTGGGACCCGAGAAACAATATACAATGCCGTAGGTCCCAGTAATTGCTGTGGATCTCCACCAACCGACAACCTGCTATAAATCTCAAGTGAAAGGACGACACATTACAGCTCCGTAGTCGTATGCGGCTCTGCTTCGTTTCACCATGAACGCGCGGGAGAGGTATGTGTCTCTTTCTTCTGCACGCGGAACGTCGATTGACGACGGTTTCACTGCTCTACATCCATTCTTGATGTTTGAAGGTGTTATTAGATTTATTATCAATCCTGTACCCCTGTCCCAATAGCGTTTAATTGAACACCTGTCTCGCTAGGTCGTCTTCGCTTCTAGACTCTACCCCATCTCTACATGGGTGGGTTCCAGGTTGAGAAATGCGCACTTGAGGTCAACTTGTATTTACGTCCAATTCTATTATGCTTAATACTGAGGTTGGGTGGTCTCTACTCCAAATACTGATTTAGAGCGATGTGTTGAAGTTGATGATTCTTCCACTTACCGGCTGGGTAGAGTAATGACAACACACCCTTACTAGGTTTATGGAGTCCGAGTCCGATCCCCGGTCTGGCCTTGTTTTCTCTTCCTACAAAATGTGGCATTCCTCTCGTACCGTTCACGGAGAGGGCATCGTCGGTAGTCCTTTCAACGGCAAATAGGAGCTAGATAGCACAAGCATCTCTTTATTGATAACATCTCCAATTCTTAGCTGACTCAAAACTCTGCCATTGTCGCTCCTGAGGTCCTCGATCAAGTGTGGATCGCTATATCTGGAAACCGCTTAGGTGACAATAAATACTACTAATCCACATATATTTGCCTGTATATTTACCCTGCCCGTTAAGGAGTGTATGTGGCACTACCGAGGTGACCGACATGATATGAACTCTTCCACTGCTCTGGTCATTTGATACGTTGAAGTCAGTCAGTAGCTACAAGAAGCGTCTGTATTTCCGCAGGATTCAGAATGGCGCAGTCATCGTATATATTCCATTAGAAGGAAGATAATCGATCACTCAATCAATTCCCAGGTGGCCCGATCCGGTGCTGAGAGATCATACTAAGACATTATAGTGCAACAAATGTGCGAGAGCACAGGATTACTGTTATGCTAGGGATCGTTCGCCTCGCCTCCAGTTGGCACATTGCCACTGGCAGGCGTTGCTGATTTATGATCTGTCATTCCGATTCTCATGTACCTATAGCTACAGCTCTAGTTAAACATGCCAATGGGGTTTGTATGGTTACTATTTCCCGCCTTGAACCTTATCAATTGCCCAGCCGGGAAGGTGTGTGCGACTTGAACTATTTCCCATGTCCCAGACACCAATTACAGGTGACAAAATGCGTGTAGTATTGTCCAGTGTTGTTGTGTAGCGAGCCTTTTGTGATCCCTCCTGACTGACGGGCTCCCAGTGCAGCTCGTACGTCCTCTAGCACCTTGACTACCAAAATATAGCAATATTCACGTGCATGCGGATACTATCATAACCCAGAGGCGTGTTACACATAGCACAGCAACATCACCCGCTACTTTCTGTGTCTCCCTGACACCTATCGGGAGTTTCGGTGAGGCTCCGTACGTCTGGGAATAGCCGTGCCAGCAAACGGCTGTGCTCTGCCGAATGGGCTGTGCTCGCTACGTACGGTTGTCATATCCGATTGATGGAGGCGAAGAACCTCCACGTGCTACGCGCACTGCTATACGACGGACTATAGTTATTCCATTATTCCATGCTTACGAATATTAGAGGATTCGTAGGCGAATATCTACACACATACTGTAATATTATATTCAGCTGCGCTGTCTAATGCCCTAGGTCACCAGCTTAGCACGCCTGTTAGTGTTCTACGCCGGCGATGTAGGATCGGCCTAAGAGCTTCTTGTTAATGTATGATTCATTTTCTTCAACCTCATCAAGCCAGCCATCCTTATCTGTGCCCAACCCGCTGGACCCCGGCCCCACCAAATCACTCGGAACATAACAACCAGTAATGTGTATCTCTGGCGATGGGCATTCACAGCTACGGGGAAGGTCCGTGGTCGTCGGTGTACACTGACAGAGCGCAGAATTGACATTGAGAACCACCTGCCGTGATTGAATAGTAATTAATTGAATTTTATTTCTATTGCAACTATCTCGTCCAACTCGGAACTCCAACGTTATGTGAAGCTCCACTGTGGGTCTCAAATATGATGGATGTCGCAGGCGTTATCACCATGACAATCTATCAAAAGTCCTGTTATTAATGTTTATAATAGTGGCCTTGAGCTTCTCAACGACTATTGCCGTTTGCAAATGGGTTGGCACGCGTGTCAATAACTGCCAAAAAATATTCCAGAGTCGAACACAAATTCCCCTCACCCCGAGTAGCTGTGTGCAAAATAAATGACACGATTATGATGTACAAAGATTTAGCTATCGCTTGTGTGCATTTCCTGCTCCCCAGAACTCGGTTGAAAAATTCAACTTGTTTATTTCGCTCTCAAATATACATGCAGTCGATAGCTAAAATTTTGTACATCATAATGGTACCATTCATTTTGTGCGCAGCTACTCTGAGCAAGAGGAATTCGCGTTCGACTGTCGAATTTTTGTTGGCAGCTAGTTGTTGACACACGTGCCAACCCTTCGCAAAGGGCAATAACATGACGAAGAGAATAGATGGGGGCTAAGAGTTAATTTATGTGTTTGAAAGGTGTCCACCTTTTGATTTGAGACTACAGCGGAGGTAACGGGCAAATTGTCTACGAATTACCAAGCACACCGCATCAGGAGAACGCAGGGATGGCTCAGCCCGGTGAGTGTCCCAGTTGGCTTGGTACACAGCTTGTATCCTTGTTACTATGTGGAGTTGATCCTTAACACATGATGTGATAATATATGGAGTTTTCTGAATATCATCTTCTGCCGGTACATCTGTTGTTGCAGACAACGGCTACCTGCTCGGCAATTCGCCACCGCGAATGCCCATATCATCCTCACCTTTTTGGTACTGAACCCTCAGATCATCGCCACACACGTGCGCCACATATGTATATTGTCTTTTAGCGGCGGGTGCTCATGTGTGCCCTCAGTAATTAGGGGGAGAGTCGTATGGACACTCATTTCTTCGGCACAAATGGTCGTGTGGATAACGGCACCATCCGTGGTTCATTCGGATCGTAAGAACGTAAACAGAGGTACATTGCAGTGAAGTTCGGCAGTATTGGGAGAATGCCACACGTAATTGAAAGGTATCACAAATTTGGTCCAGTCAGCTGGAGCCGTTCGATCGGATATAAGGTCACACCGGTTTATTTGTGCAAGGTCTCATGGTAACTCTCGCGGGTCCGCAGCATTCAATTAATCCCATCCAATGGAGATATTAGGGCTTACTTTGTCACCTAAGAGCGAGGACGACCCAGGTCGGGTTATGGTAATCGTATGAGCAAAAATGATAAAGAGCTAGAGTCAGGTACTGGGATACTGGGAATAACTCTATAGATTTGAGCGATCGGAAAACTCCAGCTTATCGTGTTCACCTCCACTGGGCAGGTACAATCGCTCCATGACAGAATTAATTTGAGCTTGGCGTTCTTGGCAGAATGCGGTCAGGACGCCGCTTCCTCGGACGGGCCATGTCTACCGACGAACGTTCGTCCCCTCCACTCGGCGTGCCTCAAAATGGCTTGGCGTCCATTCATCGACTGGGAGCCTCCATATGCTCACTGCTATGGAGGTTACTCGAGTTCCCTCTAATTACGTGAGGAAGACCTGTTCTTCCAGAACCCCCTTGAAGTATAAAATCACCCCTGTTCCTTTTCGAAGAGCTCCCACCCAGCGATCTTCCCTATTCCTCAGCCATGGCCAGCTACTGGAACTCCTTCACCGCTAGGGAGCGGCGGAATATCGCCATCTACATCGGGGGCATCATGTTTGTGAGCCACCTGCATCCCCTCTGATTCCGATCCCAATGACCGCTTACTTTTGTCTCCAGTACAAATTCGGCCTCGAGGCGTATGTACTCTGAATGGAACATTAGAATAGTCTTTCTCACCAGTACCCTCCTCAGCTTCAACGGTTCGATCGTCACCCTTGCCACTGACCGGTTCAAAGCGGCCAATACCTTTGGCAAGCTGGGTGCGCTCACCGGGCTTAATCAAGCCATGCAAGTCGTCGGATCCATCCTGATCGCCCCGCTGATCAAACAGTAAGTGGTGTCATGGCCTTCGCTTGGTCCCGTCCCGGCTGACCGGCTCCGGTAATCTAGATTCCCGACCCGTTCAGTTTTGGCAGTTGCCATCCTCATCTTTGGTCTCGTCAGTACATTGTTCTTGATCATCGATGCCGCCACGGGTGGTGTTCCAAGGCTGAACACCAAAGACGGAAAGGTCAAATATGGTTCATGGAAGTACGTACTGCTCAGGTTCCCATCATTATACTTGGATGTTGACTGGTATTTTACAAGCCCCGATGCCCTCTTTCCCTTATACATGATCTCAGGCATCTCCTATGGAATGGTTGAACTCATCCGGAGAATCATCCCTCGTGATATCGTTGGTGGGAATGTCCAAAGTATGTACTGGAACTCCCCCTTATGCATTTCACATCTGTTCATCTTCATCTTTATTTAGAGCTCCGAAAGATGGATGCGCTAGTACACATCATGTACGAAGTGGCAGGCACTTGCGGAGCCCTTTGTAGCGTGAAGTTGATCCAAGTATTCGGCAACAATTTCTCATTCCTAATCACTCCGCCCTTGTTCGCCTTGGCTGGCCTTACCTGGTCTTTTGTCGACCGATTGGGTCATGAAGGCGCAGTCAAAGTGGAAGGTAACAAACACACCAAGGGCAATGGGTATCTCCATTCCATTCTGGTCGGTGCAAAGGCCTTTGGTCGCTCGACTTACAAGGGTGCTTTCATCTGCTTCACCCACCGACGCTTCATTTGGCTCGTCCCTGGTTATTCCATTGCGCGTACGTGTCCTTCTCTGTGCTCTTTTCTCTCACTCTGTGGTCAACATTCTTACGCCTCTCCAGTCTACTGTCATCGTTATCTCGAAAACGGCTTCTCACCCTTGATTGCCAAACGCGTAATGAATGACTCTTCCTATTCAGTGAGAATTCTTCTCTAACCCCAGCTCTCCCTCTAATCACCTCTTCTTCCTGCAGCAAATCATGGTTTCCGGCTCCAACTTGGGTGAACTCATCGGGGCCGTATTCGTGCTCGTTACAACGACACTGATCCCTACGCCCATGCCCTTCCTGCGCTTCGACGCTCTGGCCTTGCTAATCATCTGGGTGGTCCCCTCCTACTCGAGTCAGGTCGTACCGAACGATGTTGGTTACGCCTGGAAAATTGCCGGCATGTTCATTCCCATCTCGATGGGTTGGGCAGCCGGGGACGTCTCCCTCGCGGCCTTTATTCAAGCTTCCCTCGCTCGGATGGAGAGCGAGGATCCCCAAGTGTCCGCGTTGGGTAGTGTCATGGCTTTCCTATATTCATCATATATCATCATCTACGCCATCTTGGGTACTTTATTGGGCACCTATATCGACTCCGTCTATGCGCAGGATAAAAACGTTTACCGTGCGCTGGTCAACGTTGGTGGTGTGCATGTGAGTTCCTCTTCCTATTTCCATTCTCATCTTCTGTAGCCTGACTCTCCCGCCTCGCCTCGTAGTTCACCGTGATTGCGGCTATCGTCTTTATATCCACATTCGTGCCAAAGGGTGCACTCACCCTGAACCCAAAGATGATCAACAACGACACCCTCACTGGAGATGTGGACCCCGAACACCATGGGCAAGACCCTGAGAGAGCAGACGATAGTAGCGACGAGAAGACAGAGAAGCCGACCATGTCGACAGATATCGGTGCCATGATTGGATGAACACTGGGTCTTTTCTTGCTAAACCTTCGCTCTCCATTTATGCCGTCCCGGGTTGAGTCTCCCACTGCGCTATTTTCCCTCCGTTCAAACAACCATACGAATCGGTCGTATTCTCCTTCCCATCTCCCCCATTTCCAAAGATCGATGAATGGGGCTCTGCTGTACACCCACGGGAGCCAGCGGAGTTCCTTCTCATCGATGGTACACGCAGCACGTTATTGTACGAGTTCCTTTGCTACATGAAATGCAAGCAATGTTTCGTTGATAGCAGGACCCTCGTTCGCACGTTCGCACGTGTGTTGTCCAGAAATCGGCTCCCACGTCTGGACCCGAGTAAGGTACAATACAATACTTGTCAGCGGGCATATCTGAGTGCCTTCAATTACCGCGCAAATTACGCTACAAACCACCAAAAGCACGCATGCATGTAACCTTATGTGGAGGCCGGGATAATCGGTGGGTCTTCCGTGCCCACGTGCGCCGATTGCCAGATGTGGCCGCGTGATCTTGCTGTGCCTATTTGTTGTGCCGGATGTCCGACTCGGAGGCGGGGTGGCACAACCTCCACCCGGCCCAACCCGTTGTCAAATTTGAATCGGAGGGAGCGCGAACCCTCGGCGCTTGCCCAAGGAGGGCGCAATCAAAGAACAGTTGGAAAGGGCTCATCGATCACGCGTGGTTACCGATCTTGGAAATTTCAGAATTTCACGACCCACCTGTGAGAATCACCAGGCGGCTTCGCTCGGCTCATGCACATCGAGAAACCTGATTACCGGAAACACTCTGCCAAAGTGTCACACAAGCGAGAAGGCAGGGTGATCGATCGATGAGAAGCAAGTGGCATATATATATGCGACTGAGCCCTTCCAAGAATCGATCCATTTTGTGGTTCTTCTGACATCTGTATCCTTTCCGTGTCATTATTTCTGCAGATTTGATAGGCACCTGCCCGCCTTTTACGCGAGAAAAAGGACAGCCCCGCAGTCGAGACGAGAAAGTTGTGGTCAATATATTGATCTCTGACCGAGGGAGTCTAAGACACTACGCATTTCCTCACAGACACGATCCTCGTCTCTCGATGAATCTAGCTCGATTCGCATCCTGCTTGCGCTTACATGCGGTCCAATTAACTCCAAGTGCCGCTCTCCTCTCATATTGCCTCCCCAGCGCCTTATTAAGATCTAGCAGCATCCAGCACACACTTATGTTACGCCTTTGGAATGCTTAATGCAAGTTGTTTGTGGGTTGATTGCGTCACTTCGACTCGAAATATTCGAACCAGATACCTTGACTTCAATCATCATTTTGGCTTTCAATTAGTCGAGGTACCTACATCCAAATCCTAGATACCGACGAGAGTAACCCCAGCAGGTGCAGAGACTTCGTACTCGAGTGTGAGCGTGAGCTTCTCCTGCGTCGCAAGCTCGCAAACCCATTTCACCTTTCCATCCTTCCCAAGTGCCGGATCCTCGTCTCCGTGCTCTCCATGCCACTGTGCGCTGACGCCCTTCTGGACTTGCACCAGTTGCGCGATCTTCTTATTGCCATTGAGCGTAGCCTCCTCACTACCGGGCGCAATCAGAGCAGGAGATACTAGCGAAACCTTGATTCGTTCATCCTCAGATACGGGGACTTGGTCGAAGATGTGCACTCTGGAAACCGCCACCGGTTTCGAGTTGTGGATGGTCACACGCTGGATGTGGGATTGGCTCTTCGTCTTATTGAAATCGGCGAAGAAAGCAAACCCGCCTGTTTGCGAGGCCTTGCGGATCGCTGGATGGTAAGTTATTCGAATAGAAGGGTCGACGCTGTGCCAGGGGATGAGCATTCTGTGGTGTATCGCTACGAATGTGCGCACCCAAGAGGACAGTCAAATGTCTCCTGTACGTTGACCAGTGGAAGTCTGCTACGAGCGATGAAACTTCCATCGAGGAAGACACTTGAGTCTCCAGGAAGTAGTGTGTAGTCGGAAGAATTCTTGACTTGCGCCTATCAAGTGGTGATCAATGGAGTGGATAAGTACTACTCAACAATCGATTTACCTTCAGGTGCGTTCGAGGATCTTTCTTGGGTACGGCGACCCACTCCACAACGGCGTCTAAGTCGAGCTTTGCGATCGTAACAGAATGGACGGCTCCATCACTTGGCACAGTCGTCCTACCGGGCACACGAAATGTCGCAGTGATGTTTCCCTGCGAGACGACCACGGTTGAAGCGACTGCCATCCTTAGGGCCGGTGCGGATTGGTAAACGGGCTCGTCATCGAAGAGCGCCAAGCCCATATCCTCGTCACTCTGTTCCTCCTCTCTGGACCTGGACCTGGACCTGGACATGCACCTGCGCCTGGAACGCTCCTGCACCACCACAACAGGCGCTGGTCGTGGCGGCGGCGGGGCATACACTGATACACGCCAAGGATCCAGTTTAGGGACCGTCACATTATCGGTGGGAGTTGCAGTCTCGAGGATGATAGGAACGTCGTCCCAGGACTCTCCGGTGCTTTGCGTGATCGCCGCTTTGTAAACAAGTTCAACTGGTTTGTTGGTTTTATTCATTGAAACTCGCACATCGTATAGAGCGGACCAGGAAGCGTTGTAGACGGCTGTAAAGGCGGTTAGCTTGGGTGAGGTGAGGGAGAATAGAGTGGAACACAGACCATAGGTCAATATGAGTTGCAATGTGGCGGCCTCTGGAACGAAGAGGCCGATGGTGGCACCGTATACCCATTTCCCGTAAGTGGGAGGGTGTGCCTTGATTTCTTCCCGCTCAGATTTCGTGACCAGCTCAAGTTCGGACTGAATTTCCGTCATTCTCCCTTGGAGCTTCCCAGCTTCCTCCTCGTACAAGTCTAGGATACCGCGGAGTTCACTAACAGGCGTATGTTCGGTGTTGACGCGATCAAGGTAGCTATTGAGGGTACCGAGGCGCTTCTTCGCCCGTTCCATCGCTTCGTTGAGGCTTTGGCGCTGTGCAGCGATATCCTTTAGCTTGAGGCTATCACTTGGCTTTCCTGGATCGTGCTTCGACGTTGGAGTTACGTCATGGATTGTCGCAGCGCCCTTTCCGTCTACCCTGGATCAGCCGTCAGAATTGTGCAATGACTGGAGCAATACTACTGACCGGAGGGAGTTATGGATTATGCTAGGTAGATCAGTGATGTTCACGTTGTTTTGCCCTGCAGGAGCCTCGAATTTGAAGATGCGCACAACTTCAGCGCGAGAGCCGTAAAGGTTGATGTGTGAGATTTTGCTGCTGGTTTGCGCATTGAGTTCAGTGGTATTCACACTTTGAGGAGCATTGAGGACGGCTTGGTCAGACATTGTGCGGTTGAAGTATGGTTGAAACTGGGGCGACGAGCTCAGCGCTAAGTTGTTGGTTCCTTTTTAACGAGCAGCCAGGTCACCAACACGAAGCCGAGAGATGGTGCGACAATCCACTCATGTCGCTGATCTTCTCAGCCCCTAGGTGCAGTCAAGGCGAGTCACGTAAAGAATACGAGGGGCAGAACAGTAGCCGTACGAAACCCCCTTTGGTGTGTTCGTATTTAGAACACCAACGGGATGTATCGGAATAAGCGCCAATGGAAGCAGAGCAGACTGCGACCCAGCCTCGGGATCACACGCAAACAATATGGACGGGCGCAAGGGACGAAAGGTGCAACCATTGCCTTCTATTTTATGATTTCGAATCTCTCATATGGACCGCGACAAGGGACATCCCAAATCTGGGGTTAACTGGCTTTAAAGACTGGCATGAGCGACCACACAGAGTATCGAGGGGCTATGCAAATGGCGTTTGAAGTTTCGATCGAACGATCACCAATCACGCTATTGGAGAGTTTATGCTACCTGTGCGGCGCATTATCGAGTCCGTGTCATACCTGGACTGCCAACCGGGTGAGCCTTCGTTGTAGCCCCGACCTCACACAGGGCGTTATTTCATACTCTGACAAGGGACTTGCAAGTACCGGGCCTCACTTCCTGTGCGCAATCATCCGATCCACAAAACCTGCATTGGCTGTAAGAAGGAATATATATTCTAAGGTCAAACGCAGACTCATTTTGCTTTCTAGTGCCAAACCTTCAAATCCTTAACCAATGGCCTTTGACTCGGCCCTATGGAGATGGCCGGTGCGATCTGGTGAGACTGGTGTGGTCCCGTATCTCTGTTCAGATAGTCCAATGTCGCAGAGAAAGAAATAGATTACTCCTACGAGTATAACGAGTGGTCTCACTTCTAGGCTTCCAGGACAAATTGTCTGAAGGTGGCTAGTTATCGAAAGCGGGATTGGCTCTCCATGTACATGTGTTGCCGCAGAACTAGCCGCTTGGATGGAGACGTGGAGGGTGAGGTCGAGATGCCCGCCGAAAAGTTCATTGAGACTTGATATGTTGGCCCGTGCCTTTGGTGCTCCGTGGGTGTACCGTAGGTGGGTGGTCACAGAGCGCTATGTTAGGAGGGAAAATACCCTTAATCCGACTATGCTCATCGTCCACAGGGTTGTGGTTCTTCATCCCATACGCTGCCAAGCCGTCATCTGTCTTTTGGGAAACCCTGGGTGGAACGCCACCGACATGACGGCGACACCAACAAAGGATTAGGACATGACATGATCAGTTGAAGGTACGAAATGTATAACGAGACAAATGACCCAGTTTCGTCCCTGAATATCGCAAATGTGGGAGAAACCAAGCTTTGTTGACGCCTTGGACACGTCTCATCCAAAGTACAATCACAAGAACCCTTCACGGCGGTCTCTGTTACCAGCTCATTACTCTATTAGATGACTTCCAGTATCTTTTTCGAGTTTTCATCCTTAGAGCAGTCGTCGTGAGTGATACCTAAATCTGGCCGCGCTTTGGACTCACTCTGCACCCCCAGGAAATGGAAGAATCTTTCTTCACCCCCTGGTTTTGACAACTTCCGTGTAATTTGCTTCTCACTCTCTCGCTGCCATCGTTTGACCGCTTGCTTTTGCAGACTGTAACCAAGACCTCGACGGCGGCAGCGCCATCCAATAAGAAGGCACTAACCGCTAAGGAGAAGGCTATTAAGTATGAGGAGCTCAAAGGGAAGCGAGCTTGGGATACCGCTATCGCGCCTGCGAAGCAGCTACCAATGCAGCTCATGATGGTCTACTTCTCCGGCGGTGGCGTACAAATATTTAGCATCGGCATGGTGGCTATGCTCCTTACCGCCCCATTCCGGGCCTTTTCTGGTATCAACGATGGTTCGTGCTTCCGGTCTCACCGTACAGTTGGAATTTACACACATTCGACAGCCTTTGCATCATTCGCACCATCAAATGCGAGCAACCCACGTTCTTTCGACACCCTCTTTGTACAAAAGGTCGTGTTCATTCTCTGTAATTGCTTGACACTACTGGTGGGTGCCTGGAAATGTCATCAGATGGGTCTACTGCCGGTGGGCACCGGTGATTGGCTAGCCTTTGAGCCACGAGGACAGGTCAGTAGTATCATCCTATTGTTATTCCAGGAATTTTGGCTGATTCTCATCAGAGCCCGGATATTTCCTTCCAATGATAGTGGCAGGCCTCGCATTGTTCGAGTACCGTTATTTATATAACCTTCCAGGTGCTTTGAATACCACCATGGGGTGGTAGGCGCTGAGAGGAACGAGGTGCCGCCATTTGTTCGGGTTAGAAAGACGCACAGAGTACATCGAAGACTCTCACACAAAGATGGAACAATGCCCTGTGGAGAATGCTTTACTGATCTGTGCTTCCCGGGTGGTGCCCTTGATGCGAGTTCGCGAAGGTATGGTCGGGACAATCCCCAACTCCGCGAGACATGCCTAAGTCGAAAGGGGGCCACACCTACTCCAGTTAATACTTTCATTTACCGTGCGTCAAGTATTCCGTTTACCTCTCCACTACTCTCGACAACACAAACCACAGCTTCGTTCCCGTCCAAATTGGTCTATTGCGAGCACCTCTTCTCTCGCCTTGGACCTCATTCCCCGGGTAGAGAATCTAGCCTAAACTTTTAACCACTGTAGTTGCTCCGGCCCTATCCACGCCAGCAACTCTTGAGGAGTGGCAAACATCCTTTTGCTCTTTAATTTATTTCTCAGTACAAAGCCCATGCTTTCCTTTGATTATGAATTATTCTTGTACGTCTCTGAGCACTTCTACAATGAAGATTGATATGCGCGGCTTTTGGGGAATCAATAATCTGTAGTTGAATCGTAGCTAACAGTTAAATAATGTACCAAGCAATGCTCCACCTATAGTTTAGAGTTCTGAAAGGCTCGTGTTTCTTGATGAAGCAGACAACAGCGCAGCACGCCGCTAGTTCTCCAACACACACTTGTCGCGGTTCATAAGTATGAGAGATTTAGAGTTATAAATTAGAAGGCAATGATTGCACCTTTCTGAGGACATTGACGCGTTATGAATCACCTTTTCGTCCCTTGCGCCCGTCTATATTGTTTTCGTGCGATCCCGAGGCTGGGTCGCAGTCTGCTCTGCTTCCATTGGCGCTTATTCCGATACATACCGCTAGTGTTCTAAATACGAATACATTAAAGGGGTTTTCGTACGGCCACTGTTTTGCCCCTCGTATTCTTTACGTGACTCGCCGTGACTTGGCTGAGAAGATCCACCTTGGACCGGCGACATGATTGGATTGTCGCGCCATCTCTCGGTTCCGTGTTGGTGACTTGGCCGCTCGATAAAAAGGAACCAACAGCTTAGCGCTGAGCTCGTCACCCCAGGTTCAATCATACTCCAACCGCACAATGTCCGACCAAGCCGTCCTCGACGCTCCTCAAAGTGTGAATACCATTGAACTCAATGCGCAAACGAGCAGCAAAATCTCACACATCAACCTTTACGGCTCTCGCGCTGAAGTTGTGCGTGTCTTCAAATTCGAGGCTCCTGCGGGGCAAAACAACGTGAACATCACTGAGCTACCTAGCATAATCCATAATTCCCTCCGGTCAGTAGTACTTCTCCAGCTTTTGCACAATCCTGACGGTTGATCCAGGGTGGACGGGAAGGGTGCTGCAACAATCCACGACGTAACTCCAACGTCAAAGCACGATCCAGGAAAACCAAGTGATAGCCTCAAGCTGACGGATATCGCTGCACAGCGGCAATGCCTCAACGAAGCGATGGAACGGGCGAAGAAGCGCCTCGGTACCCTCAATAGCTACCTTGATCGCGTCAACACCGAACATACACATGCTAGTGACCTTCGTGGTATCCTTGACCTGTACGAGGAGGAAGCCGGGAAGCTCCAAGGGAGAATGACGGAAATTCAGTCCGAACTTGAACTGGTCACGAAATCTGAGCAAGAAGAAACCAAGGCACACCCTCCCACTTACGGGAGATGGGTATACGGTGCCACTATCGGCCTATTCGTTCCAGAGGCCGCTACATTGCAACTCATATTGACCTATGGTCTGTGTTCCACTCTATTCTCCCTCACCTCACCCAAGCTAACCGCCTTTACTTTACAGCCGTCTACAACGCCTCCTGGTCCGCTCTATACGATGTGCGAGTTTCAATGAATAAAACCAACAAACCAGTTGAACTTGTTTACAAAGCGGCGATCACGCAAAGCACCGGAGAGTGCTGGGACGACGTTCCTATCATCCTCGAGACTGCAACTCCCACCGATAATGTGACCGTCCCTAAACTGGATCCTTGGCGCGTATCAGTGTATGCCCCGCCGCCGCCACGACCAGCGCCTGCTCCGGTGGTGAAAAGCTATAAGGCCAAGGCCATGGTCAGGTACGAAGAGGAGGCACAGAGTGACGATGATATGGCTTTGGAGCTCTTCGACGAGCCCGTTTTCCAATACGCACAAGGCCTAAGCAGCATGGCAGTCGCTTCAACCGTGGTCGTCTCGCAGGGAAATATCACTGCGACATTTCGTGTGCCCGGTAGGACGACCGTACCGAGTGATGGAGCTCTCCATTCTGTTACGATCGCAAAGCTCGACTTGGACGCCGTTGTGGAGTGGGTCGCTGTACCCAAGAAGGATCCTCGAACGCACCTGAAGGTAAATCGACTGTTACGTAGTACTTATCCTCTTCATTGATCACCACTTGATAGGCGCAAGTCAAGAATTCTTCTGACTACACACTACTTCCAGGAGACTCGAGCGTCTTCCTCGATGGAAGTTTCATCGCTCGCAGCAGACTTCCACTGGTCAACGTACAGGAGACATTTGACTGTCCTCTTGGGTGCGCACATTCGTCGCGATACACCACAGAATGCTCATCCCCTGGAACAGCGTCGACCCTTCTATTCGAGTAACTTACCATCCAGCGATCCGCAAGGCCTCGCAAACAGGTGGTTTTGCTTTCTTCGCCGATTTCAATAAGACGAAGAGCCAATCCCACATCCAGCGTGTGACCATCCACAACTCGAAACCGGTGGCGGTTTCCAGAGTGCATATCTTCGACCAAATCCCCGTCTCTGAGGATGAACGAATCAAAGTTTCGCTAGTGTCTCCTGCTCTGATTGTGCCCGGCAGTGAGGAGGCTACGCTCAGTGGCAATAAGAAGATCGCACAACTGGTGAATGTCCAGAAGGGCGTCAGCGCACAGTGGCATGGAGAGCACGGAGAGGATGACCCGGCGCTTGGGAAGGATGGAAAGGTGAAATGGGTCTGCGAGCTTGCGACGCAGGAGAAGTTCACGCTCACACTCGAGTATGAAGTCTCTGCACCTGCTGGGGTTACTCTCGTCGGTATCTAGGGTTTGGACGTAGGTATCTCGACCAATTGAAAGCCATTGAAGCCAACGTATCTGGTTCGAATATTTCGAGTCGAAGTGATGCAATCACCCACGAACCACCTATATTGAGCATTCCAAAGGCGTAACATAAGCGTGTCCTAGATGGTGCTGGATCTTAATAAGGCGTTGGGGAGGCTATGCGAAAGGAGGGCGGCACTTGGATTGAGTGGGCAGCACTAGAACTAACATCATAGCGCTCGATGCCAGAATATCGGGGATTGACGCTAGAGACATTCTCTTTGCCGAATGAATTTAAATTGGTTACGTCATCCTACTGTTACAAACATAAGGGCGATGACACTCGGCGCCATTATGCTTGTTTGTCTCGGGCTTGACCGACATTTAACCGCGGCCAATCATATCACGTTCCCATGGAAGGTGTTTCTCATTGAAGGGGGCCACATACAGAAGATGGAAGGTTCAGATAACCAACACATCCTTGTTGGTCACCTCCCCATGTTTTCAGTCGTCCGCCTCGTCGATCTTGTCGTTGTCACCAGCGTCGTCACCGTCCTTTGGGCGGTATACACCTACATCCGCTATCGTAGGGTCGTTAAAGGACTGAACTATCTCACTGGTCCACACACTCTTCTCTCAAAGCCCTCCCTGACTACGTTTTTGTTGCCCGAAATTCCGTTCATCAACACTAAGGAGGTCTGGCCGTGGAATTACAAGTGGTCGAGTACATACATGGTCATTGATAATCGCCTCTCTCTCTCTGATCGTCACGATACCAGTTTTCCAGCAATCTGGCCAAGATATCTTCTCCCTCTACACAATCTTGCCCGAGCCAGAGGCGCTTGTGAGCATTGCGGACCCACAGGTAATCAAGGTGTGTATATAGCATTTCTCACTGTCGTCCTCTACTATATCCAAGCCTTGTTCACAACCGTCAAACAGCATATCGGAAATAATCGTGCCAGTTTCCCGAAACCCTCTGAGTTGTACGACGCAATATCTCCCTTCGGACCGAACATTGTAGCTGCTGAAGGAGACGAGTGGAAAGCAATGCGAAAGGTGGTTAGCCGTTGCTTCGGTGAACGTAATAACCGCCTCGTCTGGCAGGAGACTTGTCGAGCAGTTTTGGAACTATTCGAGTACTGGAATGAGCAGGGCGGCGGTATGAGGGTTGATGTGCCCCACGTACTTGATATCACCCGCGAGCTCACCCTCATGGTGATCAGTTTCGCTGGTATGTACTTCTTTATACGTGGATCTGTCCCGATCTAAGGAAAGCACCAAAGGTTTTGGCTTGAAGAGCACCTGGAAGGATAGTGGGCATCTCCCTCCCCATCAC
>Ga0307515_10004613_pt1 | contig 28332 bp, 21 predicted proteins | sample 17_EM_MG_FD_194513 | JGI IMG/M metagenome (GOLD analysis project Ga0307515, IMG submission 194513) | Populus trichocarpa ectomycorrhiza microbial communities from riparian zone in the Pacific Northwest, United States - 17_EM | ecosystem: Host-associated > Plants > Roots > Unclassified | place... | reverse complement strand
TTTCATTCTCATTCAACTTTTTAATTTGTAAGATTTGTTCCTCATTATTTTAATAAACTTGAAAAAAATAAAACATTAATAAGTTATTTTCCAGCTCATTTTCCATAACATAACCAAACACTGGAAAATGTTTTCCAACTTATTTTCCATTACATTACCAAATATCAGAAAATACTTTCCTGGAATTCACTTTTCCAAAATTCATTTTCCCCGAAATTCACTTTCCAAAAAGAAACTACTTTCCAGCAAACAAACGGGGCCTTTGACTCACTGCTGGAACATCCCATCCGCTATTCACTATATTTCTAAATATTTTCTCCATTATAATATTTTACTCTTTTTTTATTATTATACTAAAAGAACAAAAAATAAACTCTCATTCCAAATTCCAACTCTATATAAATACTAAAAATTAAAAGAAGGGTAATAACAATTTTTTTTTTAAAATATTTTTTGTTTAAAATATATTAAAATAATATTTTTTTATTTTTAAAAAATTATTTTTAATATAGCACATTAAAATAATTTAAAAATAATTAATTTAAAAAAAAATATGTTTTTTAAAATTTTACAATAAAAACAACCATTAAAAAAAACAAACAACATGGTGACAATCACGTAACATTGATTGGCATTCCGGTCGCCCTATAATAAAATCTCCATCCTTAGCTAGACACAGGTATTAGCATCAACGTGGCAGCAAAGCAATCTATATGCGCAGTACACCCCCGGCGCACATTTTCACGCTCTACCCCTTCCACACTAAAAAAATCGCTTCTTCATCGATCTCCACTCTCTGTTTAGAAAACACGAAGCCCCCAATTCTCTCTTTCAAACCCCTAGTTTCACACTTTGATTCCTCTGTTTAGGCAAAACAAACCCTATAATTCATTCCTTTTAAATCGAAAAAATTAAAAAAATAAAATTCTGATCTCAAAATCACGTCTTTGTTTTTGTTTTTGCCTAAAAGTTTAAATCAAAGCTTGAAATTTTGTTTGATTTATTAGCTTTGAACTTTAGGGTTTCTCAGATTCTACTTCAAAGTTAGAGTTTTTTGTTTTTAACTTTGTTTTTGTTATCTTTGAAGCGGATATTTTTTTCTCTCGTCATATTGAAGCTGTTTTTAGTTTCGATCATTTCTACAACTACCACTGTCACCTAACCCAGGCTCATCCTTAGAGTCTTTAACTTTTTCTGTTAATAAGTCACCAAAACCTTCAATATTGTGTGTTTTCAACGAATTTGTCTAGTGCCCAATAGTGAAAATCACATGAATATTTGAATTTCACAATCGAATGTCGGTAGAAAGATCATTTGAAGCATGGGAGGAGGTCCAAAGGCATGGCCAGGACTTCGCAGACCGGCTAGCTCAAGGCTTTACAGGCCTTATACAGTCACATATAACTTACCCACCTGCGTTTTCTTGGCCAAACCCTCCAAAATCGAAGCTTTTCGATGTGGAGTTTCCGGGACACGGTTTTAGTAAAGGGGATTTTGGGGTTTTGACTGATAATTCTGGGATAAATGGGTTTTCGGCGATTTTGGATGTTGGAAATAGGATTGGACAAGCTGGGGCTGATTTTGGTGCGGCTTTGAACGGGATGGTGCATCAGTTTTTTAGGAGATTGCCGGTGCCGTTTAAGCAGGATGAGACTGGGGGGGTTGGGGTGAGGATGGATGGTAAAAGGAGCGAGGTGGGGTTGGGTTTGGAGGGAGAGTTGGGTTTGGTTAGTGAGAGGTTGAGGGATTTTGGGTTTGTGGAGGATAATGGTGGTGGTGGTGGAGTGGACGGCTTGTTGGAAGAGGAGATTGGTGGGTTAAATTTGAAGGGTGTGGGATATCCTGGTAAACCACAGGTAATGACTTTTAAACGCCATTTTGTTTAAGAATTTGGTTGTGTTTGTTTTGTTAGCGTGGAAAGTCCTTATTTCATACAACAATGGTAATTTATGCCTATTAGATTTTTAAATTAAATTGTCCGTTTAACTGTTTGCTTGGAAGCGATATTTTTTCTTTTGAAATTCGGTTGGGAAAATTTCTTGGTTCTACAGATTTATGGAGGATGTGATTTGATTGATTTTCAACTTTTTGAAGTCTGGAAAGGAAGTTCACAGAGATAGTATGTTACACAGTCTAGATAATAGTGACTTTTTTGGAAACAATTATGCATTGGAAGCCATAGGACTTCCTGTTTGAGAAAGACCATGTCTTTTTAGAAGTATTGGCTGGTGCAAATTTTACAATAGTGCAGCATCCAGTCTAGTTAGTAGTGCCTATCTGGAAACAACTGAACGTTTGAAGTTTATGCCATTCCATTTGATAACGGTTGTGTCTAAAACAAAGAAAAATGAATTACACCTACCTCCTTTCTCCTTTGGCAGACATGCTTTGTTTTAGAAGCAGTTTGTCTAACAAATGCTGACTTGCTTTCCTTTTAAGGTCAGTTGTGTTTGTTATGTTCTCATTAATGATCTACTTTTCTTTGTGCTGTATGTTTAACTTAAAGTTTCAAGCAACTTAAAAGGCTTTGAGAGGAGTATAATATCCTTGTGGTTTTCATTGTTTCAAAGTAGAACTTGTCCTTGGATAATGTGGTTGATCATACATATAGAATTACCAGTTGAATTTGGTTTTGTAGCAAGGTCGCATTTGATGGAATCTAGTCAAATTATATGCAACTGAAGGAGTGGTTCTATGGTGTAACCTGTCACTTGCTGCAGAATGTGTCAAAGCACAATTTGCTTTGATGTTTAAATTTTGCATGATCTGAACAACATCAAGCAACCCTTGAAGAAGCCACTAAGTCTCACTGTTTCGTTTTTTTATCGTTATTGTGATTTTTTTTTTGTTTTTAGTTAATTCCTTTTAATCATTAACACATTGATTAAGTAGAGACATAATCTCACTAATTGGACCTTTATGTGGTTCATGCCCGATTTTTTTCCTGTACTGTTTTTTCTGTGCATTTCTCAACGTATCATTTTCGATTTCCTTCTTTCTTTTCTTTTTTTTTTCTTTTTTTTTTCAATCTCTGTATGTTTCAGTTTGGTTCTTTTTGGCAACAAGGTAAAAGAATTGGTTGCATGTATCAAAATTGGTTGTGTTGTCTGATAATGTTCTTTCTATACATGATTTCATTGTAGCTATTTATTCAAATAGGAGATTCTGCAACCATAAGTGAAATGCTTGAAAGACTAGGTGGGGTAATAATAAAAGGGCAATAACATGTTATGATTACATGTAACCTTATGTTCTTGGCTGGAGGTCAGTTCAGTTGAATTATCTTGATTGTGTTTGATACAGTAGTGTAAAGGGGGCAGTAACATGGAGCTTGGTTCAGTTGAATCATTTTGTTTGTCTGTAGTTTTTTATCCTCTTTAATTTTTTTATGGCCAAAAGAATTTGAAGTACAGATGGACAGCAAAAGTTTCCCTGCTGTAGTGTGATCATAATTGAAGGCTATCAATTTGGCTTTAATTTTATTCCATTTGTGCAGTTTATTTGATGATTCATTTCCACTGAATGCAGGGGACCATAAACATTACCTCAACTTATGACAGCAGAACTCACAACATTGAGAGTTCTTTGGTTGCAAGGGGAGATTTATGGAGAGTAGAGGCATCACATGGAAGTTCCACGTCAGAAAATGATAATTCATCTCTGTTCCTAGTCCAGCTTGGACCTGTGCTGATTTTGCGTGATTCAACCTTTCTTCTGCCCGTGCATCTGTCAAAGCAACACTTGCTTTGGTATGGCTATGATAGAAAGGTATGACCAATTTTCTGTTTACCTCGCTGAAATGTGAAAATAGATGTGATTGTAGAACTGTGGAAAAAGATGCTCAAGCTTTTCGATATTCTTTTCTAAACCTTCAATCAAACAAGGAAAAAACCTCATCTATCCAACAAACGTATTTGCTCTTAAGCTTCAGATTTTGCCTGAAGCTTGACAAGAAATGGCAATGGACTATAAAGACATGAGCTTAAGTATCACTAAACATTAGTTGTTTGCTCAATCCCAGTTGTTTTATTGATCTCCAGCTATTCCTATTAATTGCATGTTGTTAGCTTTATGGCAACCTTTCTTCTGTACTTATTTTTGACGTTACAATTTTTGTTTTTTGGTGCATATGCTGATATAGACTTCACCATCAATACCTATTATTTACCTTTTAGCTTCCATATCTTAAGATCTTCTGTTGTTGATCATGTTTTCCTGCCTTTATTTGATTTGTCTTTTTGTTTTTTAATACAGAACAATTCATTGAGAATCAGTTTTTTCCTTGTACTATACTAGAATCTGCATTTGGATGTCTTTTTATGATTGCTTTATGAAATTGTTCTTCTCATGTGCCATTTTTCTTGTTTCTTTGTCAGAGTGGAATGCATTCTCTGTGTCCAGCTGTGTGGTCAAAGCATCGAAGGTGGTTGTTAATGTCAATGCTCTGTCTCAATCCTATAGCTTGTGTAAGTTAGAGCTCCTTTTAAGATATGAAAGGCATTAAAATCAGTTTATGTTTCAATTATCACATTTTTTTTAGAGGCTTAACAAATGTGTGGGTAGCCAAAAACAATAGGCTGTATTCTACATCTTGTAGAATCAATGAAGAAGTGGATACAGGAAGCATGATCCTTTGGCTTTGAGTTACTGTTGTGGGATAGGATTGTGTTCCACACTTCTTTATGGTATAATGCCTTAGGATTGTTTAGCTGGTATTCAACAGAATCAAAGTGCTCTCTTGTGTTCGGTTCTTTTTATTGGGGTTTTCTTCTATAAATCCTTACCATTCTAACAAATTTCCTTCTTTCATCCTTCCCCAAAAGTGCATTTTTGTCAGTGCATGATGTTTCATAGTTGAATTTTCTTTTTTTGTAGTTGTTTCACTGTCTTGAAAATCAACAAGTGTCATGCCATTTCCCCTTCTTCAGACCAAGTAAAAATTCCTTAGGTTTGGAAGTGGTGCAAGGCAGTGATATGGATGGAAGTTAACACTCTATTTAACTAGGCTGAAATCCTAAATTCAGATTTTAGTTTGAGTGATGGGGCAGGAGAGCTTGTTGAAATTATTTTCAAAAGGGAAAAAGTAAGAATATCAGAGCAGCCTTGCCATCCTTCCTCCTGTCCTCAAGCACAAATCTCTTCCAAAATAGGTATACTTGCCTTTGCTGCTGCCTGGTGATCCTATTGAGTACAGAAGCAATAACCTCTGTAATGAAAGCATGAAGATTTGGATGCAGTTATTAGTGTCTTTTTGTAGTATTAAAATATGTTGAACTAATTTTTCACTTACTTTACTTTCCTTGATCTCTTTCAACATGCAGTCATTTGTGGATTTACAGTTTCCAAATGGGCAATTGACTTATGTATCTGGTGAGGGGCTGTCTACCAGTGCTTTTGCACCTCTTTGTGGAGGTCTTCTTCAAGCTCAAGGGCAATATCCTGGGGAAATGAGATTCAGCTTCTCTTGTAAGGTCAGGTTTTGAACTTGTCAGCCAGTACTTATGATTTCAAGGTACATTAGCGGATTTCTCCGAATTGATTTTGGTGTGAACTAAGGCCTGTTGTTCTGAATATTTATCAGAATAAGTGGGGAACACGAATCACACCGATGGTACAATGGCCTGACAAATCCTTTACATTAGGTTTTGCACAATCTTTGGCATGGCGGAGATCTGGTCTTATGGTGAGACCAGCTGCTCAGTTCAGGTAAAGTTCTACATTCATATCAATTTCAATAAAATTACGATCTCTCTTTGTTTTTCCATACACGTGGAAGAGATGAGCTAAGTAGCTGTCTTATTAATGACTTTGGCCTTTGAACTCGAAAGTGCTTCAGTAATTTGTGAAAAAGAACATGGTTTCTCAGGCTGATTCTTCAATTTATATTAATAACTTCTGCTTGCAGAGCTCTCCAAGTACCTTGTAAAATGTTATTTTAAGTTATCCTGTGGTTCCTTGTGTACCTTGGTCTGGTTATATGTAATTCTGGACCAATCTACAAAAACCAGGAAACTCAATGAACTAGCCATTAAAAAAGGAAAAAAGAAGGTGGAATAAAGGAAAAGAAAAGCAGAAATAGTAAATCCTGAATTACCTGTATTGGTGACTGCAGAAGCAACAGTGAAGAACAAAATAAAAATAAAAATTGGATACTCTGTGTTTAAGACTACCATTTGTGATCTAATTATGCCTTCACTTCTGAATGTTAACATATCTGTTGCATTGGGATCATTGTGATGCCATGTTACACTTAAACTGCACTCTAGTTTTCCTTCAAAACTGAGAAAATTTCATTGAGAAAATGAATATAGCAAAGATAACTGAATACTGGTTGTCATCCAAAAAATAGTAAACTGAAGCCAGAAAGAAGTAGAAAATATTTCAGAATTAATCCCCGCCGCGCTTGTTCTATTACATTTACTTAACATACTGCTTTACACACTGACAGTGCAACTATCATTTTCCTGCTTCATATAAAGTGGCATCAGATGACTATGGTCAATAGGAAACAATCCACACATTACTTGTGTACTCCTTTTAGGGGGCGTTTGTTTGCCTGGAAAGTGGTTTCCTGGAAATCACTTTCCAAACTTTCCTGTGTTTGTTTGTCATTAGGAAAGTTGGTCAACGGAAAACACTTTCCAGTCAAAGAAAAATTTGGTTTGATTTCCGGGAAAGTGTTTTCCTTTTATTTTGGGCGGAAAACACTTTTCAGAAGTTGTGAAAAATTTAGAAATATCATATTATTTGCTGATTATATCAAATTTGGTCCTCAAACTTTTGATTGATATATATTTTGTTTGAATTTTTTTTTTTAATTTCATCCCTTAAAATTTGATTTAATTTGATTTTTATATTAACTCTGGTCCTCATTTTTATGATTGTTATTTGCTTTTTTCTTATCATTTTTTTAATTGAAATTTTTTATCTATCAAATTTGTTTCTCATTTTTTTGATTGTTACTTATTTTATTTGAAATAATTTATGAAATTGTTATTATTATTTTAATTTCATCATCTTTCAATTTTTTTATTTGTTAGATTTGATCTCCATTATTTTGATTATTATTTATTTTATTTGAGATAATTTATGAAATTAGATTTTTTTCAATTTCATTCTCATTCAACTTTTTAATTTGTAAGATTTGGTCCTCATTATTTTAATAAACTTGAAAAAAAATAAAACATTAATAAACTATTTTCTAGTTCATTTTTCATAATATAACCAAACACTAGAAAGTGTTTTCCAACTTATTTTTCATGATGCTATCAAATATCGGAAAATAATTTACTTTTCAGGAATTCACTTTCCAAGGAAACCACTTTCCAAAAGGAAACTACTTTCCAGCAAACAAACGGGGTCTTAGTTATCCACAGATTTCCTTAGAATTTGGTCCATTGAGTCCATAGTTAACCCATCACAAACCAGGGTCAGTCTGCATTTCTTGATGCTGCCAAGTGAAGGCTGGATCTGCTTTTTTCTGTGGTCAATCTCAGTTACTTGTTTTAATCAGTGGTGCTCCACTATAAACGATTAAGTGGCCATTGGAGAACATGATTGTTTTATTAGGCCATGACAGCCTGCCTTTAATTATCTTATTGATACATCTTGGGCCTGATTGTATCCTGATATCAATTATCTCATGCTTTTGGAAAAAGCATGAATAATTATATTGGTGAAACAAAGTAGGTCTTGTTGAGGGTAAAATATACATGCCAGTTATGATTTGAATATGTGGTCCTCCTATGTTTGCAGAACCTGTTTTTCCTTGCCTTACCTTTTACTTTGGTGTATTCACTTCACTCTTGTTGTGTATACTTAAACTCAAGCAAAAGTTTCAGCTTCTATGGTACTGTAAGTAAATATAATTACCTTTTCTACTCTTAATGACATCTTGTCAGTTTGTGCCCCACTTTTGGCGGAAGCAATCCTGGGTTGCATGCAGAACTGATTCATTCAGTGAATGACCATTTGAATCTGATATGTGGCTGTGCTGCGACGACACACCCTTCCGCATTTGCATCGCTATCAGTAAGTTGTAACTGGTCTATATTTTCTTATCTTGACTATACATCTCTGCTTGGTAGGATCTTTGGTTTCTTGGTCAATCTTTTACTTTGTTAGCTAACAGGATGGGACCCAGGTACACAGGAAGTTTGACCTGTTCCTATTCATGAAAATCAAGTGAATGGCAGGATAAAAAAAATATCAAAATGTTGAAAACAAAAAGTAAAACAGAGAGATACGTCAAATTATCTTCATTGTAACTGAAAGAATCTGAAGATGTACAGGTTTAATTGCATGCACCCTTCATGCCATAGGAAATATTCTAATTCTTTTCCAACCCATTAATCCACTTTGAAATGAAGAGGTACAACTTGCTAGTTCAACTTTCATTGATATGTGTGCACAAGTTTAAATGCTGGAACTTCCTGGGAGAACAATGAATTGGAAGACAATCCATCAATTCACCATCCTGTTTGAGAAAACTAAATCACAAAAAGTCCACCAAAATAATTTGAGAAAACAAATGTAGACAATGGATGCCAAACCAGTGGAATCCTTAATGATGGGGTTATCCAGTTCTGGTCTTTGTCCTATCATCATCATTCACAATGTTTCCCAGTGGAGCTATGTTGTGTTGTGGAGATGCTTGCATCCGTGGGACAAAATAGTTGCGTACATCCTCTATTGTTGGATTGCATTGTCTCATGATCATTCACATCTATGCGATATGGTCTCCTAGGATTGTATTTCTTTGCCCAGAGTCTTGATATGCATGAAATTCACATGTTTTGAAATAACAGGGTGCAACTTGTGACCATAATGAAAATTCTGGTTGATATTTGCATTGAATTTTCCCCTAAGCTACTCAAAACTTCTACCTTCAGAAGACAATCAATATGAAGTCCACTCCTAAATGAAACTTCAGGCTGATACATGTAATATTTTGAAAATATTGGGTAATTGGGTCACAAACTGAAATGAGAGTGAGAAAGTTCAGGAAATATTTGGGAAATTCTTGTTTACATGAGGAGGCCACAAATGTCAAGAATCTTCACCTACCCTCCTAAAATTTCTCGTATACAGATACTTTGTGAAGACAACAGTTGAACCCATTTTGCAATCATGAATAGCCCTAGCTTATCAAATCATCATTTTGAAATTCACATGGCAAATCATCATTTCTGAAATTCAGACGTTGATGATAAGGGGCAGTGTTGGTGTTATTTATTCATCATTGTCTAACATCCATTTCTTTTATGTGGCCCTTTTGCAGATTGGAAGGTCTAAGTGGAATGGTAATGTTGGGAGCTCAGGATTTGTTCTGAGACTCGATGCTCCTCTCTCCAATGTTGGCCAACCTTCCTTTTCTGTTCAGATAAATAGTGGTATTGAGTTTTGATTGTTTTGCCCCACATTCATGTTAGTTGAAGTGTAAATAGTCACTACGCTTTTAATCATATCAAACCACGCTGTATATCTGGCTGTTTTTCATCAATCATAGTCTTCCCCCTTGTACTTGCATGTTTTTAGTGTATTTGTAGTTTTTTTGAAAATAAATAAATAAATAACCGGGGGACTAAATGTATATTTTGATTTCGCAAAAAAAAAAAGACCTGTTCAGATGATGATGGTCAGCCAGAGAGGAAAAAGATGAGGACGACAACTAGGGAATATACCGAAATTTTTCTACCAACTCTTGCTGTGTCCCTGAATTGAATTATCTGTGGGAGTTGTCTAATTATTAATTAATATATTTTTAAAGAGGTGGTGTGCGCATGACACTATTCATTTTAACAATATTTTTTGTTTTGAATATGTATATATCATTTAAGTTTGTTTTATTGAAAACTTCATGAATTGTTATGATTTATATCTATATGATTATTTCAGTCATGATTTAGATTTATTTTTTTAATTAATATTTATTTTTTAATTTTATTTTAATTAAAAATTAGGTTTCATGTTTTATTTTGGTTTATTTTTTATTAAGTTATCTTAATTTTATTATCCGGATCATGAGTTTTGTGAGTTAATCTTGCTTAACTCGAGTTGTTTTTTTGTGTTTTTTTTTAGATTGTTTTTTTTTATCAATTTTTTTTTTCAACAATGAAAGAATTGTGTTTTATAATTTGTTTCGATATATAGGGTTATCTTAGTCTTATTATCTGAGTGGTGACTTGGTAAGGTAACTAAGGTTGTTCCATGTTATTTTTTGGTTTGTTTTCTATGAGGTTATTCCAGTGATTCAAATTATGGGTTTGACGAGTTAACTAATTGATTTGAATAATTTTTGTGTTTTTTTTAATTGATTTTTTAATAATTTATTTCAATTTATTTTTTATGAGATTATTCTATTCTTAAGACTTAGACAAGATTTAAGTCTTAGTTTTGACAGATTAACTCGGGTTATTTTTTTTATTCTATATTTAATGGATATTTTTCAATTGCATTCGTTAAAATTTGATTGATTGGAAATTGAATTTTATAATTTGCTTTGATTTGTTTTATATAGGGTTATCATGGTTTTATAATCTCAGGTCTGAAAATTTAACCAGATTTACCCGAATTTATTCAATATATTATCATCTTAATATTTAAAAAAATAATGTCATCTTGAATTTTTTAATTAAATTACAATTTTATTGGTTATTTGAGTCATCTTTGAATTTATTAAGTTGATTCTTACATCATATCACTTTTGACATGTTTTTTTTTTTAAAAAACATTAACAATAATTAAATATTTTTCTCATGTTTAAGATTTAATGACCTGGTTAACATATCGTGTGCCAACAATCTAGATAGTTCCGGTTGAGAAAAGGTAGTTCACAAGCCAAAGCCAGCAAGAACTTGAGCAGCCGGGAGGGGCTGCATTGTGGGAGCTTTCAATGGTATATTTGAAGAGAAAACGTAATACAATGCGATTTGGTGTCACCTGCTGTGTGTTTTACACACTTAAATTAAAAAAAAAAAGAGTGGAAAATGCTAATCATGCCCATATGAAGAAGCTAAAAAATCAAGAAACAGAAATAAATTTGTAATTTTCAGCGAAGAAAATAAGAAATGCCAAAACTACAATCCCAAGACCAAGTCATTTGAAAAGCTGTTGTAACAATGTCTTCGAGGATTTGGTTAACATGAGGATATCCTTACAAAAACAAAGGAACGAAGGAGGATTAGAGATTGTGTTTTGCTTAAAAATATATTCTTCCTCGGGTGTTTTGAGAGTTTGGTCATGTAGTTGAATCTTTCAACCAGCAAAAATTACAATATCCATCTAGTATATTTTGAGAAATTTTTAAAATTATTTTGAATATTGATTCTAAAATTTGAACTTAATACATAAACAAATTGCAAGATGCATAAAAAAAGGGAGTAAATTATAGTTTAGGGATCCTTGTTTTTCATGTATGTTGATGACTTGGATAATGTTTGAGATTATAGTAATGACTGTATTTCAAAGTGTTTTTCGTTTAAAAATATATTAAAATAATATTTATTTTAATTTATTTTTGACATCAGTATATCAACAAAATGATCTAAAATCATAAAAAAATTATTTTAAAATAAAACTAAATTAAAAAATTTTCAAAAATATTTTTTAAATGCAAAAACAACAACAATCTTAATTATTAATTTTGGCTAATGATATGTATAGCCGAAACCAGTTTTTCATTAATTTTTGTTACTGACTTGAGAGTAAAATATGGTCAAGATTAATTAATTACTTTTCAAACAAAATGGACTAAATAATTTGTTTCTTAAATGTATAGGGACTGAACAGTAATTTAATTAAGGTCTTGCCACATGAGCATTTCGACTTTGTATGCTCAAAAGTCAAAACCCAAGTGGACAAAATGACTTTGGAAGTGTTCATCTTGGCCCTTTTGCTTCTCTGCCCATAGTTTCTTGACTTATTATCTTACCAATTAAATTAGGATGAAAAGAGAAATTCTATGTATTCGGACTAACTAGTTCGTTATTATCTTAAATTCACCATGAAAAAAAAAATATATATACAAATAAAAGATAGAAATTTTATATAAAAATATTTTTATTATTTTTGATACGTCATGAATTTTATTTTCACTCTTATTTGTGTTAACTACAAGAAATACTATCATAAACTTTTTTAAGATGGAACTATAACTAAGTAGCAATATCATTTTTTTTAAAAATAAATCTATTTTGCATATCTAGAGTAAAAAAGATAGACACTTTATATATAAAATTAATAAATTGAAAAACATGATTTATTTGCAAATCATTAAAATTAGGTTGGTTTCTATGCTCATTAAATTAGGGAAAATCAGTCTTATTCTTATATTTTTTTCTAGTTTTCAATCTATCCTTACAGGTCTAAGTTATTCTCTAATCAAATTTTATTTTAGATATTTTCATCCATATAGATGAAAATGATCTTACATGAAAAACTCAAACCTAATCTAATTTACGAAAAAAATAGCCTATGGAATTTTAGTTTTTGCTTTTTCAAAATTATTTCTTAATAGATTAGATGGAAGTTTGATTCTCAAGTAAGTGATATCAATTTTCACAGAAATATTAACTAGAAGAATATATTGAAGAATGGTCTAAAATATAAGGATATAATATTGAAATCAACTAGATTTATATAAACTAACTAGATTTAAAACACAAGGATAAGTTCAGCTAATTCCCTTTAAGTTTGATAGTGTATTAAAAAGAATATTATCACGACCAGAATTTCAGATTCATGATTGGCAACGCAGGAGAGGTGTCAACAGGACACCCCACCTATACTAAACCTCAGAATTAACATATTAAAAGAACAAATTATTTAAATATACACAATATTTTATAATCTTTCAAAATATTATATTATTCAAAATTAATAAAACCAAATGATAGTTCAAAACTTTTCATCAGTAATTAAAATAAAACCAACAATCCATAATACTTATTACATTGTCAAAATCAAAACTTAATTAAAACAGAGTAATTATGGAGCGTTTAATATATCAAATCAAAACTAAAAGGAAAGTCTCGCGAAACATGCTAAGCATATCGACCAAAACTGAAGAAGTAGGAACACTGAATAAACTCCACATGCTAACATAAATTAAGAACTTGAAATAATATAAGAAATGAGAGGTGAGTTCAACAAACTAAGTGGAGGAATAACATTTAATATATATTTTAGATATTAATAGTTTGCAAGTCGATTTATCTTGATATACATATATATACTAAGCATATTATCATAAAGTAGTGGAATACATGTCAGAGATCAGATGACACCTGAAGGTGACCATTGTGGGAGATGTGGATATTCATAAAACTACTTTTAGAACTCATTATGGGTACTACAAGTTCTTAGTGTTGTCTTTTGGGTAAACGAATGCACCAATGACCTTTATAGACATGATGAACATGGTTTGTAGCTTGTTTATTGATAGGTTTGTTATAGTGTTCAATAATGATATCTTGGTGTATTCAAGGAGTGAAGAGAAACATGAAAAGAATTTGAGATTGATGCCTCAAACTCTGAGAGATCATCAGTTTTATAGGAAAGTTCTCGAAGAGTGAGTTTGGGTTAGAAAGTGTTGGATTTTAGGACATGTGGCGTTCAAGAATGGGATAGAGGTTGATCCAAAAAACGTAGAGACAGTTAAGCAAATCAATCTTTCATAAAGAGTGTACCTGAGATAACAAAGTTGGATGCCTAGGCATCTTGCTGAGTAAGGGCAAAAATTCGCATCTATCTGTGACCCGCTGGCACAAAACCTCTACCACTTGCTCCATAACCTACCACCTGCTCTATGACCCTGCTGGTCACGACCACCCTGAAACACAGAATGACTAGCTAACTAAGTCTAAGCAGGAGATGCAACCGATGCAAATGCATCAAGTGTGGACAAATGTCTGCTTGAAAAATCCCTTGATAAGTGATCAATCTGTCCGCAACTAAACAAACTTATGTCTGCCTATAACAAACCATGCCATAATGCCTAGATCTACAAGACTGACACAAAGGCCTCCTATATGAACCTTGTGGTGTTGATTGAATAGTATCCTGACTCCGAGTCTAATCACCTCCACTCATACTATATCTTTTGGCAACCACACACATGGGCTGGCTTTTGAATTGCATCATGCATGGCTGACTTAAACTTGCAGTGACTTTACCCTTTTTTGACAGGAGCTCAACCCTCACCCGAAGAAATAAAGGAGAACAAAGTGTAAAATACTACTGCAATTGGGTTCTGGAAAAATAAACTACCTAGGAACCTAGAATCTGTGGAAACATTGTTGTTACTCATTTTTTGAGCCCTACGTGCTAATGGAGATGGCGTGTATCCCTTTTAAATCAAAGGCAAGAGTTTAGTTCAAGGTTGCTGGGAAATTGACTAAAGCAATGAAGAAAGAAATGTTTTTCGAACCCTGTTTCAACCATCTTCTGCTCTCTTTATCCTTCCCCTATGCTGCCGAAATTGTCAGGATTCTTAGGCTAATTAGGAGTCTTTATAATTCTAAATTTGTTCATTTTTATTTGGTTTTTAAGGTTGGATAAATCCCTCAGAAGTTACAATAAAAAACTGATTCTGCTGTTGTCGCAATTTTTTGTTCCAACTTAGGCCTTGATTCTGACTTGGTTTCGGGCAATATCTGACCACCCTAGCTATATGCTGTCACTCATGACATGTTGAATAATTGACCTACACCTTTATTGGGTCCTAAGGCTCACTATTCTTGTGGTAGACTCTTAGTCAAATTGGAATGCTTAGCATTGTCAGTTTCCTGAATTAGATCAGGAGATCCTTTTTGACTAACCAGGTTGCAGCTAGTTTCTGTACTTCAAAAAAAATTTATCTCATTTTTAATCCTTGATGAAAGTCGTAGTCCTGTACGCATAGATGAATTTGGGCTTTTGAATCTCTTGATTTTGATATTAGAAGCTCAAGATATTCCCATTTGAATATCTAAACGTGAAAGTAGAGAATTCTGCCGCGAGCAGGATTCTGACCCGAGTTTTGCACTAAAGACTCTGCTCCTGTCACAATTTTTCTGGTCGTTATTCTTAGGTTATATTCTCAGTCATATCGGGATGCTTGACATTTGTCAGTTTTTGAATCAGATCAGGAGACCATTTTTTACCAACTAGATTGCAGCCCGATTCTGTTCTGTAAAACAATTTATCTCATCTCGAATCCTTCATTAATGTTGTAGTCCTACATGCATAGATGAACTTGGGTTTTTGAGTTGCTTGATTTTGATATCAGAAGCTCAAGATATTAACGTTTGAATATCTAATGAGAAAGCGAAAATTCTGTTGCAAGAAGGATTTTGCTCCCCAAGTTTGCAGGACTGAATTGAAAAAAACTGAAATAAGGGAGTTAATTGCAGATAAAAATCAGAAGAAACTTGGCTGGGTTTTGGAAGAAATAGAAAAACGAGGATAGGATCCGGAAATGGAAATTCTGCCACGATGGGTCTGCTGTAACGAAAAAAACGACACCGTCTCTCTTTTTCATTAATTCCCTACAGCTAGACGGTGCCGTATGAGAACAACCCTTTGCGGGAAATTTAATTAACATGGCACTGTACCCCCGTCTGCCTTTCCTTCCCTCCTCTGCACTGCTAATTTTTGAAACCACTCGTCCTTGCACGCTCTGCAACCTGGCATGTACTGGACAGCCCCCCTTTTCACGCCAAATGGGCAGCTGCAACTCAGAGCTCCAGTCCAAGGGAAACTGTTTTGCACCTCACTGTGCCAGCTGTGAAAGAAGACGCAAAGAGGAGCCTCATCATCATCTAAGGGCTGGGATTGTTTCCCTAACACATACGGTGGAGATGAGAGAATGTGAGGGTGGTCTCCAGTTCTTGCATATATAATACTGCTTTGTAAAAAAAAAAGGCGGAGAAAAAAAAGAGAAGAGGGGAGGCGGAGAAGAGTAGAAAACAGAGAGCTAGCATAAGGTTGAGTTTAGGGAAGCAGAAAATCAATTAGAACGAGAGAGGATCATCTCAGTCTATCCTACATTGCCAAGCAGGAGGTAATAAAATCTAAGGGTTTTTTTTACTCCTAACGGCAAAAAGAGGAAGGCTTTCTTTGGTCTTCAGAGGCAGCAAAGCAAAGGCTTTCCCATCTGTCTATACTTCATCGTCTGCAAGCAATATCGGCAGGTATGAGTCTCTGCCTCTTTCTTCCTGGTCATATGTATAGTTGATGTCTGTTGTTTCCTCTTTTCAAAACCTGTTCCTGCTTTTATTTTAGACATTCGAGTTCCGTTTTTGCAAGTGCACGCTTGTTACCGTTTCTGCCATGGCTGTGAGTTTAAATGGGTGTGTATGTTAACATTGCGGGCTCCTTTCTTTTCCTTTTTATTCGGGAGGAATCGTGAGCCTTACAGTTTCCTCATCAGTATCCCTCCTCTCCTCTGTTCGGTTTTTTTTTTTTCTTAGAATTATGTAGGGAAGGGTTTTTGCTCCTAAGGGTTATTTGTCCAGAGGAGAAAACAAGAGGAGGAGGGAAATTCCTTTTTACATGAAGCAATCATGTTGACAGGGTCTTCCTGCATTTGAGGTGATACTTCGGTTTTGGAGTATGTTTTCCTTTTGTTCCTTGGCGAATGAATAGCTGGCCATTTGATTTGCTGGCCCTGTTTTTTAGTGTCTTTGATATAAATTGTATAAAGGCACTCTCTTTCCTGCTTGTATGAGACCACCGATGCAGTGTCAGAGATGAGAAAAAAGGTCATGCTATGTTTAGGCTTGGAGTGTAAAAGGCTGATTTAGCTTCCCAGTTTCTATGGCTGTGAGAGACCGTAGGTCTAAAGGGTTTCGTTATCTCTGCCTTCCTTTGGTTTGAGTGTCTCTGGGCAACTGGAATATTACATGGGAGTAGTTATGGCTTATAGGTGCAGAAGAGAGAATAGAAAACGTGAGGGAGGGTCCTTTTATTTACGGGGATTTTGTATTTGCAGGTTCTGGTTTTCATGTTTTTTTTCGGTTCTTTTGTAAAAAATAAGTTAACATACACTTTGTTTTTTAGTCTCGGAATTTAATATGCATAGCATTTGTTTAAAGATAAGGAAAAGGACGGGTGGTGGGGCAGCTTCTGTTATGGGTTTCAGTTTCAGAGCTTTGTTGTTTTTGGTATATGCGGATTTGTGTTTTTTTAGAGTAATGGGCAGATTTGTTTCAGACTTTAAATTAAAGTCGAAATGCTGTGTTTTGATAGAAATAAAATTTTTTTGAATGTTGCATGCGGGTAATATCCTAATATATTTTAAATTAATTTTTTTAAAAAAGCAAATATTTGAGGTTTCAAAAAATATATTTTAGCATGGATTTCTTAAACACAAAAATTATTTTTCTTGCATCTTGGATTTTACAATATGTTTGTAAATTCCAAAGGGTATTGGCCAACATTCCAAAAAAATATAAAAATCTTATTTTTAGGAATTTATTTTCATTCACTATTAATGTCTGGATAAAGAAATACCAAAGGGGTAAATATCCAAAATATTATTAGGAATAATTTGTTATTCATTAGTAATGTTTGGATAAAAAAATCCCAAAGGGGTTAATATTCAAAATATTATTAGGAATAATTTGTTATTATTCACTACAAATGTTTGGATAAAGAAACCCCAAAAGAGGTTAATATTCAAAATATTATTAGGAATAATTCGCCATTGTTCACCGTTAATATTTAGATAAAGAAACCCCAAGAGGTAAATATCAAAATATTTTTTAGGAACAACAAAGTCATTATCCCTTAATAATATAAGGGCAAATAAACCTATGAAAGGTAAATGTCCAAAATATTATTAATAGGAATACAACTTGTTTATTTTTAACATAAGGGCATATTTATGCCTAAAATTTTATTTAGGAAAATTTATTTGGTTATCCTTGAAAGAGGCCTCAATCATAATTGGAGACATTTCAAATTTTGATTCCACGATTTATAAGTCATGAAAATATGAAATACTAAGGTAAAAATAAGCTTTCAAAGCACCTTGAATTTTCTTTGGATTTCTATCTTAGTTTTTTTTCTTTTCTTTTCCTTGCAATTTACGGGTCGCGAACACTTGAAATGCTAAGGGAAAAATGAACTCTTAAGCACATTAAATCTCCTTAGATTTCTATCTTAGCTATCTTTAAATTCATAAATTCTGAATTTATTTCAAATCAAGCATAGACTTCAAGAGATCTGCACCGTTTCTCTTTGACACTTTATAGACATATCTAAAGGTATGATCCGTATTGACCAAGGGTTCTTTCCCTTAAAACTTGGAACCCAAGTTCGTACATCATAGCAGACTTATCCTAGGGAACTGATGGGATTAGAGAACATCAACACCATAGCAATTATAGACAAACCAAACACCAAGCAGCTTACCTTAGGTAAGGCGTACTAGGGGTGCTAAAACCTTTCCTTTACGCAACCAGTCCCTTGCCTTAGAATCTCTGAAAGACCAGTAAGGTTTCCTAGTGACCATAATACTAGGTGGCGACTCCCTTTTTACAAAACAAAAACCCCGAAATCAATTCTCCGCTCCGGGAAGGGTCACCGCGACGTCGAGCTCTCTTGAGGGTGCGACAAACATAATGATGGCTTGTTAAAGTTTCCAATGATATAGACAATGTCTTTTAATTTCAAGAAGCTTTTATTAGGTTTAACATTCAATGATAAGAAAGGCAATGAATGTATTGCAATATTCAAGACTTATAACTTTCAAAATGCTGAAAAAAAGGATAAAGAAGTAATACCTCAAATACACCAAGTTTTTGATTTTACACAGACTCGAGCATCACTAAGGAAACTGTGAGTTGCAGCTTGTGATCATGAGGAATAATGCGAGCCCCAACTTGCCTCCCAGCTTCTACGTTGTCTTTAGCAACCAGGCTAGAAAGATCACCCATGCCAGAGAAATGCATTAGGGGCGCAAAAGCTACTGGAGTAATCTTAGTGAAATCAAAATTCAGAGTTTCTGTTGTCTGAACAGGCTTCTCATCCAGGTTTCTCATCACTATACCCCCAAATACAAATCCTGATGCTAGCAATCCTAAAAGCATAAGAAGGGCATAGCTTGACCAGAAGAATTCACAGCTGATGGGTCACGGTTTCTCAAATCAACCTCATATAAGAGATAACGCGCGAGAGAAGTGGGTCCTAAAAGCATAAGAGATCAACCTCATTTATCAGGCTTACACCGTCTATCCAACTCAAGTTACACACCTTATATGCGGTCGAGGACCCACATCCCTCCAAGATAGCACGGGTACCAGCTCTACAACATCAAGAAGTGCTGAAACCAGCCCTCCTACATCAACACCTCCTAATGGTCCAAACAGGGTCACACAACCTTATGGCGTCTAGGACCCACTTCTTTAGGACAGTAGTGAGTGTCCAATGTTCCTTAGAGGAAGAACTAGGAACACGTCTTGAAGATTCAAACAATGAACTCTTTGGGAACACCATCCCCGCCAGTAAGGCCCTAATAAAGGGAGTATAAAAAACGTCTGACTAGGGTTGCGACTCAACTAAGATCAGTATGAAATCTCTTTAGTCTTAAGTCTCCCAATTTCTCTAAAAATGAGCAAACTTGGGGGGCTACTGATGGGTCATGGTACGCCCAGTCCCATGATTGGGCCCGGGCACGACCATGCCCAGTCCCACGTTGGCTTATGCAAGACCACACCCAACTCTATGTTGGCTGTGGACGCGTCCATGCCCAGTCCCACGTTGGGCTCGGGCACGACCACTCCTAACTCTATATTAGGCGCGGACGCGTCCACGCCCAGTCCCACGTTGGGCCAAGATACGTCCGTGCCTAGTTTTCTCCTGGGCTTCAGGCGTGAATTGAGCCCAATATTCCTCAGATCGGGTGTGAAGTTGAAGGGTCACTCTACACTGAGCCCCCCATACCCTGAGCCTGAATTAATAATCATGATGCCCATTAAATACGAACAAGTCGTCCATGCTTACATTAATTAGATGTGATGGTACAATCAATAAGATAATAATATCTTACTGATACAAGATTACATCTCTACCCCTCATACGTTATATGAAGCAAGTCAAGTCAGGTAATATAAAAGGAAGCATGAATATACAAAAGGAGGTTAGAAAACCTTATACTTTGAGACAAAACACATTCTCTGCTTCCTCTTCCTTAATTCTACATCTTCTTCCTTCTCCTCTTCTCTATCTTTATAAAAGCTCATTAATACTTCCCTTAATGTCTTTGGCTACATATCCTTTAATATCTTTGGCTACATAAAAAAATATCTGGTACTGACTTGATCTTTGGAGGGTCCCCCATCAATACCCACGTGGGACTTTGTGCAGGTATTTATTCCAGAAAGAGCTGATATTCCCCTGGAGAAAGATTTGCCCAAGGAAAATCCTATGTGGTCTTGAAATGGAGGTCATTGAATTCACCATAAATGATGTAAGGGAATTTCTAGGAATAAATCATCCTAGAACATTCCCTGTGATTTTTATAACCTCATTAGTTGGCGCCGTCTGTGGGTGCCTTACAAAAAGCTAATTACTTCTCCAACAAGAAACTAAGCTTTAAGATGCAGTTCTATCTATTACACCACTATGACATATCCATATACACCAGGGCATGTCACGGACGCCCAGATTGAGAAAATGGCTGAGCAGATACGTCTGCTGTCAGAGGAGGTCATCAGGCTGAGAGGGCAGCTCACGGTTCATCCTCAACCTCTTCACGATGTCCTAGTATGTGATTTACCACCTCAGCCATAAAGAACCCCTATAGCCCGGAGACGCCTCAGCTACGCTGAGGGACATGGACATAATGAAGGGGGACCGCTCAAGCGTCGTTCTCGTTGTCCAACTCGAGAACATTCACACCACCCTACAGTTCCAATAAGAAGTGTGCATTCCTGCAGAAATCAAACTAGCCATTGTGAAAGAGAAAAAGATCACCCCTCCCACTGTTCCATGTCATATTCGTCCAGTTCATCCGGTTCGCACCAAGAATGACATAGAAAAAGGGCTGAGGAGGTCTAAGAGCATCACCGACCTGCCCATCAGTATCAGGTAGAAGGCTCTCCACGTCCAAGAGAGTTCTGGAAGCTAGAGTACCCAAGGAGTATTTGTCCGCAAAGATGAGCTTAGACACGTATGATGGATCTACAGACCCTCGGGAGCATATCCAGAATGTGAGAGGGAGTCTTGAGCTGGTCATCCATGAAAATGATGTGATGTGTAAGATATTGCCCACCACCTTCAGGGGGAACGTAAAGAGGTGGTACAATAACTTGAAGTCGGGGTCAATTTTGGGCTTTCAAGACCTATATGCCAAGCTAGTAGCACGTTTCAGCACTGGCATCCCTACGAAGAAAAGCTCCACTGAATTATTTGGGATTGTCCAAGGCGAGAAGGAGCTTACCCGGGCCTATTGAAGGAGATTCAATGAAGAAATGCTTCAGGTGGAGGACCTACTAGAGCTCATAGCCTGTGAGGCTTTGATCAAAGGGGTCAGAAATGAAGAGTTGTGGAAGCAACTCCACTCACTACGAAACAGAACTCTCCTGAGGGTGAAGCGGATGATTGAGAATCACATAAGAGTAGAGGAAGCCTTGGCTGCTCGTAGAAGCTCCACTCAGGTCCACAAAGGAGGCATCAATGATGAACCCCACAACAGGAACCGTTCCCTAGTCAGACGACAAGAGGTTAAGAAGAAAGGACCCCTCCGGGAACATCCCAGTAAACCTGAAAGGGTCTATACCCCTGTAAATACCAGTTACACTGAGATTTATACAACTCTGAGAGGCCAAAACTTGCTTTAATATCCTCCTCCCTCAAAGCCCAATCCCAACCTCAAGTTCTCCAAGAAGTACTGTTAGTTTCATAGGGAGAGGGGACATGACACCGAGGATTGTAATGCTATCAGAAAAGAAATGAAGAGGCTTTTGGCTCAAAGATACCTCAGACATTTCTTAAAAAAGATCATCTCAAGATGGGGAGAGAGACGAAGCAAGACAACATGGACCAGTACTCCCAGAGATCCTAATCATACTAGGGGGCTCAACAACCAATGTGGGTGTTGCCAGAAATAAGAGGACAAGAGTGATGGATCAAGTCTTAGTTATAGCGAACCAAAAAAAGTTTTGGTATGAACCCATCACCTTCACCCCTACTGATGGACAGGGGATTGAGTACCCTTATGAAGATGCCTTAGTGATTTCCACTATAATGAAAGGACACAGGGTTCACTGGATACTAGTGGATAATGACAGCTCAATGAACATCCTATCAATTGAGGCCATGATGAAGATAGGGATAGATGCCTCTACAATGACTCTAGTACCCACACCCCTCATCGGGATAGAAGGGTCAGCAGTGCCCGTGAAGGGAGCAGTGGGGTTAACCGTCATTATGGGGTCTATACCTTATTGTGTAACTCTCCAACAGACCTTCATGGTCATTGATACCCACCTCCCATACAATGCCATAATTGGGAGACCACTGCTCCATCAGCTCAGCGTAGTAGTCAGCATTAAATATCTGGCCCTGAAATTCCTAACCAGTAAAGGAATAACAACGGTGAAGGGAAATCAAGAAGTCTCAAGAGAGTGTGCTAACACATGTTTGAAGGGCAAGAAGGCCCTATTGATTGATCGTCCTGAAACCTATGAAGAGAAGCCCAAGGTCAGAATAGAGGTAGTTGAAGAGCTGGTTAAAGTTTGTTTGGGGCCTAGAGAGAAGGAGGTCACAAAAGTAGGTTGCACCCTGAACAGCCAACAGAAACAAGACCTCACAGAGCTGCTGGTTTCACACAGAGGTAACTTTGCCTTCTATCCAGAGGACATACCGGGGATCAGCTCTGAAATAGCTTCACACCGACTGAGTGTAAATCCCAGTTTTCCCTCTGTATGTCAGAAAAAGAGAAGTGTGAGGGGGGCAAGTAGAAGGCCATTATTGAAGAGGTTGACAAGCTCATGGCAGCAGGATTCATACGGGAGGTGACCTACCCTGAGTGGCTTGCCAACATTGTGATGGTAAAGAAGGCCAATGATAAATAACGAATGTGTGTGGATTTCACATACTTAAATAAGGCCTGCTCAAAGGATAGCTATCCACTCCCTAAGATAGATAGACTGGTGGATTCAACAGCGGGGTACGAGTTTCTTAGCTCTTTGGATGCATACTCTGGGTATCATTAAATCCCCATGCATCTAACTGATAAAGAGAAGACATCTTTTATAACCGAAGGAGGGACCTACTGTTACAGAGTCATGCCTTTCGGTTTGAAGAATGCAGGAGCCATATACTAGAGGATGGTCGACAAGGTGTTCAAACATCAGTTGAGCAGGATCATGGAGGGATATGTAGATGATATGTTGGTGAAAAGTATGACCTTTGAACAACACCTGCGGGACCTCAAGGAAGTCTTCCAAATACTAGAGGACCACAATATAAAGTTGAACCCCTCCAAGTGTGTGTTCGCCATCCGAGGAGGGAAATTCTTGGTCTTTCTGGTCAGCCACATAGGGATTGAGCCTAACCCGAAGAAGATATAAGTACTACTAGGCATAAATCCCCCCAAGATAGTGAAGGAAGTGCAACGTCTCACAGCGAGGTTAGCAGTTATGAGCAGATTCATAGCTAAATTGGAGGAACGAAATTTGCCATTCTTTAAAGTTCTAAAGAACGCCCCCAACTTCCAGTGGACACCTGAATGTCAGAAATCTTTTGAAGAGCTAAAGATTTACCTCTCCTCCTGAAATGTTCTCTCTCAACCTAGAGAAGGAGAGACCCTATTCTTATACTTGAGGGTGGCAGACCGGGCTGTTAGTGCGGTACTGGTTAGAGAGGAAGAAGGAGTACAACATCCGGTCTATTATGCTGGCAAAGCACTACTAGATGCAGAAACCCGCTACTTGAGAGTAGAAAGAATGGCCTTAGCACTGGTGACAGCTTCCCGGAAGATGAGGGCCTACTTCTAGGCACACCAGGTGGTGGTGTTGATAGATCAACCTCTAAGGCAGATTCTTCACAAACCAGACATGTCAGGACGACTGGTGAAATGGGCAGTGGAACTAGGAGAATATGGATTGCAGTATAGGCCAAGGCCTGCAATCAAAGGGCAAGCCTTGGCTGACTTCATAGTTGAATGAAGATTTGAAGAGGTTGCCACAGAGGATCTTTCTCCCAATCTGAAGCTAACAGACCCTAGGTCACTTGGGCATATCTTCTCTCAAGATTGACGACTCTATGTGGATAATAGCTCCACACAAGAAGGAAGCGGAGTGGGGATCCTTCTTATCTGTCCAGAGGGGTTTACCAATATAGGCTCATGTTTGGATTCCTAGTTACTAACAATGTGGCCGAGTATGAGGCTGTGATAGCAGGTTTAGGTTTGGCGGAAGCCCTGAAGGCGTATCCTTTACAGGTGCATAGTGATTCCTAACTGATTGTGGGGCAATGCCAGGGAATATATGAAGCAAGAAATCCAACCATGATATTATATTATGAAAAGGTCAAAGCCATGCTAGCTCAGAAAGACAGGGTAGTCAAGATCATTAGAGTGCCCAGAGAGGAAAATACAGACCTCCCTATTGATGTATGAATTGAAGTCCTGGACCATCCCAGCGTGGAAGAGAGCAATGCTACAGCCTTTCCAATTATGAGAGCTAATGATTGGAGAACACCGATCAAGGAATATCTACTCACGGGGACTGTGCTTTCAGACATACTAGAAGCCATTAAGCTGACCAAGAGAGCATCGATTACTGCATGATTGACGAGTTATTGTATAGGAGATCCACATCATCACCGCTCCTCAAGTGCTTGTCCTCAGAGGAAAGCATATATGTTTTTAGAGAGATGTACGAGGGAGTCTATGGATTGTATGCAGGTTTTAGAGCCTTGGCTGCTCAGATCACAAAAGCAGGCTTTTATTGGCCCACCATATTACAAGATTCCAAAAACCTGGTGAAGAAGTGTGACGAGTGTCAAAGATTTGCTCCAGTGTCAAGACAACCTTCAGCTGAGATGACAAAAATCCCTTCCCCTTGGCCCTTCTGCCAATGGGGAATGCATATTCTAGGACCCTTCCCCAAAGCAACTGGGAGAAGACAGTTTGTCCTAGTGGTCGTGGACTCCTCACTAAGTGGGTGAAAGCTAAAGCATTGACAGACATCACAACTAATAAGGTGATCTCTTTCTTGTGGAAGAATGTGATATACCGATTCAGAGTACCTAGGATACTGATCACTGATAATGGAACCCAGTTTGACAACTAGAAGATAAGGGAACAGTGTGAAAGGTTGCAGATTGATCACAAGTTCTCTTCGGTATCACACCCCCACACGAATGGGCAAGCTGAACTTACCAACCGGGTCCTACTCACTGGTTTGAAAAAGAAGATAAAGATGCCAAGTCAGAATGGACAGAGCTCTTGAATGAAATCTTATGGGCATACAGAACAACAACAAAGATCTCAACGAGGGAAACCCCTTTTCTCCTCACATATGGGACTGAAGCTATGATCCCAACAGAGATTGGATGCCCTAGTCCTAGGGTACTGCACTTCTCTCCTCAAAACAATGATCAAGAACTCAGGGTCAATCTCGACTTGCTAGAAGAATCCAGACTCGCAGCGGCTGTGAAGAATGAGGCCTACAGACGTAAGGCCACACAATATGACAACGCTAGAGTGAAGAACATGACCTTCAAACAAGGGGATTTGGTACTAAGGAAGCTGGAAGGCACGGGCAACAGAGAGAGTAGAGGAAAACTAGCTCCAAAATGGGATGGTCCTTTTAGGGTGACAAGGGTGGTTAAAGCCAACACCTATCATCTGCAAGACCCACAAGGCTCTAACCTTCCTCAGGCGTGGCATTCAGACCACCTTAAGTTGTATCATTGTTAAATATATAAATAAAGAATGCATATCTTTATCACTTATGTTCTTACTTTATTCACGTTCCTTTCTCAGGAATACTTCTTACCGATCCAATCGGGGTTACACCCCTCTGTGGCATCCGGGGCCCACTTCTCCAAGACGATAGCGAAGTCCTAAGTGAGCATCAACCTCCTACTGGTCCAAACAGGGCTACATACCCCTGTGGCGTCTAGGATCCATTTCTCCAAGGCAGTAGTAGGGGATCAACGCTTCACTCTTCAGGGTGGCTTTCAGCGTCCCCTCCCTTTCTTCTGTCTAGCCTTTTCAGTTGGAAGTAAGAGTGTTGGGGCGGCCTTATCAGGCTCACACCGTCTATCCAACTCGGGTTACACACCTTATGTGCGGTCTAGGACCCACATGAACTCTTTGGGAAAACCATCCCCACCAGTAAGGCCCTGATAAGGGGAGTATAAAAGATGCCCTGACCAGGGTCACGACTCAACTAAGGTCAGTTTGAAATCTCTTTAGTCTTAAGTCTTCCCATTTCTATAAAAATAAGCAGACTTGGGGGGCTACCAATGGGTTATAGTTTCTCAAATCAACCTCATTTAAGAGATAATGCGCGGAAGTCATAACCCAAAATGGAGCTATGTCTTTTCAGGTGTCTAACCCCAAGTTGAGTTTGGGTACACCCCCGCCCAACTCTAAGTTGGGCGCGGACGCATCCCAGCCCAGTCCCATGATTAGGCCCAGGCACGACCATGCCCAACTCTAAGTTGGGTGCGGACGCATCGATGCCTAGTCCCACGTTGGACCCGGCTGCGACCACGCCCAACTCTATGTTGGGTGTGGAAGCGTCCACGCTCGGTCCCATGTTGGGCCCAGGTGCGACCTCGCCCAACTCTACGTTGGGTGCAGACGTGTCCACTCCCAGGCCAATGTTGGGCCCGAATATGTCCGTGCCTAGTGTTCTTCTGGGCTTCGGGCGTGAATTAAGCCTAACATTCCTCAGATCGGGTGTGAAGTTGAATGGTCACTCTACACTGAGCCCCCCATACCCTGAGCTTGAATTAATAATCATGATGCCCATTAAATACAACAAGTCGTCCATGCTTACATTAATTAGATGTGATGGTACAATTAGTAAGACAATACTATCTTATTGATACAAGATTACATCTCTACCCCTCCTACGTTGTATGAAGCAAGTTAAGTCAGGTAATATAAAAGGAAGTATGAATATACAGCAGGGGGTTCGAAAACCTTATACTCTTAGACAAAACACATTCTCTGTTTCCTGTTCCTTAATTCTACATCTTCTTTCTTTTCCTCTTCTCTATCTTCATAAAAGCTCATTAATACTTCCCTTAATGTCTTTGGCTATATAAAAAATACCTGATACTGACTTGATCTTCAGAGGGTCCCCCATCAACACCCCCGGGGGACTTTGTGTAGGTATTTATTCTAGAAAGAACTGATATTCCCCTGGAGAAAGATTTGCTTAATTCACATTTTTTCTCTCTTCAAAGAAATACAAAAAAAAATAAAAAAATATTATCAAAAAATATAAAAGTGAAAAGAGGATGCTAGAACACTCAGAAAATGGTTAAAAATTGGTTGAGGAGGTTAAAAAATACAAAGATTAAAATTTGACAATATTTTGTTGACTAATGAGAGCCCTGTTGACAAAGAAAATTTAATTTGTGGAAGAAAAGTCCAAAATCAGATATTTATGGACTCAATTAAATTTTATTGAAGGTTTAATTGAATTTATGGAGGGTTTGATAGCAAGAAAAAATGATTTTGAAGTCAATTTGGGCTTTTATTGGAAGAAATTAAAGTTCTGGGGTTAAATTATAATTTTTTAGAGTTAATTTGGTCAAATCAGGGGCTTAATTGCATAAATATTGAAGTTTGATGGCCAATTAGGGACTTAATTGAAGAAATTCGAAACCAAGGACCAAAATGAAAAAGGCGCGTAAATAGAGGGGCTGTAGTTAAACCGAATCAGGGGCCAAATTGAAGAAATTAGAAGTTTATTGATCAATTAAGGGTCAAATTGCATAAATTCAAGACCAAGGACCAAAGTGAAAAAGGCGGCCAACTTCAGGGCCGCTATATGATTTTTGGCAGGGATGCAATTGCATTTATTTTTAAATCAAAATTGCAATTTAGGACTTGATTGAAAAAATTACAAATTGAAGACTGATTTGGACTTTGATATAAGTTTGGCGCCGTTTTCATTTAAATGAAACAACATGTTTTGGCTAAAACGGCGTCATTTCATACACTGTTAAAAAAACAGAGCTCAAAACGGTGTTGTTTTGAACGGCAATGTAGACTTTCTTCTTCCCCTGGACGCGCAGAAAACAGGGGAAGAAGAAAGTTTTGTTCCCCTGTTTTCACCGACTTTTCTTCCTCTAAAAAGCTCAAAAAGACGCCGACCA
>Ga0307515_10004612_pt1 | contig 28339 bp, 3 predicted proteins | sample 17_EM_MG_FD_194513 | JGI IMG/M metagenome (GOLD analysis project Ga0307515, IMG submission 194513) | Populus trichocarpa ectomycorrhiza microbial communities from riparian zone in the Pacific Northwest, United States - 17_EM | ecosystem: Host-associated > Plants > Roots > Unclassified | place... | reverse complement strand
CAGTATTGTACGTAGTATAATACAATGGATATAAAAAAAAAAAAAAAAAGGTTTATTAAAGGTAAAAAGGTAAAATTCTAAATAGGGTTTTCTAATCTAAATAGTCTACCGAATTTAGTGGTGGTATAGAGTTCTGCTGGCTCTAATTATTAAATAGACTAATTATAATTTTCTATACCCGGTATAGAAAATCGCTATTAGCTTAGTAAAGGCGGTAAGCGGAACTAATATCTTTACAGTGAATAATACTAGATAGTTATTTATAAATATTCTTCTGCCCTTATCTTACTGTTAATACGTATTAGATTTCTAACTAAAAAGTAAATAAGAACGCGTAATAGAAAGAGCTTTAGGAAATACGGCAAATAAAAGAATTACACGGCTGTTATCTATATCCCCTCCCCCACCACAGAACTTAACTATCCCCTAGTTAAATATTTCGTACTCTATTCTATTAAACGATCTTTCTAAAATACGCACTTCTTAAACTACGCGGCGTTGCGATACTAGTGGATTTTATATAGCATCCTCCTTAGGTTCTGGCTCTACTGTTATTTCTTATAATATAGTTCCGCTTAACTAGTTAAGCTAGTCTTCCTAGCGGACCTTAGACATTTATTATTAATAGAACTTCTTTAATCTATTCCTTAGAGTTTAATTACGGAACAGTGTGCCGTTAAGATCCTTAATTAAGTACTATCCTTTATAAGGGTAACTCTTACGTATACGGAACGGGCCTAGCCATTTTAGATCTAATTTGCGACTGCTAGAATAGTCTTACTTAAGCTGCGTATTATAAAGCATAACTATATCTCTAACCTTAAATCCGTCCTGGTAAATGCGGTAGGTATTATTAAAGTACTCCTTATTTACTACCCTTAGTCGTCTTATACGCGTGATAGCCTCTTTTATATCTACGTCTCTTTAGTTAAACTGCTTTGCATAAAGTACTAATAGCTCTATAGTGGTCCGGACTATTTGCTAAGGCAGCGTCTACTAAGTAGGTATATAGAGTTTAATAGGAAGGATATGCTTATATCCGTATATAACTCTTACTAGTATTATTCCTATAGGCCGCTTAATAGTTATCCTATCTGCCCATAAAACGGTATAAAGATTGTTTAGCTATAAGCTATCTATCTTCGCCAAAGCGTCTATTATAGGTTTATGGCCTTACTTTATAAAGCCTTACGCCTAAGCGTGGTAAGCGAAAGCTATAACCCTCTTAATATTATAGAGCTCTGCGAGTATAGCGGTAATATTAGTATTCTCTTCTCCACTATCTATAAAGAGCTGTCTAAATACTCCCTATTGGTAGATGATATCTTTATAGAGGAACTTTATTATACTTTTTGCATCCTTATTTTAAAGGGCCTAAGCTTCCACCCATCTAGATATATATTCTTAAGTAATAGCTAGGTACCGGAATCTAAAACGGCTTAGAGGCATAAACGTAATGTTTACTACTACTTATTGCCACAAGGTGGACTCCTATGTAGGGTATATTACTTCTTCTTTTTATCTTAGCTGTTGTTCCTAGTATTGTAGATATAACTTAATATACTATAATATCTGATCCTATAGCCCTGGCCACTAATATTAATTTAAGATCCTCTAATACGTTCTCTCTTATCTATAATATCCGCTTCGATTATAAAGGCTTTTAATAATCTCCTGCTAAGCGTCCTTATTATTAACTACCCTTTATATTAGTATATTTTTTAACTACTAGCGGAAGAGCTGTTAATTACGTACTAGGAACTTTAGTGCATGTTATTTAAACTTTTTAAACTCCTTAGTATTTATTTCTTCCGGACGTTATAAGGTTACTAGCCACTTTATAATCTTCTAAGATTCCTTTAAATATAAGTCTTCTAATAGCAGACCCGCTTCTATTTTAACTGGGCTAGCTATATATTCTAAAGCACTCAGCTTATAGTTAATAAACTCTTTAATATCCTTAGTCGGCTTATTAGGTCGTTCGCTATCTAGTAGTTATTATAATAGTCTATTAGCTAGGCTATTTTTCTTCCCTAGAATATGCCTAATATTAAAGTCCTATAACTAAATCTATACTAGCCATTATGTCATTAAGGCTCCTGGTAAATCGGTAACAGCACAATTTAGTTGCGCAACTAAGGTATTTATATCCGTTTCAACCGTAAAGCGGACGCCGTATAGGTACACTTTACACTTCTTTAATGCATACAGTAATGCCCGACATTTAAGCTTTCCTAAATCATACTTCTGCTCCACTTAAGACTAGATGCCGCTCTTATATCAATATAGGTGGCGACGACCTTATATATCCAGTTATATAAGACCGCATCCCCACCCATTCTTATATCCGTCAACGGCGAGAACAATTAGCCTAGCCCCCTTACTATAATCTAGTTAAACCAACGCGGGTGCTATAGTAATTGTATACTTTAGAGTCTTTATAGCGGCTATCTGCTCTATACCCTATATAAACGGAACGTTTACTTATAGCAGTTGGAAGATTGGCTCTGCCTTTATTGCGAAGTCTTCTACCCATATTCGGTAATACACGATAACTCCTATAAATGCTCAGGCAGACGTAACGTCTTCATAGTCTCTTTAGTAAATAATCTTTACAACTTTTAACTCTTCCGGATATCGCCCCTTTCCATTATAGCGGTAACCAACCACTATAATCTCGTCCTTGTAGAAATGAGACTTTACGCCTAAGATCGTACACCCAGCTCGTTCTAAATCTGCAAGTACTCCGTCTAGCCATATAATATATTCCAGAATATATCTGCGCACGCTTAAAAAGCTCTCTTCTCTATTATATACTATCTGTAGTCCTTTTACTATAATATTATCTAAAAACGGTAAGGTATGGTGTGGGATATGTCGCTCTAGAATCTTAGTAATTGTCCTTATAAACTAGGCTACCGAATTCATTCCTTTTATAGGTACCGTTGTTTGTTATAGAAGTCCTAGAGGTATTATAAAGGCTGTTAGGTTTCTGCTTTCTATATCTAGCTCCAATTAGTTATATTTAGAGAAGAAGTTAACTAGAGATATAACCTTACACCCCGTAAACTCCTTAGGAAACTTATTAGCATACGGCGGCAGATTTACGTCCCTAATAGTTACTCAGTTAATATTTATTACCGCGTTAATTAGCTAGTACTTTTTATATTCCTTTTTACTTATAAGAAACTATAGATTCCTATATAGGCTTTTATAATATTCCAGAGTCCCTTAAGCTAGTTATTCTTATAATATATTTATTACTTCCCCTTATAGGGCCCTTAGTATAGGGAAGTTCGGCACTTATTATGCTTTATATAATATAGTCTTAATCTTTAATGGTGGAGTTACATCTCTACTAACACGACCCATCTTAGAGAACTCCCATACTAGAGCTTCTTCTTAGTTAAACAATATGGCCTTAAAGATTTCTCGTTCTCTTGGCTAGAGGTCCCCTATAATTACGCGCTCTAATTATTCTAGCTTTAGCCGTGCACTATAGGCCAGCTTAGTATACTGCGGCTTAAGGAAATAATTATATGGACTAAGGGGTAACCCTTAAATGGACGCCTTTTGCCGATGTAAGGCCACTTCTCGCCATTTCATTATTCCTCCCATAACCGTTTTATCTAGTGCTGACGAATTAACTAGGCGGACTTTCTCTGCCTTTCGTTTATACGTAGTTACTACACTTATAGCGTTCTGTCGGGCCTTACTCTTATAGCCTTCTATTTACATCGTAAATAGATCTATTATTTTTAATATTTAATATATAAGGGATCTAGCCTTTACTTTAAACACTAGCTTCTGCCTTCCTCCTAAGTGCTTCTTTAGGACTTCCTTTAACATTTTGCTGTTAAGCTCTCTCTATCTAGCGTTATGCTCTTCTTCCCGTTAATTACCCTGTTTAGCGGATATCCAAAATAATAAACGCCCTTATTAAAGTCGCACCTTATTTCCCTCCTCCCCGTCCTTAGTATCCTCTTTATCCTAATACGCCGGGTTATAAGTAACCCTAAATACGATCCTAGCGGTTACATTAGTTATATATTTCCTAAACTACTACCTATACTAATTCCTTTATCTAGTCTAAGGAATATTGCGTCCTTATAAGATGTTAAAAACCTTATTTTAACTCCGCTATTTTCTAATTAAATAATATAAGATACCTAGCCTATTGCGGTTTGCTGTATTGCCAGTCTAGCCCTTACCAACTACAGCTTACTAAGTATTACCTTATATAACATTTCTCCCACAGTAATAAAAGTCGTAGATATTAAGACGTCCCCTATAACTATAGGGGCTACATATACTAATCTAATAAACTTAGACTAAGTCCCATTTGCAGATGTTAGATATATGCCCTGCAACTATAGGGGCAGACTTAATATTAGCAAGCCGTGTTATAAAGCTACACTTTCCTTAATAAGGTTAAGCTCCGCTCCAGAGTTAATTAAATACTTAACCCTTTTATCTTCTATCTGTGCTTTTACCTTTAGATATCGTCGTTAAAACTGAGTAAATCCTGCTTCCCGTTTAATCTGGTCTACCTCCGCAGTTATTAGGCTAGCTTAATTAGCATAAAACGTTAGGTATGCCGACGATGTAGATACCTTAACACCCTCTTGCTTTTGTTAGTAAGGCTCTATAAAAGGTAGTAGAAAAGGCTTAAAGAATAACCTTGCGACTTTAGGCATGTACATAAGGCAGTCACTAATAGTAACTTTAATAGTTTTTAACAAGATCTTGTCCGCTATTACGGTTAAGCTTAGGACGTTCCCTTTTAGTATATCTATTATCCTAACCGGCTTTAGTCGCGGTGCTTTAGCAGTTACAGTCGCTTCCGTTCCTTATTCTACTTCTCTTCTTAGCTATTTAGTATAGTTTATTTTATTAGTCTCCTTATTGCTTACTAGTAATTAGGGGGCCTGCCGCTGTAGTCGTAATATGATTTAGATATATCCTCCTAGTTATATATTTTAAATTATTGCTAGTTGCGAACTAGTTGGTTTTAGAGGTAGTTTTATTACCCTTACGTCTCCTCTTAGCTTCCTAAGATTGTATAACTATGTCGTAGGCTATAACTAGGTTGCTGCTTCTACTAAATTAACGTATACCGACTCCACTTAATATACATCTTCCCAGAACTCGCCGAGCTCTTCTTTGCTTTTAGCGCTATTGCTTTTTATAAGCTCTACTAAGGACGCGTTTAGTTAGATGCCTATTGCCGTTACATCAGGATTAATATTCGCATTCTGCCTTAGCCAGTCTTTAATAAACTAAATTTAATAGTTACTCGGTAAATATAGGAGTGGATTTCCTAGGCGCTAACGTATTCTAGTATAGATTCGGTTGTTCTCGTTTATATATAGGAACCCCCAGCTAACTAGTTCTTAAAGCTTTAGGTATTAGTTAATAAAACAATAAGGGCCTCTATATCTATAACACGTCTTAGCTTATGCCTAGTATATACTAAAGTTTCCTAGTCCTCTATACCTTCCTAGGCCTAGCTTATATCGCTCTTATAGCGCCCCCTCGTAGGACGGTAGTAGTCCGTTATTATTTGTTACCGGTCGTAAACCTGCTTGTTCTTAACGTACTAATACTTTATTTAGGAGCTGCATATACCATATTAGGTCTTGGCGAATCCTATTAAGGAACATCATTAAAGATATAACGCTTACTAATTTAACTGTCCCAAGATTAAGCTTCCGGAGTTAACTAGTAAGGTTCTCTAGCTTAGGATCTATTTCTTAGGTCATTTAATGGGTATTTGCCGACTTATTTAGCTAAGAGACTATAGGCGGCCGAAGAGCAGCATCTCTCTAGTTTAATATAGCCGGCTACTGCTTATAGAATTGTCTAACTAGCTAATGGAGACCTTGCTCCTTAGGGTTTATTATTAATAAGTAGTCTACGCCCTTATACGAATTAAGCCTATTTCTACAGCCCTCCTTAGCAGGTAGAAGTTAAAAGACTCTCGTCTATCTAGGTCAGCTCCTGTCTTAGTTATAATATATTTTTAATATTTAAATAAGAGTCCTTTTGCAAACCAGTATCCTCGTTTACGGTTTTCTAAATTACTAGCTTTAGTAACCTTCTAGGAAATTAGTATAAATTATCTGTAGTACTCGCGTATACTACTAAGTAGGTTATTCCTACACTGCAGTACATACGCTTTCAAGAATTCTACCGTCTCAACTTGTTAAAAGTAGTCACTTCCTTAGTAGTCTGTCCGAAGCTTTCCTATAAGTTCTATCTATCTACTAATAATAAACTTAGGCAGACTTTAGATCTAGGTCCCTATCCAATAGTCACAATATTCCAGAAGTCCTTAATACTTCTTATTGTTTATAACACAGTGCCGAATGTACAGTCGCTTATACTGTTCGATAAATTGCGACACGTTTTATCCCGTAAAGTAAGAAGTCCCTAAAGTCCCTAGAGCTAGTATAGGCTGGGCCATAACATATACCTTATCTTATTCTATTAGTGGTTTATCACAAGGTAATGGACTAGCAGTTTTTCCTAAGATAGGTAAGTTAACCTCCTAGTTCTTATCCTCTTTTTGCTAAAGGTTATTAGTTCTAGATATTATAGAAGTTAGGTCTAGTACCGCATCCTCTAGGTTAAGAAAACTTTGTAGGTTAGTAGGCTGCCTACTTCCTTCTCCGCCGTCTTTATAGAATGGGCCTAGCATCCCTAGTATTCCCTTTATCGGTCCTATCGCCATTACTCTTATAAATTTAAGGGAGGCTTATATAAATGCTAGAAGAATCATATAGACCGTTACAAATATAGTAAATAAAAAATTAAAGACTTCTTTCTGCTGGTCCTAATGCATTATAACCCTCTCTTTTATCCTCCGTCCTGCCATACCCCATACTTATATTCCCACTCCTAGTCGTTTATTCCGTCTACTATAGATCTTAGATAATAATCTCCGAAAGTATTATTAACTTATCTTAGTAATAGTGATACCTATGCATACGTCGCTAGTAGTTCCGTACTCAATTTCCGCACCTATTAGTGACTTAACGGCTTCCGGTAATGGTGACTTAATAGTTTTCAGTGGCTACAGCACGTTCCTATGCGTCTCCTATATATGCAGCGCTGGACTTCTAATCTAAAGAGCTTGCCGTCGTCCCTATGTGGAATGCCATAAAATATATAGGAGGGTACGACCTCTCTAAGATAGGAAAGTCATAGTGCTGCCTATCTATCTATCAGTTAGTCGGTTAGTCAGTTGGTTAGTTATAATTAGTTAATAAAACAGGCAGTAAGAAAGAAAGAAAAGAGTGTATTATGTGTCCGTCTTGCCTATCCGAGTTATTAAAGACTCCGAGGGCTCCAGACCGATCTATATAACTTATGTAAGGCCTAGGCTCTCCCAAAGCTATGCCTAATCTAGATGTTAAATCCAGGGGCCAAATTACACCACCATAGTATAAGAACTAAAAGTCTACCTATTATTTAGGATTAACAAAAGGGGTATATAAGAAGAGGTCCTTTAAGCTATATATACGGGCTAGAAAGATATTAAACCTCTAGTTCTCCTTTATAATAGCTGTATAGTATATTATAGCGTTATTAAAGCGTCTTACTATGGGGTTCCTAATCTGGTCTTAGACTATAGTTTTAAATTTATCTTATAGTAAAGGACCCTTATCCTTAGTGCCTAACCGGCAATAAACTAGTTAGGCGATTATCTTCTCTTTTATAAGACCTTTAATAGCCTAGCGCGTGCGTCACTTATAGTTATAGTTAGCGTTATTAACCTTAAATCGGTTCTTAACTACAGTAATCCACCGGTTAAAATGCTGTTAAGTAGTACCGCTAATATTAGGTAGTAACTTCTTAACTAGGGCGTTAAGATTTATTCGGCGTATGCGTTTACTATATAACTTATACTCTTTATTAAAAAGGCAATAGGAGGGCTTTATTAAATCGATAATACTCTATAAGTTAGCTATTTTCTTAGCCAGCTTATCTAGCTCCTTTATATTAGCGGTATTAGGTAGGACGCTAGTAACCTTACTAAGCTCCTATTAAGCCTAGGTATATAAGTCGAATTAGTCTCTAGCGTTTATAGATATCTAATCGTTTTAAGATTTAAAAAATGGCTTAGATGCTACTAGTGTGCTTCTAGCGGTTTCGTCTACACTAAATCTTAAGGCGTTCTGCGGTCGTATCGCTAGCGTATTGCCGTTAGGTATAGGCGTCGGTTTTCTTTTTAGAGGCATTATAGAAAAATTAAACCGGCTATCCTTTTAAGGGGATTGGTAAGGATTTAAATATAAGGTAAGGATGTAGATAGGGAGTCTAATAATAGAATAATAGGTATATTGTATAGATAAAGACGAATCCTTAAGGGAAAAAGGAGGAGTCTATATACAAGGTAGGAAGGGTTTTCCCTAGGTATATGCAGAGCACGTGCCTTACAAGCAAGTCACCCCTAGGTTGCCCTAGGGTCGCCCGTACCTTGCGGCTATATAACTATCTACTTAGGTTTTACTTAACACTTTAACCTAAAGGCTGCCTTTTATTTATTGCCTTCCTTAATTCTAATCTAATAGTACGCCTATCTTAGATCTATTTTTATAAAGATTTATATATTACCTATCTAATCCTAAATTTTGCTAATTAAAGGTAAAGAATACCTATCCTTTTAAGTAATGCTATTTAACTATTTATAGTTAATGTATAGCCTAAGTTTTCCGTTTTTCTTTAGTACGAATAATACTAGATATCTCGCTAATAACTATAATAGTCTAATATATCCCTTTTATAAGTTTTCTTAAATAAACTTCTTAAGTGCTCTTAACTCCTCTTAAATAAGCTTATAGGTTAAAAAGAACCTTAGACTTATTTCTAGTTCTAATTCTATCTTATAGTTCTATACTATATAGTTTACCAGCTTTTTACTTTCTGGGTTCTATAGTTTCTTACTATACTTATAGTATCTCTTTAGTATATAACTTAAGCCTTACTTAGTCTCTTTATATATCGCTTTAACTTAGTACTATACTAACTTAGTCTATTATTATATCTTACGTTATTAAGTATTTCTAATATTAACCTAATCTATAATCTAATTAATCTTTAGATTATATTTCTATAACTAAGGTATTCCTAATACTGCCTTATTCCTTCCTAATAGTAGGATATTAAAAGACATCTTAATTCGTTTCTCTTTAATAGTTATCTAAATAGGTCCTATTTTAAGGTTAATAATCCCTCCTCTATAGGTTATTAGATCTCCTAAAATTATAACTAATAGGTAAGGCTATTCCTTCTACCTATAAGGTAATTCTATTCTTTTAACTACTGCTAGTAAGATATAGTTTTACGTTACTCTACTATCTATTAATACTTTAAACTGCTAATCTTACTAATTAGCTTATAAATTTAGGTGTTGTCCTTAAATTCCTTTAAGGGTCTAAGGGTTTACTACTAGCTCCCTTTAGTCTTATAGGCCTTTACTTTTCCTAACTATTAGCTATTTAATCCTTATATACTTAGCTCGCTCTTTAGCCAATACCTAGTTTACTTTTTATCTTCTATATACTATAGATATATATTCTTTAGGCATTCCTACTACTATTATCCATCTAAGTATTCTTCTATAAGGAATCTTTTTAGTTAAAGTATTAAGTCTTTTAACTCCTAAACTTCTACTAGATACTAGCTGTATATATACTTAGCATTTCTATATTATTGCTTATTTAGCACCTAATATATCCTTATAGGGTACTTCCGATTTTTCTCTTTTAGATATTTGTATATCTTATATATAATCCATAATAGTGTATAATATACTAGGTACTTTAGGTTAACTCTTAACTTATCTTTATCTTTAAGTTTAAACCTTTATTATCTATCTATCGCAGTCATATAAGGGGATATTTAATTTTTGTATAATTGGGAGGCGTAGGGCTATAAGGTCGCTCTAGGGCTAGTTCTTAACAGTTTTGCTAGTTCCTAGCACTTAAATCTGCTAAGGATTTGCCCTAAAGCGGCCAGATATCCTTAAGCGAAGCTCCTACGCCCAACAAGACATTACCGCATTCTGCTATATTCTGCCAAATTCTGCCACCTTGTCGCATTCTGCCAAATTCTGCCACATTTCTGCCAAATTCTACCACATTGTTGCATTCTGCCAAATTCTGCCATATTGTCACATTCTGCCAAGTTCTGCCATATTATCGTATTCTGCTATATTCTGCCAACCCTAAGTTATAAGCCAACCAATTAGGATTTTCCATGCCCGGCATAGAAAATCGCTATTAGCTCGCTTACCCCTAGCACCTTAGCGGCCCTTTTAATATCTTAACCTACTACCTAGTAATCCTTACGCTAAGAGCGGTACACTACGCTAGAAGTAAGAGTTAAGGTAATAAAGGTTAGTGGTCTTAGTCTTAATATATAGGTAAAAGGCTTCTAATAACCACCGACCTAGCTGCTAAATTTACTAATATAAATACCCTAAATCTTTAGCAAACTAGGCAGCGCCCTAGCGGAAGAAGTAGTTTAAGTAACTACTTAGGTTAATCCTAGCAGCTACTAAATAGAAGGAAAGGATCTTATAAACCCCTAAAGAGGTAAAGGGTTTACTATTAAGACTAAATAAGGGAGAGTTAAGGGGTTAAGGGTCCCTATTAAACAGCTTTATTATAGCAACAACTGGGCATAATAGGCCGCCTACCGCCGTAATGGCGACGTTAACGCCCTAGTGTTACTTATCGGCTTTACTTATTTAAGGCGGAATATTATCCCACTAGGCGTAAAGGTAATATTATATTAAGTGGCCTTTTTTGCTAGGAAGGTCATTTGGTTCTTAAGCTCCGCCGTAGTATATATAATCTCGCCCATCCGTAAAAATCTAGTAAATGTAAGGGTAAATACGGTATCAGTGTTAATATCTAGTAATAATAGGCTGTATATTACTACCTAGGCTAAAATATCCCTAGTAATAGGTTACTTGTCCTTTTTTACTAAGGGAGAGATAGCGGCTGCTTTAGTAAGTAATTAGTGTACTATAGGATCCTTAAATACTGCAATTAAGATGCCGTAATCTATATGGCGCGAGCGAATTACGGAGATGTAGGCTTATAAGGTTTTGGCCTTAAGCCTACCTATCTATAGCTAGGAGGTACTAAATGCGTAGCGGGTAATCTATTTGCCTAGTTTACGCGGCTTAACTAGGTAAGAGGAGACTCCTTTAAGTGCGCAGTATAACTCCCAGCTATTAACTGCTAAGGAATAGTTCCTATAGGTTACTGGCGTAAGGCCGTTTTAGAGAAGGAGAGCGTAGAGGTTAAATAGCGCGTTAATATTATCTTTAAAGTTTATAGGCGGTTATAAGTAGTCCATTAGGTTTACGGCACCTATTAAAAACTTATTAGCTTTAGTAGTAATAAATTAAGGGCCTAGTGTGGGCAGAACTAGTAAATAGCCGTAGCCTAAAATTAAGATAGTATATTAGCTAAGCTATTTAAATCACCTAGGATCCACTTCGCAGATATTATAATATCGTAAGCTATAGCAGCCAGCATAATCTTACGGAGTAATTCGTTTACTACGCCACGGATAATGGTCTTCTTAATGCCCTAGTAAACCACTATGCTATCGGTATAAATAGATAACGCGCTATACTACCAGTTAGTAGACTATAGATTAAATACGTAAGCAATAGCATATATCTCTTTTGGATTAATATAGTCTACTTATTAACTGGGCTTAGGCAATATACTAAACGCCTAAGATTAAGGGAGGTTAGCTATATACTACTACTAGTTATCCTCATGTTTAAGTTCCTTAAAAAAGTAAAAGCCGCTAAACCTAAACTAGGTAGAGGCGTTAGTAAAGAGATAAATATAGGCACACTTAACGTCGTTAAAGAATAATACCCTATTACTTATAGTAAGTAGGTTAAGCCAGACATATAAGTCACTTCGCAACTTAGTGCTAAATCGCCTAGGTTTATACTTATTTACTAGAGTCTTCGGCTAAGCAGTAATAAAGATTTAAAGGGATTTAGAGTAAGATTAACCGAGTTTAATTACGTAGGCGTACTATATAAGGTAGCCCGTAAGCTACCAGGCTTAAAGGAACAATAATAAGCCGTATTAGAGTGTAGTAGTGACTTTCTTAATAGCACGTAATTATTTCTGTAGTAATAATTACGTTTGCATTTATACGGTGTTAATAGTATATCCTAAAACTTTAATAACGGTTCCTACTATATCTTTAAAGCCATTTTAAGGGATACCTAGGGAGTTAGTAATAGAGATATAAGTCTAGGTAACAGCCACTAAGTTATTTAGGTTAGTAAGAATAAAGATAAAATTATCTAGGTAGTGTTTTACCTTATAAGGCAGTTATAAATAGAGTATCCAATACAGGCCTTCCGCGAAGAGGTTAAATATAAGCGGCGCAGTTTAAAGACTAAAGGATAGGTAGCATTCCTAGTAGGTAACACCTTCTTAGGAGAAGCCTATTAATATTCTTACCCTATAAGATAGGGGGACTATACGGAACGCGTCTTTAATATCTCTTTTAAGTAGCAGATATCCACAACCTGTAGAAATAACGTAGGCTTAAATAGCGGTAACTATAGTGTATACTAGTGCTCCATATTCTTTTAGGATTGCGTTATTAACTAAAGATGCTAGTAGAAAGGAGAGATTGTAAATTTAGCAGTATCCTCTATCCGATTTTAGCACTAGGCTAAAAGGTAAAACTATAATAGGCCCTATCGCAATTCTAATATATTCTTTTTTAAGGTCTAATATTATCTTCTTAAAGATAAGGTCGGCGTTATTCTAAGAGGAGTTATAGTTCCTATAAGATCTTAAAATAGGGATAGACTTAGCTCCTATCTCGCAGCTATAGGTTAAGATGCCTACTAAAATAGCTAGTAGATTACCTAAGTAGTTAGATAGAAGGAAGTGCCACGCTAAGATCCTTAGGGGCGATAGAGAGTAGTAGAAAGCCTTCGCCTCTATAAAGGTAGGGAATAATAGTAACGTATTAGGCCTAGGTCCTAAGCATATAATTAAAGTTAGTGTTATTATTAGGCTAAACCCTACTTTATAAGGTTCGCCTTACTATTCCTAAGCGCAAGCTTTAGATAATATAGTGTAATCTTTACTACACTTTAAGCACTTATATGGGTATTTATAAGCTATATTATCGCAGCCTCTACTATTAAACCTATGGCAGGTATTAGAGGTATAAAAGGTATTTAACCTAGGTCTCTTTAAGGCGGCAAAGCCGATAGCACTAGACATTATAAGGTATAGCGCTATATACTAGGCTAGCATTTACCAATTAGCGGGCTTTAGTTAGCCATTAGTTATTATAAAGGTATAATAGTTAAGTACTAAATTGAGTATACAACTTACCTAGATATACTAGGTTAATAAGGTACAAATTATATTTATTTAGAGAAGTATACTAGCGATAAGGTCCAGCGGGCATATATAGAGGGTGCTAGTAATAACTACGTAGTTAGTAAAACCTTTAAACTAGACGCCTTTATCTATAAATGGCTTCCTATTTACCTTTGCCTTCCTTATAACTAGAGTACCATTCTTAATCCATATCTTATTAGCAATCTTAATTTAAGCAGTATAGACTTAAAGACAGGCGAGGTTTACTAGATTAAAGGTCCCCTTAAAAATATCTAGGTAATCCCTTTTTATAACGCCAGGAAGGCGAAGTTTAAGCGACTTTATGCCAAGAGGGAGAGGCTTACTAAGGACATTAGCTATAGCAGCTGTTATAGTAGCCTATAAGGCCAAAGCGGCTAAGCCTAACTATAATTAAGCCATTTAAGCTAGGTAGTATTTATACTAGCAAGCCTCCTCCGCTAGGTGGGCTTTACGCTCTTCCTTATACTTCTAAATCTCCCTTTTATCTTAGGCTTATTCCCTTTACTCTTTAGCAATTTCGCGCTCTTCTATAGTAGTGGCGCGTATATTAGCCTCGGACGGCATTATAGGACTAGTAGAGGAGGGTATAGCGGTTGTAGACGATAGTGTAGTTAAGGTAGGTCGTCTAGGTAGGTTTGCTTATTAGGATTATATACGCGTATAAATCTCCCAGTTAGTTATAAGCGGTAATAGCGTTATAAAATAATTCTTAAATGAATAGATAATAAATATATAATAAACATTAATAAGTTTAGCGATATTAAAAGCGAATTAGCTACGTAGTAACTGCGTTTAATATTCGCGAATATTACAGGAGGTCTCAGCATTATGCGTTGCTGAGGTAGATACTGCCAAGCAATATATAGACGCTAGTATATTAATCTAAACATTATAACCTTATTTACAGGTACTAAGATACGTCTCTCGCTTCTCCAGTCCTCTAATTATTCCTTTAAATCTTTTAATATTATAATTAAGGCTCCCTTAATATAGTTTATAGCCTTCTCTATAATTAAGTGGTTTTAAATAACTTATTTATCCAACTATATATAAAAGTCTTCCTACTTATTATTATGTCGTTGCCTATACCACTTTTAGTATAGCTATTAGAGTATATACAGCTTATCCGTAAGAAAGTATCTTCTTATTACTATATTGTAACAGCCCTTTATATATCGTTCTTTAAACCTAATAAGGATCCCTAAATCCTCTTTATCTTTTAGTTTAGTAAGCTACTTAGCTCTTAGCATGCCTGCTTTAGGCCTATTAGTAATTCTTTATATAGGTACTCTATCCCTTATATAACCTAGTATACTAAATTTCTAGTCTAGTTTCTATTCTTACTATATAAGGATTCTCTATCTAAATTCCTCTATATTTTCTTTTGGTTTTCTCTATACAAGTAAATCCTTAAAGTTTTCTTACTTCTTAATCTTAGTTTATTTAATAGTCCTTATTTATATTTAGAAATCTTAGTCCTATAGGATTCTTAATCTTAAGCTTGCTTCTATCTTAAGCTTAGCTCCAGCCTTAGTTTAATTAGGCTTCTATAGTGTTCTTATTTCGTTTTAAAAATCTTAAATCTTACTTATCTTGTCTTAAGAATCTTATGCCTTTAGGAAACTTTATCTTAAGCTTATTTATATATTACTAAACTAAGCTATTACTTTACTCTATCGGTTATTGTCTATTATAGGTCCTTAAGCGTATCTTATCTCTTTTTAAGAATCTTAAATATCTTTTATCTCTTCTTAAGAATCTTAAGCCTATGGCCTTTTGCCTTTACCAAGTACTAAAGTAGTTCGCTATTTTACTTCTCTTATATTTTATAAAGCAATAGACATTATATCTAGTGGGGTCTTAATCCCTACTAACGTTCCCTATTCTATAGTGGAATCGTTTTTTACCTCTTTTATAATATCCCTAAGGTCTATATACTCCTAGTAAGCTACCTTTATTACCTTATTATTATTAAATATTTCGCCTATATTAAATTTATCGTCCTTAATACCCAATCTATAAAATAGTTCGTTAGTTCCTTTAAACTCTAATAATTTTAGCTCCTATGGCCAATAGCTTACGCCATACTTAGCGTCCTTATAAATTTGGTATATGTTATTATAATAAAACGCGAAACTCTTAATTAAATATTCCTTTATTCCTCGTAGTATATTATTATCCCTCTATATATATATATTATTTACTAGTCTTATTCCTCTTACTATATAGTAACTCTACCTACTCTTATAGTCTCTAATAAAATAACCTTATTTTCCATAATTTATATAAATTCCTTCTTTAAACCATTTTTCTTACTATAAAGTCCGTCTAAACGTCTTCTATTATTAAGATCCCTAGTTTAGCCTCTACCCTTTAGACCTTTAATTACTTAATTCTTATTCTCTAGGTTTCTATAATTATTTATTCCATTTTCTGTTTTTTTTAGTACTACTTAGGTCTATTAGCTCTACGCCATACTATAGTTTCTAATTTTAACTTTATTATTACGTGCCCTGCGCCTTATATAACTATAAAACTCTATTCTAACCCTTCTTAGTCTGCTCTCTTTAGTAGATCCTATTATTAATCTTAATTACTTAATTAATTAATTCTCTAAGAGTGTCCGTATCTTCTATTAGAATAATTATATCCTAGACTTTTACCTTAAGTCCTTACTTATATTGTGCCATAAGCGCCTTATTATTCTATTCGACCTATATAGCTAATATTTAAAACTATATCGTGTACTTAATTGCTAAAGTTCGTTATACTAGGTTTTAAAGCTTTTATTCTGCTATAGTAGTTGCCTCTAGGTCTCTAAATATCTACGTTAAGCGTTCTATAAACCTACTCTAACTTAAAAATATATATTATACCTCCTAGGTAGTAGTTGTTATGCTATATTCCTATACCTCTATAAGGTAAGATTTAAACTACTTAAGTGCCCTTCCCGTTAAGAATAATCCTACGTAAGCGACTTAATCCATAGGTATCCCTAGTTTTACTCCTTCCTGCGTAACCTTAAAGTGCATTTATATAAGAAATCCTTTAAGTTTTAACTTCTCCCCTAAGAATTGCTTAATTAAGGGTAACTTAACCTTAGCTGCTCCGATTCTATTAATTCTTTCTTAAAGTATCCTATTATTGTCAATTAATTAATTAAATATTTTCTATAATATCAGCAAAATGTTTATACCTCCTAATAGTACTAATAGCTCCTAATAGCTTTTAATAGGACTGTTAGGAGCTCTAGAAGACACTTACACTTGGTATTCTATTAGGAACCTATTAGGAGGTCGCCCGGACTACCTAGACTACTTAGACTACTCGGACCTTTAGGACCTTTAGGACCACCAGGACCACTAGGACCTTTGGGACCACTAAGACTACTAGGACCACTAAAATAACTAGGACAATTAGAACGATAAAAGAAATAAAATTATAGATTTTAAAATTAAGTATATTAGTAAAATACTAGTTTTTCTACTACTCTGAAATTATAAAAATACTTAAGTAGATATAGTATTTTAATATTCATAGTTAGCTAGAAAAAATAAAAGTTAGCCTAACTATTTAATAATATTTAAGACTTTAATAACTTTCTGTATTTAAATAAGTTAAGACTATAAATATAAGAGGCCTGGCCTAACTACTAAAGCAATATAAATATTATTTTAGAATTGCGTGCGCTAGTATAAGTATAAAAAGCTTAGGTTTAGACCTAGTAATGCTATATAACGCTATAGGCTTTAGAAATCCTCCTTACTGCTTTACTAAAAAATAACCCCACTATAACCTTTTACAAACTGTACAAACTTCTAAAATACCTTATTATTATATATATACTAATCCTTACTAGCGTTACTATTATACTAACCAGCCCTATTATCTGGTAACCCTAGAATATTCTTAAAATCATCCTATATAAATTCGGAGTGGATAGGTATTTATACTTGTACTTTTTTTAGCCTGTTATAATTAAGTAGAAATCTAATATTTCCTCTTTACTACCCTACACGCTCGCAATTTCCTAGACGGTTGTCTATATAGATACTTATAATTAGTATATACTTATAAAAAGAAGCTTAGAATTAAAGAAACCCAATACTATACTGGGTTATTTCCCTTTATAGCACTACTTTTAATTAATCTAGGTCTAGGTAAGCTAGAAAAGTAGGGCTATATTAATAAGGTAGAGTAATCTAAATTAGTACCGCTAGACCGCATTTAAATGGCAGCCTTTAAGCCATCAGTATTCTCGTTATCTAGATTCTTAAATAAATTGTCTAAGACATTGCTGTATAGATTCCGCTATAGTTTAGCGTTAGAGAACCGTTTGTCTTTATTATTATATAGTTATATCCTTATCTTCGCATCTTTAAATATATAAAACTTAATTATAACCTAGCGGTGTAGTGCCGTAGCGTCCTACATCGCAAGTAGCTCCCTATAGATTGCTTTATCCTTATTAGTAGTAAGATATAAAATATAGCAAATTTGTCCTACCTTAAACCTCCTCACTACTAATATACTTAATAGTTTTATAGTGGCTGGATAAGTACTCCTAGATACTATGCCTTAAACTAACCGCGATAAAGTATATAGTTGCGCCAGCGAGCTTATTAAAATATTTAGCGGAAGACTAATATTAGGCTATTTCTATTAAACTATTTACCTAAAATATATCCGCATAGGCAGCAACGATTACTTTATAGTAGAATTATCTCTTACTAATCTATTAATATTAGTAAAGTAGCATAGTTTTTATTTATAATTAGGCAATATATAAAAGGGGGGCTACTTATAAAAGATAATAGAAAGTAGTAGGGTTTATAATAGGAAGAAGCAGAATTATTATATAAAAGTAGGTAAATTTATAAGATAGAAAACGGTAGAAAGTTTAGGTAGAAAATAAAAGAAATTTAATATAAAGGGTAGCTGAATTTAGGGGGTAGAAAATGGCAGATCTTTAGCGTAGAGAAATATTGAGTATAGTAATAGAGGGGCGCATTTAATGTTAGGTAAAACCTAAGTAGATAGCTATATAGCTGCGAGGTACAGGCAACCCGCAGGCGACTCGCCTATAAGGTACGTGCGCTGCACGTGCCTATAGAAACCCCTTACCTCGCACTTCAGACTCCTCCTTCTCCCTTAAGGATTCGTCTACCTATACAATATACCCTATTATTCTATCATTGGACTCCCTATCCACATCCTTACCTTATATTCAAATCCTTACCAATCCCTTTGGGAGGATAGCCGGTTTAATTTTCTACGATCCACAATGCCTCCGAAGACAAGATCGACGCCTACACTCGATGGCGACACGCTGGCGACACGACTACAGAACGCCTTAGGATCTAGTACTAGAAGCACATTAGCAGAATCTACGCGACCTTCCAAATCTCAAGACGATTAGATATCTACGAACGCTAGAGACTAGTTCGACTTATATACCTAGGCTTAACAGGAGCTTAGTAAGGTTACTAGCGCCCTACTAAATACTACTAACCTAAAGGAGCTAGATAAGCTGGCTAAGAAAATAGCTAACTTATAGAGCATTCTCGATTCAACGAAGCCCTCCCGTCGCCTCTCTAGTGACGAGCACGAGTCGCGTATTAAACGTATACAACGAACGAATCTCAACGCCCTAGTCAAGAAGTTACCACCTAATATTAGTAGCACTACTTAACAGAAGTTCGACCGGTGAATTACTACAATTAAGAATTGATTTAAGATCTATAACGCTAACTATAACTATAAGTAACGTACGCGCTAGGCCATTAAAGGTCTTATAAAAGAGAAGACAGTTGCCTAACTAGTATATCGCCGTCTAGGCGCCAAAGATAAAGGTCCTCTACTGTAGGGTAAACTTAAGACTATAGTCTAAGACTAGATTAAGAACCCTATAGTAAGACGCTTTAAAAATGCTACTATATACTATATAATTGTAATAAAGGAGAACTAAAGGTTTAATACCTTTTTAGCCTGTATATATAGCTTAAAGGACCTCTTCTTATACACCCCTTTTGTTAACCCTAATTAAGAGGTAGACTTTTAGTTCTTATGCCTCCTAACCTACCTATAAGCAGAGCTCTTCCGCCAGAACTTCGCTATACGGGTAAGAACCGCTAAGGATCTCTTTGTAGAAATCCGCTATATAGAGTAACTGCTTAATACTATAAAGCTCGCGAAAGACCGCGTAGCTAGTAGCGGCAGATCTTCGCGTTTAAAGCGTGGTCGTACCTTAAGCTCTATAGGGTCAGGGTTAGAGGATAGAACCTTAGGAAGGCGACGCTTTCCTAGCTAAACTCCTGGGGAGACTACTTAACAGCTAAATGGCTTAGAGGACCCCCTAGACACCGGCGTTACGAATGCGAGTCGCTAGACGAACGCTAGCGCTACGCATACGTATTATAAAGAACACTGGCGGCAAGCACGGCTTTCGGAAAACCTAAAGCCCTAGCGGCGTACCTCTTAGCTACAACTAGGGCCTAATATAGAGAGAAAAGAGGAACGCATTATGGTATATATTGCGATAGATACGCCCTAGTAAAGTCCGCCTATATGCTTAATACAATAATAGGTACTAAATTAACTTTAATGCTAAGCTACCTAAGACTAGAATAACGCATACCCTAAACGCATATTATGCGTAGGATATCGCGACCTAATATTAAATAAGAAGACTAGGATAACGCATACCCTAAATATATATTATATATAGGATATCGCGACCTAATATTAGATAAGAAGACTAGGATAATATATACCCTAAACATATTATGCGTAGGATATCGCGACCTAACATTAGAATATGACTAGGATAACATATACCCTAAACGTATATTATACGCAGGCGCATTACAACCTAACGTTAAATAAGAAGACTAGGATACTATATACCCTAAACGTATATTATACATAGGATATCGCGACCTAATATTAGATAGGCAGAAGGCTTAGATACCATATACCCCTAAACACACACCTTATATAGGCGCATCGCGACCCAACTATATCTATGCCTATATTATACTAAAAGTCGCGGGTTATAGGCCTTATGGGCGGCCTTAGTACTACTATACTAATAACCTAGCGCTAGCAGACTAGAGTATCTTACTATTTTTATTAAGACTTTAACTAACCTAATAGCGCTAGACCCTTAGCCTAGGTAACGGTCCCCCGCGATAACCTTACGAGTTACCTCGCTGGTACTAGCTTTACGCAGAGCCTCGTACTACGGTAAGTAGTAGTAGTAGCTACTTTAGCCAAAACGGCCTTTACGGAATACCCCTAAGTTACTAGTCCATCTATAAAGTATAAGAGACGCCTTTATACGCTTTATATGCGACTACCTAGGGGCAAGTTCCTATTAGTAATACTTAAGGACTCCTAAGGTATAATAAGGTCTGGCCTTATTAAGGACCTCTATAAATACCTAGGTACTATAATACCTACTAACGCTTAAATCGCACTATTATACACCTTATAGTAAGCTATAGCCCTTAAGGCCCCTATATAAGCCTAGCGGTATTACTTACTTAACTCTATTATAGATCTCCCTAAGTTTAAGATACTTCTTTATCCTTATAGACCGTTTTATAAAGCTAGTATACTACTACCTAGCCTTATAGCTAAAGCGTAAGCGAAAGGTAAGCGCTGTTGCTGCTAAGATATAGCCTATATTAAAGAAAGGTAGAGGACGTCTTAAGGGATTAAGGAATAAGCTAATGCTTATAGTAAGAGTTGCGGTATATATACGGGGTGAAGCTTAATTTATCAATATCCTATATAAGCCACACTCTATCGCAACTTGGTAACTCGCAGGCAACTCGCAAGCAAGGCTACGGCGCACCGCTGGTGACCCTAAAGCAATTAAAAAGTACTCTCCTAGGCCTAGACCTAGTCCGTCACTCAATACTACCTTTATAGACTGTTTATATATTAAGTAATAGGTCTATTTAAGACTGGGGTCCTTTAACTAGGGTTTACGATTTGTTAGTAACCTACTAGTAATAATCTATACTAACGACTTATACTAGATAGGTCCGTCCGTAACTAGAGTCCTTTAACTAGGGTCTTTAACCTACTAGTAACCTACTAGTAGTAACCTATACTAACGACTTATATATTATCCTATACCCGTCTATAACTAGGGTTCTTTAACTAGGGTTTACAACCTACTAGTAACCTATTAGTAGTAACCTATATAGATAACTTATATACTATTCTACGTATATATTATATAGATAACGCATAAGGCTAAAGTATAGGTTAGTGATAGATTTAATGGGTATATAGCCTTACCGTCCTAAATCTGGCCGTATATAAGTAACCTATAACCTACCTGCGAAGTATATACGGCGCTACGCTAGTATAGCGTAAGGCTAAAGTAGGGTTAGTAGCAGATCTAATAGGTATATAGCCTTACCGTCCTAAATCTAGCTGTATATAAATAACCTATAACCTACCTATAAGGTACTAGCGACCTACCTATATAAGCGAACTTTTGGAATATATCTACCAAATTTAGGCGATAGTATTAAGCTACTAGCTCTACCTATCAATGGACTAATTAGAATTTTCCATACCGGGTATACAAAATCGCTATTAGCTTAGTAAAATGTAGGGAAGTCTTAGTAAGCCAAATCTAACTAATTAAACAACTTTGACCGGCGGTCGAAGTTCCTTAATATCTTTACGCCGCGTAAGTGTACTATTTATCTCTCTATATATAAAATTAGAACGCTCTTTCCCTTCTAATTTTTCCCTTCTAAAGGTTTTTATAGGGTTTTATTAAGGCCTAAGCATATAAAGGATCGGGGACGACCCTTTTTAAAGGGGGGGGCATTGTTAGGTAAAACCTAAGTAGATAGCTATATAGCTGCGAGGTACAGGCGACCCGCAGGCGACTCGCCTGTAAGGTATATACGCTGCATATACCTATAGAAACCCCTTACCTCGCACCTTAGACTCCTCCTTCTCCCTTAAGGATTTGTCTACCTATATAATATACCCTATTATTCTATCATTAAACTCCCTATCTATATCCTTACCTCATATTTAAGAAGTATATACTTTTTTTAGCTAGTTTATATATAAAAGAGTGGTCTTTTAGTAGCCTCTTTACCTTTTTACTATCGTTACTAAAGCCTAGGCTATATACTTCCCTAATAATAGCCTAAAACTTACGGTTTACTTTAATTCTAAAGTCTCCTAATCTATCCTTTATCTATACGTATTTAGTTAGTATAACTCCCTAGTATATTAATATACTTCAATCGCGAAATTGTTTTAGTATTTAAAATCTATAGTCCGACAGTATTATAAAAGGAGCTCTTGCTAGACCCGGCCTAAAAAGAACCCTAAAAAACACCTAAAGAATCCCCCTAAGATGTATGCATTACAGAGGAGGCACACGTTAACTAACGGTGGCTTATACTTACGCGTAACCGCCAGATCCACGCCTAATAACGGCCCTCTATAATAAAGACAGGCGAATACCACACTATAAAGCGGAAACACCTCTATTAAGAAGGCATCTAATAAAATATAAAGCCTATTAGACGCGTCTAGTATCTAAAATTATAGGGAAGTAACTATTAGCTATAACAAACTAATATAGCTAGTAGAATGGCTCCGCTAGTTTAGTGAACCTTAGGCGCCCTTCTAGTAAACCCTTAATTAAATCCTCTAACAGTTAAGCAAAATTAAAAATAAATAAAAACCCCCTTTACTGGCAAACCGTACCTAGGCCGCCATAGCCGCGCTTTTATAGTATAGGGAACCTACCCCCCTTAAGATAATAACTAGGTATATAATTATAATATAACTAAATATAGAAAAAGCAGAGGGGCTTAGGGGATAATTAGAAATAGAAGTCCTTATAAAGATTTATAAAAAGGTTTATAACGTAGTTATAGTCTAATACCTTAAGAGCGGAGATATTAAAGTTATCCTAAAGGACTAATAGGTAAAGGAATAAGCCGTAAGGGTAGGGAACAGGCTAGGAGAATATATTAGCATAAAAGTGCTCCGTAAAAACTACCTAGTTAAAGTCCTAGCGGTTTCTATAAGCCTTAGAGTAGAAAAGGAACGCTAGGCGGACAATATAGTAATAGGAGATAGTAAAATATACAGAACGCCTTATATTAGGCCTTAAGATTACCTAAATCTAATAGCTTTAATAGGAAAATGTAAACTAAGCAAATAATAAAAATAATAAGAGGATATAAAGGTTACCAGAGACTTGCTAAGGAGACGCTAGTTAAACGCATAGCTCCCTTATTATTAGTATATATATACTAGAAATGCAAAAACTCCTTATCCAAAAAGGAATAATTATAAATGGCCTAATATATAACGTAAGGCTCTATAACTATAGATTACGCCTAAAATAATACTACTGCTGTATATAATAGGGATATACCTAATCTACATACATAGTATAGGTGTGCTACGGCTACTATGCAAGCCCCTACAATATAAGACACTACTTAAATTAAGACTAAATAAAATACGTAAACTGCTACTAAAGCACATATAAGGCGTAGGAGAGAGAAGACTATATTAAATATAGAAGGCGGAAGGTAAGGGCTTAACAGCTATGGGAATAACTGCACGCTAGGTTATATAAATAGAAATAACAGGTAATAAGCTAGGGGGACGCAGGTGCCTTCCTAGCATTTCCTACCTTTAGTACTAGGGGGCTAGGCTAGCCATCCTAAGCCTTAACGGGCTAGAAGTGGCGCTGTATAATATTACTAGACTATATAGGGATATAAGGGTTATAGGGGATATAAGAGAGAGGACGCCAAGGCTCGCCAGTGCGTAGTTGCGACCGCTTTTAGTGCAAGAGCGGTTATAGCTTATCTTCCTACTCTAGCTCCTATAGGTATAGCTAACGAGCTTTAATCACTATAGGGTCGCTTCTACCAATTAGGGTAGGCGTTAATTTACTTTAGTTCTAAATTTAATAATAGGTAATAAGTTATAAGTCTTATAAGTTGGTAGGTTATCTAAGGTTACAGCAATCTTTTCTTATAGCTAAATTATTAGCTTATTATATAGGTCTAATTAGTAGTTCTTAAGGGGAACCTAGCCTTCTCCTATAAGGTATAGGAATTAAGTCTAAAATTTAGTAAAGGGTTAGTTCGGTTTTATTATTAAGCAATTATAGTTATACTAGGCGTTATGTACTTTATTCGGGTTAACATAAATAGCCGCTAGGTACTATATTATCTTATTAATAGATATAAATTAGACAGGGGAATTGTCCTTAAACTTAGCTTAAAGATGCCATTAGGCGTCCCCAGTAGTTTAACTAAAGAGGTAGAGTATTTTTACTTCTTTAGAAAGGAAATAGTTATAATTAATATAGAGCTTTCCTTATACTTAAATCCTCTAATTCTTAAAGGTAGGGTCTATCCCGTTAGACAGTAGTAGGGGGTTAAGAAGCTTAGCGGACTTTAATTACTTTATTATAGTATCTATACTCCCTAGTGTATTATATTTAGTAAAGTAAATAGGTTAGCTAGGGTTTTAAGAAGGGGAAGCTAGGCTATTTTATAGGGCCGTAAGGCTTTTTAGGACCTCTTATAGGGTTTCTTATATATTTCTCACTTTAAGACAATTGGCTTTCTAGCTAGCTATAAGGGCGCGAATCTACTTATATATGTCTACAACGTTATTATTATCTTTAATTTCTAATCCCAATTGGATCTCAGGTTCCTCTTAGGTAAAGGCAGCTCTCTTAAATAAGCTTACTTTAGGTGCCATTATTAGCTTCCTAAGGTTTATTAGTATTATATACTTTAGTTTTAATTCCAGGGGTATAGATCCAGTCCTATTTAGCTTATAAGGTAGGATATTACCTAGGCCTTCCTAGGCAATATAGAGTTGTTTTAGTGTCTAAGTATAGCGTGTTAACGCGTTATTACAGACAAAGTTTTCTTTTTTTAAGTGGGATATTATTAAGGCCTTCCTAGGCAATATAGGGAGAGCTTAGTATAATATAACGGCTTGTATAAATGCCTCTAAACTAAAGCTTATAGAATACTATCTTATAAAGATACTAAGCTAAGGAGAAGGAAAGGGGGTCGCTAGGGCTGGTATAAATAAATAAGTAGCGCGAGCCGCTAAGGCGCTAGTAGTAGGCAAGCTAACAGTAGAAAATAGTACTAAATAGTACGTAATAGTATAAGATAGCAGAACTTAGGCAGAATTTAGCAGGTAACGCGCTATAGCGCCATTATAGATATTCCTATTACCTTCTACAGTAGCAGCTTTTACGGTTCTTAGCTTTATTATATTTTTTCTATAACCGGGCCTTTATGCGGATGGCGTAAAAGTATATTTTATAAGTAAAATTATTACTAGATAAGGCCCTATTAGATTACCGTTAAAGAGGTTATTAAACTCTTCTATTTAATTTCGCAGTAGTAATATAGGAGTAATAATAAGACTAGGGCCTAGACAGAACGGTAGCTTCGCGATACTACTACCTACTTTATACTAGTATTAGATGGGCTAATGCTTTACAAATAGATAAAGGCCGGATTCCCTATCTACGCAATGCCTATAGTATGGTATATTATCCTTTCTATTATTCCTAATATTGCGGGTATTCTATATTAGTAGGTAATTAAAGGTAATAAGAAGTAGCGTAGAGTAGGTTTTACTAAGGCCTTATTTATCACTAATAATTCTACAAAAAAAATTATAATGCTGCGTAAAGCACTAAGTAATTAATAAAACCTAGTGGAGATAAAGTGTATACTTAAACCCTAGCAAAATAACTTATATCTTAAAATTATTTTTATCTTATTTAAAAATGGTACACATTAAGGACCAATTTTCTTTTATTAGATGTTTGGTTTTAGCATTCTTACCCTTTATTTTATTAAATATCTTATTAACTAGTAAAACGTAATCCTCTAATTATATTATAAAGTTATAGTCTAGCAATTCTACTAGCTCTTTATTAGTAAGGCCGGCCATAGGGTTAACTACCTAAAAGTGTAACCTATCTTCGCCTTCTTCTACTACCTTAGCGGTAAGGTTTATATATTCCTTTAGAGTAGCAGGCGTATTAAATATATTATTCTTTAATTTAGCGGCGTTATTATCCTTCTCTTCCTTACTATCTTCCTCTAGAATAGTTGCTAGTTTATCCTAGTAGGTGTTATCTCCTAAGGAATAAATAGTGGTGCTCTTACGCGCTAAGCACTTAGCAAAAGCTTCTAATAAAGCAGTATTTCTATTAAGCCTTACAGCTGCTATTTCCTTATTAATAAGTGGCTTAGTATTAAATTTACCTAATTAACTAGGCCGCACTGCGTTGCTAGCATCATCGTTATTAGTAGAGAGGTAATTGGTACTATTAGTTAAAAGCTCTAAAACTACTTAGCGTTTACTCTAATTAAGGTGCAAAGCTAGTACAACGTTAAAAATAAGTAAATAGTACCTTTTATTATACGCCGCTATTAAAAGTATAAATATTTTAAGGTATGGGGATACCTACTTGCCGCTAAATATAGACCTACTATTCCTAAGTGCCAAGGTTTCCCACTTAAAATTAATAATGCCCTTAGCGTAGAAATAAGCGAGAAGTTTATTATAGTCAAACTATACAAAAGTTGCCGGTTCTTTAGCACTATCGCGCTGGAATTAAGATAAAGTAACTATATTAAGGTCCTTTCTATTCTTCTATATAGCTATTATTGCATAATATTTATTATACTTTAGTAGTTTAACGGGAATAAAGGAGCTTATTTATAATAGGGCCGTATTAATAAAGTAGTAGCCCAACGCATATCTCTATAGAGTAGGCTTATATAATAATTAGTGTCTAATAGGAGTGCTTAACTTTAGGATTGACAAGGTAGAACTATAATTAGTATTATCTAAACTAAGCATTGGAGTGTTAAGGAAATAGTTTAAAAGGTTAACTAGTTTATATAAGGGCGTTAGTAGATTTAACTACTTAGGCATTAGTGCTAAGGGAACACTATCCTTATTTTTAATTTTAGCAGTAGCTTACTTAATATTGAGTTTAATAAGACTATAGAGTAGGTTAAAGAAGCTAGGGTAATAAATTAGTATATTAAAAGCTGGTCCCTATTTAGTAATAACCGGCATAAGGATTTCTTACCCATACTAATACTTTTTAGTTGTATTATATTTTAAAGGCCATTATTTATTAAGAAAGCAACTCGCGATGCACTTTACAATATCTGCCTTTAAGGCGAGAAAATTATCTAGTTCTTCTTCTATATCTAATATCTCTTAAATCGTACTTATAAGGGATATTATTGCGAACACCTCGGGTTGCCCTTAGGACAACCCCTAGACGCCCTTTAAATAGTCGCCGGTTACATGCCGGAGGCATATACCCGTAGTATATAGTCTCCACAATCCCAGAGGCCTTACCTCCTTAAGGATTTGTCTCTCTTACTAATCTATCCTATTCTAATCGTGTCCTTATAGCTCCCTGTCTATAAAATCCCCTTATATTTAAATCCTTCCTACTCTTTTTTAGAAGGGTAGTCGGCTTTAAGGACCAGATTATTTATTTATATCTTTTATTTATAACCACTATCCTCCTTTAAAATCTCACGACAACCTAAATAGAAACTCTACGGATACCTTATAGAAAGCCATCGCGCAAAGGCAGAAAGGTCCCTTTAATAGCAAGAGATTGCGATAATATAACCCTCTAGGTAAGATAGCTGAATGAGCCCTAATACCCAGATGCTTTAGGAGCTTAAAGACTCTTATATACCTACGGTTACTAACAACGCTAAGGAAAATACAGATACCCTCTATAACGGTCGCAATACTGCTAAAAAGTAACTAGAACCCCTCCGGCCCCACCTAGGCTAATTAAAAGATTAAGCGCT
>Ga0307515_10004611_pt1 | contig 28339 bp, 27 predicted proteins | sample 17_EM_MG_FD_194513 | JGI IMG/M metagenome (GOLD analysis project Ga0307515, IMG submission 194513) | Populus trichocarpa ectomycorrhiza microbial communities from riparian zone in the Pacific Northwest, United States - 17_EM | ecosystem: Host-associated > Plants > Roots > Unclassified | place... | reverse complement strand
TCCCCGTCCGTAACATCGATCAAATCGTACTCATCCATAAGATTTTCCAAAAAGTTCGCATCTCGTTTTGGTGGGCACTGAGGGTCCCATCTATCACTGTGAGCATTCCAATCTCCTCCCAAGAGGATCTTTTCCTGTTCCATAATCTCCCTCCATCTTGCTGTCTGCGCCGGTCTGCCTTGACTTCTCTCTCCCCCCTCCTGTCTCAGCTGATCGTACACATTCACCAATCTCATTTTTCTACCCGACGGGTATCTTATATCAAACACCTGTACATCTCCATCTCCCCCCTTATCAACTTCCGAAAACTCCAGGTGTGTATCTCTTCTTATTGCTGTCATCGTTCTTCCTCCTCTGATCAGCCTATATCCTGGGTGACTAATGTTGTATCCTTCCCTCTCCACATACGGTTCTTGCAACATCACAACATCAGCCCCCCAAACAATTCCTTTTTCCAACGCTCCCATAGTCGCCTCATACCCCCTTCCACAGTGATGCATTACGCATTTCACCATGACTTCATGGGGGTTTCTTGGGTCCCTGCGTTAGAAGATTCTCCTTCAGTCTCTTGTGTCGCCACAACCTGGACTTCCGGCTCCTTTTCTGTCTGCTCATCATTTTGAGCCTTCTTTTCCGCCTCTGCAGTCGATGGCTCCCCATCCTCTGTACGGGCCGGCTTCTCTTGTTGATCAGTGATGATATTTCGACGCTCCCCGTCTCTCTCCTTCCAGGTACATCTTTCTTCTCTCGCTATCTTAATGGCCTCCTGTTTCTTAACGCAACAATTGGCCTTCGCGATATGGTTCCCCTTGCAGTTGACGCACTTGTCGACATTATGGGCGCAGTTCTGTCCTGCATTAGCTTTGCAACCTACCATGTTGCACTTATGATCTTTTGTCAAATGCCTCCCCGCACACAACATACACGCCGGCATCTTCAAAGACCCACACTTTACCTCAACATGTCCCCATCTGCTGCACACTCCGCAAAAAGAGTCTGGTCTGGCATTTATGAACTTCTCCACATCATACTTCACTCCTGCCGCTCTCAAACCTCCTTTCAAAACTTTTTCAGCCATCTTACTACCCTTGACCGCGAATACAACCGAAGATGCTTTCTTTCCCTCCGCCTTCTTTTTCTGCACATCCTTCGGTCCTCCAATCCAGTTGATGGCGAGGGGTAACACCACCCCCTCGTTCTCAGCCTGCAATTCTTGCCTCAATTTTTCAAGTCCTCCTCCCGTCTTCTTCCCCAAATACCTATCAAAATTGACGCCATGCATTTTTACTCTCTCCCAGAGTTCATTTGTCTCAATGTCCACAATTCCTGCATCCACCTTCCTTGCGGCTTTAATCACAATTTCCCTGAACCGAATCAACATTTCGGCCGTTGCTGCTGGGGTCGTGATAGTTGTCAAGCATCCTTGGGTGTTCTTCGTAACTCCCTGAATGCGAACGAAATACGGGACCTTCGCCTCAAAAAGTGCTCTATTCACTTCCGACGAAATGTCCAAATCTTTTTTCTGAGAAAGGGCGAGGCCATTATCCCTCTTAAATGTAACTCTCCTCTTCTCCATCGAATTTTGTCCTGGGGGGACCGGCTTCATCTCCTCTTTCTTTTGTTGTCTCTTTACTTCAACAAAGCCATCCCCCTTCTTCTTTTGCTGCTGTCCCGATTGTTGTTGTTGTTGTCGCTGTTCGGGTTGCTTTTTTGGTGGCGGTGGTGCTACTGCTCTTTGCGCCCACGTCTCCTTCTTCTTTTCTTCTGGCTTCTTTGCCACTTGTGTATGTACGGGTTTTTTAACCTCCGGCTTCTTCTTCTCTCCTGCCTTTGGTCCCTTTGGTACCTCCTTTACCTCCGGTTTTTTCACCTCTTTCTTTTTCTGTTGTGGCACCGCTGGCGCCACCGGTCTTTTCTTCAGAATTGTAACCTGCCCCGCCTCCAGACGCGGAAACTCCTGTCTAACTCCTCCGGGTGGTATAATCGGTGCGTGCTTGGATTGCTCCAACCGCTGCTCATCCACCTCCATCTCAGCCATGATAACTTTTTCAACCTTTTCATTCTCTTCCACAGAAAAAGTCGCTCCCAGCTCAAACTCAATATCGCTCATCTCTTTCTCCTCAGGGGTGGCTTCTACCTGTTTCCCCCTTCGGATTTCATCCTTCTTCCGGCTCTCTTCCGCCATATCCTCAAACCTCTTGACCACCCTATCGGTCAATTGGTCCACCATCTTTTCCATGCAAGCACTCATTGCATTTTCAATCTTTTTAGCCATGTTAACCGGGGCTAACTTGGCCACCTTCTTTTCAATCTTCTCCAACCTCTGATCGAGTTTTTCCGCCCTCTTTTCATCATACTCCCTACTCAACTCAACCTCGGTCAAAATCTTTTCCGACGTCTTACGGTTAGCGGTAACCCCCGCGTCCGTATGATTCTGTCTTGCCGCCATAAATTCTGCCTGCTTTAGGCACCACTCATCATATCGCTCATCATGCAATTGACTTGTGGCCATATAATCCCTCAGCCCATTAGTGTTCCGAAGATACTCACCAATAAAAGCTTCCAGATTAACCGGCCCACTTTCACTCGTCAACGACTCTGCAGGCTTGGCCCAATCAGCCTCCAGCTTTCTCCTGCGTGGCATTTGCGGCATATTCGGGATTGATTGATCGGGCGTTTCCGGCCTTCTCACCCCCTTCCCCATATTGCGCTTTTTTCCCTTCTTCGTTGGCGTCATGTAGGGCGACTCATCCCTCCACTCCACTTCCGTCATCATATCATCTTCGTTATCGCTGCTGTCGCTAATTTCGAATTTTCTTGGAATGGGTGTGTAGACTTTCCGGGTCTCTTCCATTCCCCCCTCCTTTTCTGCGTATTGACTGGTATTTTCCTCCGACTGAATATACTTACGCGTGATAATTCCGGCGCTCGCCCTGGGAGTCGAAAAAGGATCCTGAGGAAGAGCACTTAGAGGTAGGCCCATAAGGCTTCCCTCATAATTCGTAGATGGCAGAGGGGACTGAACCCTCTCCCTCGGTGTTTGCGACGGGAAGGAAATCTCACTTCCCCCGTAATTTGTTGTAGGTGGTGGCGACAGTTTAGAAGAATCGTCGCTCCCGTATCATGTGATTCCTGTAACTCCAGTTTTTCCCGTCAGGTCGGAGTACGTTCTCATATCGTTTAGGTCGCTGGGAAGTTGTCCCGTGTCCACTCTAGAGGTTGCCTGGCTGTCCTCGGCTCTCCTCAACTCATCTTCGATCCGGGCCTTATGAACTCCGTACTCGAACTCATCATTTTTCTCTTCGGCCCTGAGTCTCTCGTACTCTGCCGTTCCAAAAAATTCTCGTTCCTCCCGGGCAACCTCGGAATTCGTAACCGTACCCTCCATGGTGAGTGGTCCGGTAACTTCATCAAGCAACGCTCCAATACCGCTGGAAACGCTTTCGTTTTCGTTGACCAAAGCCGGTCCCGAGGGTGACTCTGTCATTTTTCTGGCTCGTTCCGCTGCCTTCTGGAAGGTGGTGGTCTTTTTGGCTCCGAAGAGGCTCATCGTCGTCTGCTTCTAAGCGGTTGAAGTTCGTTCAACTGAAAACCGAAGCAAAAATTTTCTCGCGATGTCAAACTTGATTGGATAAAATCGGTCTTGGCAAAACTAAAAGGTGGTGTGGTGTGTTGTCGGAGGTGTGTAGCTTTGGGCGCTGAGGCAGCGTTGGGTGCTCAGGAGCACTGGGAGCATACTCTGCAATTTCCATTGTTCTATTGTTCTATCTCTCTCTATCTATCTATCTACTGTACTGGCCACCGTGGTCCGGACAAGGCCTGGTGCTGACGGCAATTTTGAGGCCGGACAGCTGCTGCTGACAGCTTTTGTGTACTCGTACATAGAATTAGGTACATGGGTTTACTATTGATTAGTGCGGGAAATGACCGTAAAATGGGCAATAGAAGAGGTGAAGAGCAGACTTGCGATTATTCAATTTTCTACAGTCTTTGTATGTACAATCATCGGTGCTGACACCTTTTGATTTTCGGACACCCCAACCTGACGCTGACTAACGCAAAAAATTGTCCTGACGGATACCCCATGCTGGCTGCTGACGTCCGGACCACGGCGGCTAGTACAGTATTACTTTTTCGATGGTGACTTTGGGTTCATTGTGAGCAGGCTAAAGTCAATGATCATCTACAGTTGCAGACAATAGCTAGCTACGGTGCTCAAGTACACTTGGAGATGGTACTCAGATGTACTCAGAGACGGGAGCTGACTGGAGAAGGTCGCACCATGGAGGATTTGGTACTGGATATATATACACACCTCCCGATGATATGCATTATGCACGCGCTAAATTTTCTCTTATTGAGACCGCATGGAATACTTTAGCGGGGGAACTCTATTTCAGGTAGGGCTCATGTGAGGCCGGTAGACGTCTATTAGCCTCACATGAGGGTGACTGAAATATCATGTTGATGTGAGGATGTTTGTTGGCTCATGGTAACCTCTCAAACTTATGACTATCCTGCCACTGTCACTCACACAAATCATTCAGGCAAATTGGACACCATTGCAGCAGACTGCAATGGTGACAGTTGAGACACACTATCCTCAGTTGAAATTCTCATACCACAGTAACTAGTCAGGTAGGAGATTTTAAGTATTCTCACAATCAGCATTTTGGAGATCTTGTGCAGTGCTGCGAAAACTAAAAACTCTTTACCTTTAGAGCCAAATAAAACATTACATAGCGTGTATTCTGTGATGGCGTTGACACTTCTGGGAGTTACTTTTAGCTATACAATTATTTCCCGCTGCACCCATAATTTTGGACGTGCAGACGTGCGTAGAGTGGTGGCAGTGGCAGTGGCAGTGGCAGCAAAATGCTAGTGATGATGGTGGTGATGATGGTTGTCATGAACTTACGGGCCACGGTGAAGGTGTGTGCTGTTCCGAAGAGCTAGAAGCCATACCCCACGACCCCACCCAGCGCTTGAAGCGCGGCTGTGAGGGCGGCTACTGAAATCCTGTCGGGATTCTGATGTGAGCCTGGCAGGCATGACAGACCTCCAGAAGTGCCATGGTTGCTGCTGGCTGCAACCGCTGCAAATCTATCTGGTATCAACTGTGCCAGTACTGTCATGAGTGTGCAAAATCAAATCAAGGTGATTGCAAGATCAACCTCATATGCGCCTCATATGAGCCTCACCTGAAACGGAGGACCCCCGCTAAAGTACATGCGGTTCAGGCATGCAGCACTAGCCTGGGTGACGGGAGAGTAGGTAAGTAGGTGGGTATATACTTGTCTCGTCCTCATTCGGCAGCGCCTTAGTCAACAAGCCGGCAGAAAATGTTGTTGTTGCATTGGGTAGGGTTGAAACATGACAGCAAACTAAACAGCAACCACTTTCCGTCTGAACTCGAGACAAGGTATTTACTTAAATTCTGGCAGATTGATAAATCTATTTAACTTGTTGGTATGTGTTGCTAGTGTACTGTAGCGAGTACCATGCTTCGGGCGCCCTCCCTTTTATTTACTGATCATGCTAAGTCTGATGAGGAGAAGGCTCAGTTAATTCGGCTGTGTATCAATAATTTCAGTCGCTTTGGTGAGGGAAAAAAACAAATTCTATGATGCGATAAATGTTACGAGATCATGAGCGCTTAGTTAGGGAACGGCGGTGAATAAAATGACGTTAAAAAACAGCAATCCCAACATGGGAACCCGAAATTGGTTGGCCTAAAAACCAACTCACCTCTTAACAGTCTTAACAAGCTCCCAAGCAGCAATCTTCCTCCAGACCTCCCTTCCACCATCGCCTCTCCAACTCCGACCCCGCGCTGCCTCCTCATCTTCCAGCGGTACATGCTGACTCTATAAATTGCGAGCGATGTCAGTCGATGGATACAACGCCTAAGACCGTAACGCGGCGGTAGATGTGTGGCATCTGAGCCTAGGCTCAACGAAGTGAAATGTTTACATGCAAGAGACATACCCTCCTATACTTCGCAATCCATGTATTTATCCTTCCATAATATTTCTGCACCAGCGCCAAAATCGCCAAAAACAGTGCTCCTGAGCCAATAACGGTTTGTGCGATGTCGCTGGGGGTGAATGGTGCGATGGCAGGGTGTGGCGTAATGCATGTAGGGACCACACTTGCTAAAAGTGATCATGCAAGTTAGGGTAAACATTAGGGTTTGGGGCTTAGGGTGATGCCCTACTTGTGGCTGTTGGGTGCGCCGAGTGATTAGTAGACAAGGCGATGCTGCATGCATAAGCTAAGAGGATTTGTGAGCATGACTGGCGCGAGACTTACTGGTTGTCATTGGTTGAGGCTGGACTCTTTCCGTGTGCTCTTGTTCGTCAGGCGACTACAAAGGTAAGTAAACCGGTGGGGATATAGTGTTTTTACTCCGATAACAGTCGACATGACGAATTTACTTACATTCACTAGAGATGGTGTTTTGGTGTTACGAGTATTGTACTGGCCGCCATGGTCCGGACGTCAGCAGTCAGCATAGGGTGTCCGTCCGGAAGATTTTTAGTGTCAGTGGGGTTGTCGCGGGCCATACTCTCGCTGTAAACTGCCTGGCTGCTGAGCTCGGGAACCAGACCGCTTTTAGCATTTACTTTTCAGGGAGGCACGTAGGGTGGAACATGACATGTTGTGGGTATGCACCTTTGGGCGCAGGTTGATTGGTAGATGAAATACTTAGTACCAATCAAAAGTGAGAGCAAGAATGAGACGGACAACCCAATTAGGGCGAACGGAATTAGGGTGAAACGAGGCGGACGTAACTAGCTAGCTCGGACGATGACTGTCAATTTTACCACCATAACACAACAGTACAAGATTTCCAACTTATATATCACCCCAAAGTTTCTACTAGCTCATACGTCTTGCTCTTCTTTCTTTCGACTTCCGCTCCCCATTCACCTTCACCATTCACTATTACCGTAGCTATGGCGCGTTTTGATGAGTTTTTGCTGTAAAGGTGTGATTACACTAGCCAGGACTACATGCAGTTAGCTCAATATTCTTCTCTCTGAGACCAGCGCAAGCGCTACATGATGTATATGAATGCGTGTTACTTTTCTCATTGCTACAAAGAATGAGTACAAAAGCCGCCGCAATGTCGTTGAGTGGTTGGAGTTTCACTTCTCCGTTATAGTAGCCAGAGAGTTCTGCGGAACTGTTTTTGATTATACCGGATTGCTCGTGTCACTCGACAATAGCGAAGTAACTACACCACGGGTCCCGGCAGTGGCTGCCGCACGTTACGTTCCGGATACCTATCCACTGACAAGCGACCCGATCCCGGAGAACTTATGTTCAGCCTGGGCCTGAAAGCGATTTATGCTGACGACATGCTGATAATAAATCTGCTGACCCGCTTTCCCGAAGAAGCATTCCCGAAGCCGCTTTCCGGGCCCACAGTTCTCCGGTTTATATACCGGGATGGATGCACTTTAGTCTTGCACGTGCGCACTTCACCCATAAACCTGCATATGCCTCCTTCCCAAGCTATTTCATCCTACATAAGTGAAAACGAGGGGGCTATTCTATATAATTCTGCCTCCCCAGGGGTCGCCCTAATAATATCCGAAAAATAATCCTTATCCAAAACCCGACACCCGAAAACCGGAACCGACAAACTGAACACTCCGCTAAAAAAGCTATGCCTGCAAGGCCTAGGAGCCAATCCACTTCTTAAAAGCTTCAACATGTACACGAGCGGCATCATCAACTCTCCTCCAAACCTCCCTGCCACCATCGCTCCAACCCACTCCGCAAGCCTGGCCCGGGAGGGTTGCGGAAACGCTGCGGCGTACCTTAAGCGATTGGGGCTACGAGATGACGATTAGTGCTGGTGGTGCGGGAAGGCAGCCTAGACACGGGAGCATCTCTTCTGCCACTGCAGGCAGTGAAAGAAGAAGCAGCAAGTACTCTGGAAGGGCTACGGGTTGGAAAGCAGGACGGTGTCGGCATGTGCAGATATCAGAGCTGTTTTCCATGGGGATATGCGACCAAGTGGTGATGGACTTTCTCGTAGCCACAGAGGTGGGGAAGCTTCCCCCGCTGCTTAGCAGAGTAGTAGTCCGTACTGATAGTGGTGGTGTTTGTCGTTCTTTTACGTTTCTTTTGTGTTTAAGCGTTCATTTTAGTTTCACTTTCGTTTATTAGAGGGAAGAAGGGTAGCGGAAGGGAATATCCACCACCTAGACGGCTATCCAGAGGGGGAGGGGAAACGGAACATGCCATACTCTAGATAGAGTGAATGCAGTATGATTAAAACAAACAAAACCCACTCCGCCTTTATATCTACTAGTAGCATGTGCCTTTTCTGTAAACGCAATGTCAATCAACACATTTCCACTCACGTCTCATCGTTTATACATACCCTCAAAATCAACGCCTTATTCCCCCTGTAGTATTTCAGCACCAGAGCCAAGATTGCCAAAAACAGCCGATAACGACATGCGTGACACTACCAGGGGCCCACAATGGTGGGTTGGCGGGGTTTGGCTAAATACAGGTCGAGAGAGGGGTGGTAGTTGTGGTGTTAACAGCACTTGGGGTTTAGGATGGAGCCTTACCTGTTGTGACGCGCCCAACCGCAGGTCGATAGGGGAGGCTGATGCTGCATCCATTGGGCTAGGGGTGGGATCGGTAAACATGGTTCCGTCTAGTCTATGTCGATTTCAGTAAATTAGAGACTTTGAATTGCCAATGTTACTGGAAATAGAAGAGCGTTGCAATGGTGGGACTGTCTGAACCCGCACTCCTGCGTTACATATTTGCGAATGCGAGCATTTAAAGATTTTGGTTCCACTGAACACAACTCTTTGTAAGTACCGTAAGAAAAAATTGCAATTTTTGCAGACGCAAGTCGGGCGTTGGGATAAAACAATCAAGAACGGTCCCCTGATCGCCATTGAACGCAATGGTGATAGTTCAACAACAGTTCATCCCAATAGACTAACTTGTGTCCGTCTGCAAAATCTCCCATTTTTTCTTACAGTATGGCGCGACGAATAAAACCCCGTAAAAAAGCACAATATATAAAACTTCAAAAGGCATGTCTAGAAATCAATCCACCGCTTTACAGTCTCAACCCGCTCTACAATCTTCCTCCAAAACCCCCTAATATCATCACGACAATCTATACACCTCAAGCTCCAACGTCGCACCTTTGCCTCATCTTCTAGCGGTACACGCCGACTCTGCCAATACAAAGTCAGTTACAAACAGAACGAGCGAAAATTTATACATACCCTCCAATACCTCAAGACCCGCCCGTAATATTTTAGCACTAGGGCTAAGGCCATCAAAAACAGTCCTCCAGAGCCGATAACGACTTGTGCGACGTCACTACGGGTGTACAGCGGAGTAGAAGCGTGTAGCGTAATGCATGTAGGAACTGGGGTAGTGGCTGTGGCGTCGTTTAGTCGTGGAATATAGAGAATGAGCAGGAGGGAAGGGTTTGGGGCTTAGGGTGGTGCCTTACCTGCAACTGTTGTATTGGGGCGTAGCATTGAGTGATTGGTGGGCAAGGCTGATGCTATAAGCATAGAGCTAAGAGTAGGTGTAGTTGCATGATTGGTGTGGGATTACCGTGCAAAGCAGGTTCTGGCAGGGTTCTTTCCATGTTCTGCTCCTAGTCGTTAGGCGACTGTGAGGCAACGAACGGTAAGAGTACATAGATAAGTTTCAATTTGTGTTCAATAGCATGGCCAATATGATGTATTTTACTTACATTATTTAGATGCGAAAAATTCTTCGGTGTTGTGCGAGGACTAAAACAAAAATAGTTAACAGCGGACAGTAAACTGCGTCGCTAGTCGGTGGTATTTGGGCGAGAGATATGAAAACGTTGGATGCTTTACATCGCAAGATGTGCAAGCTGTGGTACGGCTGACCTTATGCTCTAGACGAAAGCTAACATTCTGGAGTTCAGCCGTAGACGATACGGTAACTATGCAATTGATCAACTTGTTTTCTTCTCTCTCTCGTTCTCTCGGTGGCGTTGGACTTCAGCATGTCTTATCGTTATAATGGGGAAACATCTCACACTCTGCCAGGATAACAAGATATTCCAAAGCAGTTCACTTACCTGAGAAGTAAGGGTAGTGGAGGTAAAGGATGAAGATAAAAGGTATTTTGTGAACGGGAGACCACCGGGGTTTATACTTCTATGTTTCGATATCGTTGTTGCGAGCTCTCGCGGTAGATGGTGTGGAAGTGGTAGGCGTAGAAAAGGATCATTGCAGCGTTGGCTCTTGTGGAAAGGGCTCTCGGGATGATAGATGCAGACAAGGATCCTTGCAGCGGTGGCTCTTGGGGAAAAGGGCAAAATGTGGATGATAGATGCAGACAAGGATCCTTGCAGCGGTGGCTCTTGGGGAAAAGGACAAAATGTGGATGATAGATGCAGACTTGCAGAAAGGACTCTTGGGATGATAGATGCAGACAAGGGTCCTTGCAGCGGTGGCTCTTGGGGAAAAGGGCGAAATGCGGATGATAGATGCAGACAAGAATCATTGCTCTTGGGGAAAAAGGGTAAAATGTGGATGATAGACGATAACAGCGGTAGCTCTTGGGGAAAAGGGCAAAATGGGGATGATAGATGCAGACAAGGATCATTGCAGCGGTGGGCTCTTGCGGAAGAGGGTGTGATGGAAATGGTTGATGCAGACAAGGATAGTATGTGGCGATTTAGCGAGGGACGAGCGCCAAGCCACACCGCAAATCAGGTGGTCTGGGTGGAAACAAATATGAAGATAGGGGATTGCGTAACTTACAGATGACTAAGACAACAAAACAAATTTGTGCGACAGCTCCTACGTCAGAGGTAATAAAGGAAAAGCCCGCTTTCCAAAGAGTATGAAATGGAATGCGGTAACTACTGTACTGGTCCTCGTGGTCCGGACAAGGCCTGTTGCTGACAGCAATTTTGAGGTCGGATGGCTGTTGCAGACCGCTTTTGTGTACTCGGACATAGAATTGGGACCATATGTTCGCTATGGATAAGTGCAGGAAATGATCATAAAGTGGAACAACAGGAGAGGTGAAGAGCAGCCCTGCTGGAAGGAGAGGTTTTAGGACTTGTGATTATTCTATTATCTGTGGTCTTTGTATGTACAATCGTTGATGTTAACACCTTTTGATTTTCGGACACCGTAACCTGACGCCGACTGATGCAAAAAATTGTCTGGACGGACACCCCATGTTGACTGCTGACGTCGGGACCACAGCAGCCAGCACAGTATTAGAGGGTGGAATATGAATGAAGGTGCAATGCATGCGGGCAGTGCGGATAGTGCGGGCAGAAAAGCCGGACGAATTTGATGGAATGTGATGAAGCTTTTGCTGCGGTGGTGGTGATGACTGAGCGAAATGAGGTAGGTTAGGGGCTAGGGTGATTGCAGCTGCCGACAGACCTAATGACGGGGTGATATTTTGCTGTACGAACTTGCGAGCTAAAAAGTTCTGGGCATGAGAGCATATGGTACATAAGTATTGAGCCACCGCTCTTATTCTTATCTTATTCGGCTGCAACTCGCGCGAGCTGTTGGTAGGATCGCTGTGTGTGAATGATTCAAACTAAGGATTAAGAACTCTAGAACTGTGCGCGGTTATTGCTGAATTGCCGACTTCGGTGGGTTAGGGGCTCTATATCATTCAGTACATCAGCAATGTCCGCAGGACCCTATTTCGGTGCTGCACGTGTGGGGTAAATCTACCTGGGTATTTAGACGTACCATCAAAGGCAACTAGAAATTTTGGGATAATTTAGTGATTCCTGATTTCTAAGTAGCCTTTCGCACAATGTCCTGTCCACTTTTATAGATGTAGACTGTAACATTATTATTGTTTCAAGTCGTCACTAGACGGGTATTCTAATCGCGGGTGTGAACAGTCTTGATGTTGTGTGCGATACTACCTGTCAGCCGAATTAAAGAGAGGCGAGTCTGATGAGGAAATCTGGTTAGTGATAGCAATGGAAATGAATGGGGCAGTGCTAGACCAGGGCCGTTAAATATCACCCCAGGATCTTACCGGTACCTTCTAAGGTGTCCTATCTTTTGATCCCTCTTTCACTCCATTATACTCAGTATAGAGCCCTCTATTCATGTTACTTTGGATGCTTCTAAGACTTGTTGATTGACTGATCTCTCGAGGCCTGAAGGCCCGCATATATACAGACTTGACTCCCATATCCATATCCATATCCATATTCGTCTCCATATCTATATCCGTCTGCATATCCGTTTGCACTGATATGAGCCGCTCTCCTGAGGCATATCCTCATACACCAACTGCATATCAAACGAACCTGAGCAGTGAGGCTCACGATGCAGGTACACATGCAACAATTCACTTTCCTTGTGGCATGGGTGATGATGGGTGCAAATAATCATCTCCCATCCCCGGCATTCCTCACCACACGTCCGACAACCTTATGGGAGAAGACCAAAAGCATTCCAGAAATTGATGATCCCACGGCAGCGTATTATAACTATATACAAATGCGGTGAATAAACGACGTAAAAAAACACACAATCCCAACCTGTTACCGGACGACCTAAAAACTAATCCACCGCCTAACAACATTAACACGCTCCCAAGCAACGCCAACAATCTTCCTCCAAACTTCCCTTCCGCTGTCGCTCCTCCAACTCCGACTCTGTGCTGCCTCCTCATCTTCCAGTGGCACATGCCGACTCTGCGAAATGCAGTCGATGTCAGTCTACGAACACAAATACCAGAAATCGTGACTCGTAGGTGGATTGTGGCACTCGACTTTGTGAGCTCATGCAGCTCAATAAAGCTGCGCCACATACACCCAAATCCTGCGTACGAGAAACCGAAATTTGTTCATGAATGAGACATACCCTCCGATATGTCGCAATCCACGTCTTTATCCTTCCGTAATATTTTGACACTAGTGCCAAGACAGCCAAAAGAGCGCTCCAGAGCCAATAACGATTTGTGCGACGTCGCCGGGGGTGAATTTTGGGGTGGTGAGGTGTGGTGAAATGCATGTAGGAACCTGGGTATTCACTTATGCAGTTAGGGTAAATATAAGGGCATGGGGTTTAGGGCTAAACCCTACCAATGGAAGTTGTGTTTGGGCGCAGCGCTAAGTGATTAGCGGGATAATGCTACATACATGAGCTAAGATATTTCGATTGGCACAGTATTTACCGGTTGCTATTGGCGGTACAGAGGATTGCGGCTAGAATCTTTCAGGCCGCTAAAAAGGTTAATGGTTCAAGCAAATCAGTGGGTCCTGGAGTGTATATTTCAATAGCGTAGCTGATACGATGAATTTATGTTACATCTTTCTAGAGACTGGGTAAGACAGTTGGAATCGCGCACTAAGATGGATGGTTGTCGTATGCGTAATTGTCGTACTCGAATTGGATACCCTCCCTATTGTACAGTGGGAAGAATGAGAGATGCCGTCGGTGATAGCTTGGGGTGTGTTTTGGGCAATGTGTTCCGTCAGATCGTTCGTTCGATCAAAGTACTAAGTAAGCAACCACTCTTCCTTGGTGGTGGGGTCCAGAAAAGAACAACGCCAGAGGCGTAAGTACTTAAGTACTTACTTAGAGACTCTGGATCTGCGACCTTGAGCCAATCAACAACCGGGGTCGACACATAGGACTCTGCTACCTATTAAATGCTTGGTACATACGACTCTGTATGTGCCAATTCTCTGGCATAATGTCTGTAGACGAAGATTGCGGCGTCGGCTGTATTGTTACTGTGTTGAACTATCAGACATTCCACTTTCCGTACAGATGATGAGAAGGCTCGGAAAGAGCTCTAGTATTAGAGATAATAACGACGGATATTCTAAGAATGGGTGTGTACAGCCTTGAAGGTTGTGGGGATGGCGATAGTAAGTTTGCGAGAATTGGCCTGCTCGCCAACATGCGTCTATCGATGTCCTACTAGTGGTTCGACAGATGGGGCAGTGCTAAGACCTGAGGCATGTGTAGCATTGCCAAATGGCTTGGAAGTCTGGGGCGCTTGCGCTAGCCTTGGTGCCGGGTCGATTCTCTGCTTGCGCTTCTTGTTGTATAAATACTCGTACTAGTACATATACCCATAAGCTTAAGTTTCTGCACGCCCGATCTTCGTACGCCCTAATTTCGTTCGCCTTATTCTTCCACTTAAATGTGATTACAATCCGCACGCATACTGCCAACTTGACGGCCACCTACTTGACGGCCACCAACTTGACGGCCGCAGCAAACTACAGTACGCACGGATGTGACTCTCTTTGGCGACCACGGTACAATATATACAAGATCCCCACTGCATACTCTCTCGCTCGAACTTCCACTCCCACTCGAGCTTCCACTCCCGCTCCTGCTCTCTATTTATCGACATTTATCATCACTATTGACATTTCCACCCCTCAGTCTCTTATTCCTCCCCCGAGACTTCTCTCTTGATCTATGTAGCATAGCCAGCGTCATCGCGTTTGCGATGTTAAATCTCGTTTCTATTAACAATCAATGATCCTGCTGTTCTGGAGTATCAGTGAATTTTTTAATTTTCTGCAACCTGAACTTAATAGACAAAGCGCACAGAAGGGTCACTACGTACGATCCTATAACATTCGGCTGACTGATGATCAGACACTTGCAACCGGCTACCCCAATCAATGGCGATCGTACATTCCCTTTGTTATATGTATCCCCCTTTACCAATCAACGCTGCATATGTAGCAGTATCATAAATGATAGGTACCCTTTGGTCACTGTCGCAAGTTGTCAGTCGGCCATGGGTTTTGGGATCTGCTTACAGCGAACAAAGCCTTCACATTCCACCAGTTTTTAGCTACAGAAGTGTGGTTGCACTAGCCTGAACACGCCCCACATGCAGTCAGCGCAAGAAAAGCAACCAGGTCTTAGGAGGATCTGTGAGCTGCATATGGGTGGGCGTTAATTTTAGGCCTGCTGAAAATTAAGTACAAAGCCACTAGATTCGTCGATGAATAATGGAAGTTCTATTCTTCATTACAGTAAAGAGAGGATCGCTGAAAGTTTTTACTTGACTAAATCACTCGACGATGCCGTAGGCAAAGTTTCTAACTTTCCGAGAGCCACAAGTTCCCGAGGTGACTTAGACGTTGTTTTCAGAGACCTGTGCATTGACCGACCCGATTCCGGAGGTTTTGTTCTCAGCCCGGTCTGAAAGTTTTCAATACCAACGACATAAGAATCCGTTAACCCGCTTTCCAGATGCTGCTTTCCCGCACTCGAGATTCTCCGGTCTATATACATGACCGCGATGTGTTTGGACGGGACGGGAACACCCCTTTGCCCTTTGCACGTGCGCACTTCACTCGTAAACCAGCATCTGCCTCCTTCGCAAGCTAATTCATCCTACATAATGAAAACGAGGCGGCTATTCCATATAACTCCGCATCCCCCCGAATTATTCTACATTGTAATCAAAAAATAGCCCTTATCCAAAACCCGAAACCGACAGACTTACAAACTGACACCCCGCTAAACAGGCACTGTCCTCGCTAGCGCAAGGCCTAGAAACCAATCCACTTCTTAAAGGATCAACATGGATACGAGCAGCATCAATAACCCTCCTTCAAATCTCCCTGCCGCTATCGCTCCAACCCCGCTCCGCTTCTAAGTCTGCTTGCGGCACATGCATTTTATGTAAATACAATGTCAATAGACACATTTCCGCCCATGTATCATCGTTTACACATACCCTCAAAACCAACACCTTTATCTTGCCGTAATATTTCAGTACTAGAGCCAATATTGCCAGAAACAGCGCTCCAGAGCCAATAACGACTTGTGCGACATCACCGGGGGTCCACGGCGGCGGGATTTCGTTCACGGCCGAATACATTATGATTACAAACAAACAAACAAACGGCGGTGGGATGGTGGGGTGTGGTGAAATGCAGGTAGGGAGAGGGGTGGTATCTGTGGCGTTAGCAGCGCTTGGGGATTAGGATGGAGCCTTACCTGCTGTAGTCGCGCTCAAGTGCGGGTCGATAGGGAAGGCTGATGATGCATGCATTGGGCAAGGGGTGGGATTGGTGTATATGGCTGCGCCTGAGATAGTCCAATGATGTAGTTAGGTGGTTGAGTAGTGCTGCGTGAGGGCGGACGTGTGAGAGTGTATGCGCCCGCCGGCCTCACAAGTTTTTGCAGAATATACTGTGCACGTTATTGGTTGAAATTTTGTCGAATAAATGCTCCCTCAGATTTTGGTTTTTGTATCAGCGCTACACTCTCGGAGACAACCAATAGCTTGTTTCATTTGGATTGTTTGGGGGTGCTTCGTACTGTAGGCAGTCCTTGAACTTCCGCTTCTATAGTCCCGATCTGCGACAGTGATGAGTAAGGAGTTGAGAGTTTTTAGCTAGTCTAATGCAGGACACAGTGCACGACTCGTCGAAAAACCAGTGATCCAACGGGTCCACGTAAAGGCTTCCAGTTGTTGATCAGTATTTTGGCAAACTCTGCGGTCGTGGATACCGTTCGTATGGCTTCGACGGAATGGTAATTACTACTTATTTACCTATAAGTTTAGTGCTTATGAAACTGCATGCCTTGACTGTATCGAACGGATATTCAAGCACTTTGCCGATCACCTCTGCCAGCCACCTGCTACTGCGTCAACCCATTTCTACTCAGAGTACTTATTGTATTATGATAACATTGTAGGGACACAATGGCAATGACGATTGCAATAACTTTGATTGGACCTAGAGCTAACTAGATATGTGCTCTGTTAGGAAAATTCAAACAACTATGATTAACGCTGCACAAAATGATCTAACCGATGACTTATTCCCAAACTGCTGTGTAAATGTTCGAACGCGATTCTTGCTGGTTACTTGGTTTTGGGAGGCCTAAAGACTGATGAGGAATTCATGAAATACTTAAAACATATGCTTTCAATCCGGTATCTACAAAGTATGAATAGGTATTGCTCAGTTTAACCGTACAAGATCCTCATGTTATAGAGCATGGGGTCTGAAGAGCAACCTCTATAACAGTCCGAAATCCTACCTCCCACTTCTGGCTAGCACTTTTTCTAACTTCCGCCAATGGACCACCATCACTACCACCAATCTCTCTAACTTCTATCCTCGCACCCGCACCCCCGCACCCACTTTCATCCTCTCATTTTCCTTCTCACCTGAAGTAACCTCTGCGAGTATTTTATTGAAGATCGGCCTCCTGTCCCATCATGATTTCTATCAACCGCGGTTAGACTTCGGGAGGAACGAGTAACTGTAGGGTATCGGGTGATGGCTTGCGTGCTTGCTGAAGGAGAAGTTATGAGAATAGTCTCCGATCCCGCTGCGCAAATAACTCATCGAACTTGTTCACTCTGGCGGAAGTAGTTCCTTCCATACGCTGCTCACGGAGGATCGCGGCCCAAAGACGTCGATCGCGTTGAGACATTCTGGACGAGTAAGTTTTGCGACTGGTACTGGCACCGATACGAGTAGTGAGAGGGAGTGAAATCGTTGAATAAAATAGGCGGCCGGGGATCGTAAATAAGTATGTACGGTTACCATCCGATATTTGCAGGTCCATATATGTACCTCCTGGCCATCAACCTAGTTTCCAATTCTCCAACTCAGATGCTGAAAATTAAGGCTGCAAAGGTGTGGTTGCACCACCAGGATATGCAGTCAGCTCAAGAAAAAGAATTGAAATTTGTGTTGGTGATTGTCAGCTAGAAGCTGAAAGCGGCATTGCTTTTTGAACGGATCTCATGCCGTCACCTCGAAAGACGTCTATTGTACCTCGGAAAGAGACGACCCTTTAGCGAACTAGATATCTAGTCCTTACAGTACTCCGATTTATATATTCAGGTACATACATCATGAATGTACTGGACAATCTTGTACTATATCACCCAAAATCTGTATTATTCGTTCTAGATCTGCCCTACGCAGAACAGCTAGAATGGTAATTCGGTTTAAACACAACTGCAATGAATACAAATCCCCATAAAACAAGTTTAGAAACCAATCCACCGTCTAATAGCCTTAGCCCACTCAATAACCCTACTCCAGAACTCTCTAACCCCATCGCGATACTGTACGAACCTTCGACCCTGCGCCGCTTCCTCATCATTTAGTGGTATATGCCAACTCTGCAAATGCTATCGGTATCAGTTGAATACAAGGAAACAAGTGTGAGAACACGAAAATATGATACCTACCCTCCTGTACTTCATAATCAGCGTCTTTATGTCCGCATAATACTTCAGCACTAGTGCCAGGATAGCCAAAAACACTGCTGCAGAACCGATGACGACTTGTGCGACTTCGCCGGGAGGCCAAGATAGGGAGTTGCATGCAGGGGCTGTGGAACCTAGTTAATGGAGATACTAGGGCCTGGGTCTTAGGGTTGTGCCCTACCCGTGGTGGTTGTGTTTAGGCTCAGGGCTGAGTGATTGCTGGGCACTACATAAAACTAAGAACGGACTTGTGTGTATGATTGGTATGGAATTTACCATTTGCCATTGGTAATGGAGGGGTTTCTGATTGGACGCTGTCTATTTGTTTTTGTTGGTTGGGCGACTGGAGGTATTACTCAATTCTGTTTTAGAAAGTAGAAGGTTCTAACTGTCCGGTGGGACAACTTAGCAATCTTCTGGTTGTTGATCAGTTGTTGGTCGAGAATTTGGTCAGAAGACCACCAGGTATTTAGAGATGAGACTCGACGGAGGGTAGGAGGGTAGAGAGGACAAAGAGAGTGGACCGGCATCTAACACTCTAGTAAGAGTGAATACAGTATGAATAAACAACAACAACAACTTCGCTTGGGCGATAAAATTACTGATTGGTTGAAATGTCGACAAATATGTCCTAACGATGAAATTCGAAGCTGAACCGGGGTTGTTTTGGGTGTTATGTGCATGGCATCACAAACCTGCGGGAACATGTTGCATATTCGATTGTTAGCCGAGTTTTAATTGGGGCTAACGTACCACCAGCGTTGCCTAGCCGCCCCACTCACGACCCTGCACAGAGCCGCATAACTGCCATGTCACGCCAGAAATGCCTGAAATGCACTGCCCTGGGCGCAGCAACAGGAAGCACTAGCAAAAACTTGTTCATAGTAGTAGTGGCAGGGATCAACTGGCTTCAAATCATCCATCCCCGCTGCATCGCCCCACCAGTCACCTATGTTACTTTGGATGGTTCGGTGACTTGTTGATTGACTTGATTGGTTCTCTCTATCTCGAGGGCTAAAGGCCCGTATATGTACAATCTCCCATCGTATGCTCTATTGACCTGAGACGCATCACCCTGGTCCTGATGCATATCCTGATACAGCCACCATCTTCATACAAGTCTTCATTCTCATACAAGACATCAGACGGTGCTGAGACTCACGATCAACGAATAACCAACCGCCGTATTTTGGTAGTAGCATGGTTTGTACTAGCTCTGTCAAAATTCTACAGGGCCATGAGCTTGACAGCCAGGTTGTGCGGGCGGGTGTGCGTAGGTGGGTTGATGGGACTTATGATGGCAGACGGTGGTGGTGACCCGGTTGTGAGTGAATGATAGAGTGGGGTGACAGCGCGGATCGTTTTCTCTCTTCAGAGTTCTCGCTTAAACCTAACCGATAAAGTGCTAGTCGGTACCTTCTTGGAAGGTATGTACTGAAGTAGTTGCTTGGGAGCGGTACACTATGTTGCAGCTGGAGGATTTTTGGACTATCTAAGCGTTGAATGTCGTTGTCTTCCCCGACATTCCAAAGCTAAGCTTTGTTCAAGTTGCGTAGCCTCTCCCACTACCTAGTCTCGGACTGCTTACTGGCGTAGTACTAGTAGCGGGTCAAGACTACCTCGTCCCCTTAACTATCTATTCTATAATATATACACATGGTTTGTCGGCTCGAAGCATTCTCATTGGTTGATAGTGGTACGTACCATCTTACTGTGGCAAATTACAGAATGCTCATTGGTTGGCAGATGGTCTTTTTCAGTCATGATTAGTGAACTGTAGCGCTTTGCTTGAGTGTGGCTCTCACAACAGCTATTGGTCAGCAATCTGAGCTGGCTAGACGCAATCTGGGTGGGCTGGCTCTCAACTTGCTGGAAACGATCTAGACGCGTTGGCTGGATGCGATCTGGACCAGCTGGCTCCCGGCTGGCTAGATATGATCTGGACGGGATCGCCCTCTGGTAGTTGGAAGCGATCTGGACAGGCTCGCTCTTGAATGTCTGGAGCCGATTGAGACGGGCTTGCTCTCTACTGGCTGGATACAATTTGGACAGGTTCGGCTGGCTGGACGTAATCTGAACGTAATCTGGACGGGCTGGCTCTCGGATTTCTGGAGACGATCGAGCTGGGTAAACGGGCTAGCTCTCTGCTGGCTGGATATGGTCAAGATAGGCTGGCTCTTGGTCAACTTAATATGATGTGGACGGGCTGACCTTGGTCAACTGAATATGATTTGGATGGGCTGACTTTTGGCCGGCTGGAGATGATCTAGACGACGCTGACATACTCACTCTGAGATGGTTCTTGGCTAGCTGGATGCGATCTGCACAGGCTGGCTCTCAGCTGGCTGGATTTCATGGGTTTTGGGGTTTAGGATTCTTTTTTACCGAAGGGGGCGGCGAAGCCGCTACATACCTAGTAGGTGATATTATGGTGATGAGCCAAACTTTGGGCTAAAGAAGTGCGACATCACAAATCTGGTACTGACTTTTGCTGTGAGAACCATGGGACACTAACACAGATGCTAGTGCGCAAAAAACCAACTGCTTCTAATCAAATCCTGGGGCCCTTTGCCAATAATGTAGCGGGGTTCTTGTCTGCCCAAGTAAAGACTTGTATTTAGTTTGGAAAAACAAAGCCCATCTGCAGCCAGCCTGAGCTGAAATACAGCAACATGGCCACCCGTTGCTTTAATTTCCTTGAGCTGATCACAGATTTCGATTGGGTATAGCCGAATGGTGAAACCAACCCTACATGTTGTCTGTCTAATTTACTCTGACGGTTGCTGCAGAAATTACTACAAGAGCCAGCTAACGCCGCAGTGGAGAAACTCTGCAATAATCAAAGTCCTAAAGACAGTCGGATCGCTTCATCAGAAGTCACCTATGAGTATACTGATTGGACTTTTCATCAACATCGAAAGAGACCCACAGCGATCGCATACTGAAAAAGAGCTTGTCTTTACTGGCCCTGACTCCACACTCCACAGCTTTTTGGTTATATACGTGCATTTTGGAAGGAACTCACGGTCTGCACGACATGCATCGGGCGTCGAACTCTACCTCGGTAGGGCGTAGTGTTGATGTTCCACTCAATATATAACTCATTCACAAAACAGACGACTGTACACGGATATACATAAGCCAAATTATAACTGGTCCATCAGCAGCTGCCTTTGTTGTTGCACTAGCTAAGGTGCTACTGCAGTCAGCTCGAGGATAAGCAATGGGACCCTTGTTGGTGAGCGGTAGCGCAGTGCTGAAAGCTGCACCGTCGGGAGGAAATGAATACATATAAGAATCAACTGCAACCACGAGAATACTCTATCCGTTGTCGAATAATGAAACCCATCCTTCGTTATGGTATCAAAAGAATGGGGCAATATATCATAGTCCTTGACGAAACACGATCTGAACCTATGCGACATATCCCGGAGGTCTCGCGGCTATCCCCGAAAGATACCGAATGCATTCTGGACCCGATTTCTTGTCCTTGCGGTTTCTGGAACAACATACATGTATTATTCGTTCTAATTCTCTACGCATGAATAGCCGGAATGGTAATTCAGTCTCTGTACATACAACAGCGATAAATACAACTACACAAAGCAATAAACCCACAGGCAAGTCTAAAAACCATTCTACCGCCTAACAGCCCAACCCGCTCACCACCTCTACAACTCTCAACCTCGCTCAGCTACCCTCCTCTATAACTTCCCACCGCGCTTAGAAATCCTCCTCCACAGCTTCCCACCTCGCGTAGAAACCCTCTTCCATAACTCACCGAAAAAACCGCGATACTCCGCAAACCTCTGACCTCGCACCGCCTCTTCATCCTCCAGCTGCACAAGCATTCTCTGAAACACCACGTCAATCCATAAACAAATACAAGTAGCCGAACCATACCATCTTATAGTTCATCATCAGCGTCTTTAGACACGCATAATATTTCAGGACCAGAGCTAAGATAGCCAAAAACACAGCTGCAGAGCTAATGACAACTTGTGCGACGTCGCCGGGAGGCCAGGGTGGCGCAGTGCTGTGACATGTGGTTAGGACCGCTTGTACTAGGTCTTGGGCTATAGGGCAGTGCCCTAAGTCACCTTTAGTAGCAGTGTTTGGGCTCAGGACCGTGTGATTGGTGGACACTGCATACGTTAAGAATGGATTTGTGCGCATCAATGATACTGAATTTACCGTTTGCCATCACCGCCAGGATACTTCTCGCTGGCTATGTACTGTTTGTAGGAAGACTGTGGTAGGGAGGTAGTCGTGTACTATGGTATCTCAGACGTATATAATATAATCTATGTATTCCTTATTTTCTAGCGGTAATGGAGAATAGGAGTCCAAATGAGGTGTATAATTGCATACCCGATGTATATAATGCAGCTGACTTACACTGTTTAGATATGGAAAGTAACTTGGTCTGAGCCAATGTTTGGGTGATGTTAAAGGAGTCTTGAAGCTGGACTTTATCTGCAGTGCTTAAGTACTTACTACTAGTGAGCAAGTATAAATATATCGTGGGGGTCAACTCTTGCTTTGAAATACGAGTGGGGTAAAATTAGCTGGTTGAGTCGGTTCCTGAGCGTGAAGGAAGAGTAGGAAAGAGCGAGCGGGTTTCTGCTACTGTCGATGGGTCAGCATGGCAACACCTCAAATTATATCTATTGTATGATGGACTTCAGATTCCTAAATACTACCTCTGCCACCAAAAATTGCCTCCGCAAGTGGTACTACACGATGAGTGAATAGCGTACGATCTAAAAGAAGAAAGACGTGTAAATGGCTCCGTAGATTTCGAATCCGCTCCGTTGGACATGTAATGAAGGTAGCATACTCAAGTCTCCGGAGGGAATTACGCCTGAATATGTTACTTTGGATGCTTCTTTGACTTGATTTATTGATCTCTCGAGGCCAGAAGGCCCATATATATACAGACTTGTTTCCCATATTCTCAGCCATATTCGTCTCCATATCTCTTATCCGTTTGCATATCCGTTTGCACTGATATGAGCCGCTCTACACTGATATGAGCCGCTCTCCTGAGGCATATCTTCATACACCAACTGCATATCAAACGGACCTGAGCTGTGAGGCTCACGATGCAGGTACACATGCAACAGAATAAACGATGTCCCATTCCGAGTGATTCGGAGTGAAGAGGTCGTTCATGTGCCGATTCACATTATGCTTTTTCAATGGTTTCTTTTTGTAATATTAATCACTAATCTGTCTCGATATCGAAACAAGAGATACAACTCTAGTCTAAAGACTGTCTCCACGTAAGAATATGTTGTTACAAAGATCATTTGCTGCGCTATCGCTTTGAGGAGTGGCGGATTCAATTAAAGTGAAGTGAAATTCGAACCCCCGAGTGTGGCTGTATTTGAGGTTGTTCGCTAATTCGGGACAGTGAGAGGAGAAGAAAGGTTCCCTAGGGGTTTACGGCATACTTACTAAGTACTTTATGCCCCACCTTTTCAGTGGCTAATCGCGTCTCGTTATATGGGCTAAATTCTCAACCAAGGGCAGCGATTTAGGGTTGAGGGTTTAGTTGAGGCCGGTTAAAACGTCTGGTGCGAGACAACATGCCATTTACTGTTGATCAGCCACACGTTCATCATCCTTATCGATCTAATTCCGGAACGGTGTAAGGGTTTAAAGTGCCAGACGCAAGCTTGACTAGAGTAGCAGTCCCTGAACAGAGGTACCTTCCACCAACTCGAGCGACTGGAGGTCTTGCGGTCATCACTAAAGACGCGGACTGCATCTCGTTTAGGTTTCCGGTATATTGTTCTTAAGATGTCCGATTACATTGTCAGTACTCTCAGTCTGATGCACAAATTAGAATACACCTCACAGCCATCCATCGAACAGTTACTTGTATCGCACCCAACGTCTCGTGCTAAATTATAACCCAATGTATTTTGTCATGCGTATGGAATCCTAGCTGCAAGTGTTGCATAAATAGATCTCATACGGGCTGACGGGGCTGACTCTGATACGGGCTGACAGAGCTCAGCCGTCTCTACATTTAGATGAGTACGTACGTGCTCATACCGTATATATATATGGCCTTGTGGCCTTCTTAGATAGTAGAATCAAGCTTCTAGCAATCAGTATTTTAACAGCAAGATTTTCATATGTGACGAGTGCAACCTTGTGCTGCGGAACGTCGTTCGGGCAAGCACTATGGCGTACTTTGTAGTTTTCCTTCCACATGCCTCGTCACCGAACTCAACTCCAACAACCACCCATCCGCTCACGCCTCGCTCCCACCACCATGGCTAAGCCCATCAACCTCATCACCTCCCTGCTATCGACAGTCATCTTCCTCCTCTACTTCCTCCTACAGCGCCTATTAATCGCCCTCTTCTCACCACCCCCCCATCCACCAACACTCCTCACCGGTCACAAGATCGCCGTCCTCGGTGTAGGACATACCGGCGCCTCCGCAGCCGCCCATTGCGTTTCGCACAACAGCGATGTCACTATCTTCCAATCCTCCAACAACATCGGGCGGAATCTGGGCGCGCGTCAACTCCACCTTCGGGCTACAAATCCACTCGATAATGTACCACTTCCACCCGTCGGTCAGCTACTCGCGGGAGTATCCAAAGCGCGAGGCGATAGTGAAGGAGATTAAGAGGGCGTGGGTACGCCACGGGCTGCGGGACAAAACAAAGTTTGGCGCGAAGGTGGAGAGTGTAAAGAAGGCATCCGACGGCAATGGGTGGATTATCAGCAACGACTTCTCACTCGGCACTTTTGACGGCGTGATTACGGAAATTGGTATCTGTGGTGACCCCAAGATCCCACCCCTCCCCGGCATCGACTCTTTCAAGGAGTAAAAGTCCACTCCTTGCAGCTCGATGATGTCGACGTGCATGGCAAAGACGTAGCTGTGAGCGGGGACGAAGGGTAGTAGGTGGGAGCTCCGCCATCTAACCGGCTCGCCCGGAGGCGGAGGGGGATAAGGGCCTGTCATACTCTAGCTAGAGTAAATACAGTATGAATAAACAACAACAACAACAAGACGTAGCTGTAGTCGGCGGTGCATCGGTAGTAGAAGTCCTCAAGTTTGCCGCCAAAAACGGCGCAAAAATGTTCACTTCCTCTCACGCACCGACAAATGAATCATACCGCGGAACCCCGTCATCGACATCCTACTCTCACTCAACATCTTTGGTGCGGGAATGTAAATCTCCTACAACCTCGAATCCCTCCGCCTCTTTTTCTACAGTGAACTCGTAGACCCCGCACCCACTAAAGAAGGACTATGGGAATCCACGCCGAAGCGAAACGACTCCGTCCTCGACCAGATCCGCTCTGGAAAAGCCCGCTGGCTCCGCGGCGACACCAAATAAGTAGCCAAAGACGGAATCCACTATAACCTCCGCGCCCAGGGCGTGCCCAAAGGCGGCCCGGGCCACCACACCTTCATCCCGCCTCCGTCCTTGTCTATGCTTCCGGCTTCTCCCACCCCTCCCACTCCCCCGACTCCTTCGATCCCCTACCGCCAAACTGGTACCTCCAGACCTTCCCCCCCCGCACACCTCGACATCTGCGTCAACAACTGCACATACGTAAACGCGATCGGGACGGTGGGAGACTTCCACACCGGCGTGTATACGCGGTTGCTGCTAATGTTTCTCGCTGACCCGCTGACGCGGCCGCCGGAGGGGGCAATGAGGTTTTGGGTGAGATTCACGACGGCGTCGAAAATGCACGCACCCACGAAGGCTTTACGTATGCCGAGCTGTGTTGGTGGTTTTTGGAATGTATTATGATCAACCCATTTCGGTGGAAACGGGTGCCGTTTGTGATGTTTGGATGGGGCGGGTTAAATCCTATGAGGATTGTGGGGAAGGAAAAGGGGTTGGGGAGTGGGAGGGTTGAGGCGACTTGGTAAGGGGAAGGGGATTTCCAAGGTGGCTTTTTTGGGATGAGAGTGATTGTTATGATCGTACGGATACGGATATATAGAAAGATGAGGAACAGAAGCAGCATATACACCGGGGTTCTGGCTTGTAACACCCAATACCTCTTCCCGAAACAAATTAGTAGCTAAAATCCATAAACAAGAACAATGGATAAAACAACTGGGCTGTAGGAAGCGATCTCTTAGCTTAGAATGTTGCCAAGAAACATCATGATCCAGGTTCGGAACTTGCATTGTTTAATGGTGCTATAAACACCAATCCCCCATACTTAAAACGTGGTGTGGGAAACGCCAAGATACAGGCTCGGAGCCTACAATATTGAAGACACCAGGCTCCAAACCTGTGGTTATCGCTTTTGACTCGTCGTTCACATGGCTATGGTGGCTAAAATCACCAAAAAAGCACGAAGGGATCTAAGCCTAGATGTCTGAGCATAATGCTGGAAATACCAAGATGGAGGTTCGAAACCTGCCATATTCAATTTGCGGTGCAATAAACATCCAAACCCCGGGCGGAAAGAGGGAAGAAGGGTAGAGGGGGAGGGGGAGGGACAACGGACACTGTCATACTCTAGGAAAAGTGAATACAGTATGGTTAAACAACAATAATAACAAACTCCAGGCGGAAAGTCTGTTGTTATCGCTGTTTGCTATTTTGTTACATGCACCACCCCTTTTCATCTCCAGCGGCCGCCCAACTAGCTGTTAAAATCATCTCATGATATGAATAGCAATAAGCAAACCCTTAGCTAAGATAGCATGGTGCTAGAAACGCCAGGATGCAGGTTCAAACCTGTGGTGCTCAATAATGCTACAAACACCAAGAGTCCAAGACCACAAGCTTGAACCTTGAGGTCTTTTTACTCTTCTGTTATAAAGTTGAGCTTTAAGAGTAGCCGTAGGGGTTCTGAAGAAGACTCTATGTGTCTTTGGGTCCGTCGAGGAGTTGTGGAAGACCGAGAGTTTCGGAAGAGGAGTATTCATATTCGTAGTATGTCAGTAAGTAGAAATTAAAGAAAAAGAGAAGGCAGTATTCAGTATTGAGCGAGCGTAAGTAATAATATAGCGAGGTGGTCGTAGGAGGAAGAAGTTGACGATATTGAGGCTCAAGCTGAGAGCGGGTCATCCAAACTATGTAGACGAGAAATGAGCGGGAAGCGGGGACGTTAGGGAGCTTAAAGTATTACTGAGAAGCGGAGTGTTGACATAGTGGAAGACTTTTGCCCGAGATCACGTGATTAGTTACGTTTCTCCTTTTCTCTTCTCTTGATCTTTGGATGTACGTACATACATACACACCAGACAATCCACGAGTTTTCCACGCCCACCGCTACGCATACTTGTTAACACGGAGGAGATAGAAAGGAATCAAGCAACACGCTTATCATAATCCTGCCCTTCACTCCAAGCTCTTCTCTAAGTACATCACCATTCTGCTACGCCTACCGTATAAACCGCGTAGCAACGGAATAGACGGCGCCGAGTTTAATTAAAATTTATTGGTTGAGAGCTGGATAGCGAAGTGGGTTTAACTTTGTTCAACCTCAACCGTTGAATTCTCTTCTTTCATACTCAAGCTACCTGTATGCAAATGAGATTTCCGTAGTCGACTCGCTGCTGGGCGCCCCAGCAGTCACACTGCTAGATTTTGACCAACCCTAGACTCATGAATCTCCGCTAGCAGAGGAATGCTAAAAAGCTTCACTACTAGCTGCTAGTGTATAGTGTACCCAAGAAGCGAAGCCTTCCTACTTGCTCTCACTGTCAATTTGTAGGCCATCGAAGCAGCAATAAGAAATACTTAGGTTTATAGATGTAGACTGCTTGAACTGATTTGATATCACTCGACTTGATTGGTAAGAAAGTGTTGCATGTGAGTCTTAGCATCGTCTGAAGTCTTGTATGAGAATGGTGACTGTATGAGGATATGCATCAGGACCAGGGTGATGCGTCTCATGTCAGATAGAGCATACGCGTACGCATATGGTAGATTGTACATATACGGTCTTTGGCCCTCGAGATAGAGCAATCAGTACATTTTCAACAGAAAGTGTTACTTTGGATGCTTCTTAGACTTGTTGATTGACTTGATTGATCCTCTCTATCTCGAGGGCCAAAGGCCCGTATATGTACAATCTCCCATAT
>Ga0307515_10004610_pt1 | contig 28343 bp, 23 predicted proteins | sample 17_EM_MG_FD_194513 | JGI IMG/M metagenome (GOLD analysis project Ga0307515, IMG submission 194513) | Populus trichocarpa ectomycorrhiza microbial communities from riparian zone in the Pacific Northwest, United States - 17_EM | ecosystem: Host-associated > Plants > Roots > Unclassified | place... | reverse complement strand
ACTTATTGCCGCAGGCGATAAGAACCATCATGGTAATCTCCGGTCAAAGAGAACAGTCTCGACCTAAGCATGACGTAACTGAGGGAATTATGACGTTGGCTTAAGATATGAGGCCTGAAGCAACCCTGCTCATTAGATTGAGTAAGTATGCATTGCAACGTAAGACTCGTATTCGCTACGAGCTTACGCGTCTGATTCTATGTTGGCATAGTATCGGTTGGTCGCCGATTAAATCTATGACGCAAGCCAAATAGCCTAAGAGGGTGAGGCATTAATTGCGATAAGCGCTACCAACTGATTTGTTGGCAGACTTACCAACTACTGTCGTGATCGGGTAGTAAGATGTCATGGGATTGAACCAAACATGATATCATGCGACGGATGGCCAGATTCTTATCAGGAGCGTAATGCTTTGAAACCACGTTGCATGAACACGATAACCAATTGGGAAGAGTGGCACTTATCACCGGGCGCAATTAAAGACGCGACCGCAATAAGGCTATCATGATACTTGTAGTAATAGCGTTGAAGTACGGGCACACAAGACCTGCGAAGATGACTATATAAGGAAGTGGTTGTTCAATAGGATTGAAGGGCATCAACCAACAAGTCAACATTCAGAACACCGAAGAAGACCTTAAAATATTATTAAGAATTCTATCTATTACATTCAATATTTCTTCCCACGATCTATTATCCACTCGTGACTACGCATTATATGCCTGGAAACAGATACACACAATCCGAGTACGCAATGCAACAAATTGTCCAATCATTCGGCAACCTTCTCTTCAGTTTGGAAGAGCAGGGTTTACGCCACACTTATTGAGTGGTGTATCGTTTCTGCGAACTCGAGAATATTGACTACCTGGTGCTGGGGTATCTTCGCACCGGCTTATTACCATTCGAGGAGTTTTCCGAGGAGTAGTAGTTCAACGCGGAACTACTATCTACGAATGTCAAGGAGACGGTCTTTGCCGCCGTTACAGATTCGGTCGCTCTTGCAGTGAGGCGCAAGAGGTTGAGTCTTAGGATAAGACGAGGAAAGAAAGAGAATCTTAGACAGGCGGTTGTACCTAATTTAATAATTTATTGTATTGATTATTGGGATTAAGAACCCCCGTAACAATAAACAAATTTCTAAGATAGTTCAATATTTTCAGTAATATTTATTATAACTTTTGAATATTCAATATTAATAGAACATTATTAAGACTATCTTTTAACCTATCTGGGAAGCCAGGCAGATTTCAAGTATGTTTACTGTATATATAAAATCATCTTGGTATATATGCTTCAAGATATATACTATATTGGGATAATGATTAAATACCAGATAATTTGCAATGAAGTTCTATAACAAACACTATACAATCGGTATTCAATCTTTCATACTGTCTGTGCAGTAATAATAGAAATCCTCAAATAACACACCCTAGTATTGAAAATTTTATTTTACTATTACATCTTAACACCACTGTATGAAGAATATATGTGTACATTTTCCAATAATTTCTTGTGTTCAAATGAATTTCCATTTGGCTAGTATTATTTCTATATATAATATCTGTCGATTGGTACAGTACATTGCCAAAATAATAGAATATAGTTACCATCATAAAATGCAGTAGCATAGAATAGCATGAAAATGAAAACTGGTAGAGAGAAAAATATTCTGATAGAGATATATTTGTTTAAAATAATATTACAATGTAATTAACAATCTAGAAAACTGGAAAACTACAAGAATCTGATATGCTCAAATGGATTCCATGTAACCAAAATATCAACACTATGGAATGTAATTGTAATATACAATATAAAGTAAGATATATACTCTAGTATCTAATTACTAATACCTATAGTTATATTACTATTACTTACCTGACTAACCAACCGATTGTTAGAATTACTGAAGTCTATATTCGCAATGAAATTCTAGGCATTCTCACATTTATACAAGAACCAAAATACATAATATCATTCATATTTCTGTATTCGAAAAATTCAGTCTGTTATGCCAATAATCATGTAATATTTCAAATATTAATTAATTCGTATATATGTTATATTACTAGTTTCGATATAGTTTGGAGTTATGCATTCATAGTTGAACAACATGATGTGTCAAGGATTTGGATGGAAATGAATTGGTTGATTTGTCTGATACATTTGAGTCGCTGGTAACATTCAGAAGTATCTAAATCATATTATAAGATGAACCAATTATTGTAAAATAGAGATTGTAAGCAGACTATTATTGTCACATCTCAGTGAAGTTTAACACAATTTGAATTTTAGTTGTTTAGTTTGGTAACAATAGATGTACTGGTAACAGCTGTAACAGTTTATAGAACTACTATATAGAAGTTTGACAGTATGTAGAAGTATTATTCAAACAATGTAGATTTACCAATAATGTGACTGAAAGTACACCACTTTCCCAATCACTACTTTTAAAATACTGCTGACTGCTCCTTAAACTATTTAAAGCATTTTAAAAAATCAGAGCTACCATTGAAACTATATTATATAATGAGGAAATATATTTAATTAATAATAGCTGATTTTTATATTTGATATTACTGAAACTAATAGCTAAAACCTTTTGTCTTTTACATTATAGGGTAAAAGACCCAAATGAACAGATTACTGATTTACCAATAGTAAGAAGATATATCAATTTCATAACTCTACTAATAGACTTAACGATTTGAATTAAATATAGAGTGAATGTCTATTACTATATCACCGATCAAATCAATGTTTATATTTACCAGATAATGAATTTTATCAAATGTATTCAATACTAGAAAAAGCCTTATTTATGTTTTTAATACTACATTCCAATTGAATAGTAGAAATTGAGTTTTACATTTATTTGGCATTTATTGTGATATCTGAAAACATGTAGTGAGATATTGCTATTTGAAATAAATATTATAAAGGATAGTCAGGAAAATGTTATTTCATTAATGGTAATATATGGAACACTGTTAACCTCCAGCAATTTTCTGCAACAGCTGAAGCAAATGAGAATAACATTGATTGTAGAGCTCCTATGTACACTGCAGAGAGGCTACTTACAAGTTTAGGTAAGCTTATCTCGGTATTTCTACATTATTTCTTTACAATGTAAACACTCATAGTACAAATGCAACAATATTTGTGTGTGTCATGAGTTATTTAATAGAGGTTACATATAGGATCCTCTATAGTCAGCTATAGTGATAACAGCATTGCCGGACCATCGATTCAGGTCCGGGTCTGGGTCAAGGATGAACCGTTGCCAAATTGGTGGTCCGTGTTGGCAATATATCCAAACCATCAATTCGGGTATGGTTTAATGGATATCTCCCAACCCGTCTGAATTGGGCGGGTTCCCAGTGGGTTGCCCAACAGGTCCATCTGTAGATTTATATAATGCTTTGGTTTTTGTAGGTTGATAATAGTATAGTACCAAAATCCACTATTCGGCAGCCAATAATCTAATGTTGCATGTTTGCAGTCTGCGATTTCAACTATTTTGGAAAGCATGTTTTTCGTTGTATATGGTATATTTTAGCCTACAAATGTGGTCAATAGTTCCGTTATGAGCTCAAGTATCCGCACAATGCCTTGATTACCCAATATGCAAGACCAACAATTGTTGACGCACCATTGATGTTTAATTTCATGATGGGGTAACACAATTGTCATGGACTGTTTCGAACGAAAAGGCTCCCAGGACATCATATATGAATTTTTGCCACAATGCAACTCTTAGATTAGCCAAGATGCAAGACCAACAATCGTTGACGCTGCATTCGCGCTCACTTTCTGGATGGGGCTGGGAGCATCTGAGTAATGTTTTTGCCCCTAAAGGCGGCCAATTTCTGATTTATGGATGTTTCCAACCAATCGCCAGTTGGATTACCCACGATGCAAGACTTAAAATCATTGATGCTCGATTGACGCTCATTTTCAGGATTGGGCAGCGAGTGTGTTGCTTCTGTTTTTGCGTCTAAAGGTGGCCAATACGTCATTTGTGAATGTATGCAAACAACCGCCACTTGGATTACCAAGATGCAACACCAGAAATCATAGATGCTCCAGTGATGCTTATTTTCTGGATGGGACAGGGAGCGTGTCGCTATTGGTTTTGCCTTTCAAGACAGCCAATACCTCATTCATAGATGGCTGCAACCAATTGCCACTTAGGTTACCCATAATGCAAAGCCAAAAAGTATTGACGCTCCATGGATGGCCATTTTCAGAATGGGGCAGTGACCATGTTGTTTGCTATTGTGCCTATAAAGGCAGCCAATCTGTTGGTTATCCATAGCAGCAAACAAATCACTTTTAAATTACTGTACTTACAGCACACCTTGGCAAAGCCGAGGACAGTAATCATCTTGCACTGGTCGCTCTCATCCTATTAAAATTTATCCATCTTGCCAAATAATTCAGTTTGCCTGCTATACATCGATTTATTAACCAATATTCGCAGGAGACAGTGTCATATTTTCGCATATTATTTCTCTGAATGAAATTCTCGGTCAAAGTACATAAAGAACCTGGTGAAAATACATTGACTCATTCTGTCCTAGTTTTGCTTGTTCCCCTTGTTCCTCCTAGTTTCCATTGTATTTACCATCATCAACACCTTTTCAGGCTGTTTCTTCAACCTCCGTGTTGGCTGAATCAATATGGGAACATTCGGTGCAACACTAACATCCTACTGCTCTGGGGTTACTGAATCCTTGACTCCAATGTCTAATTCTAGGTTGGAGTCATTGTCCACCTCCCGGTTGACTTCGCTATCAATTGTATTATCCAAGTCCCGATCCCAGTCAAGACAATTTTCGGTGTCCAACATGCTTTCAGGTGAACCATCCTCATCACTTTCGGCAGGATGGGGGTTGATTTGTTTGATTTGGCGGACATTCAATACTGGAGCTTATCCTCCAGGGAGGTCTCTTGTTGACAAAGCCGGTGGTAAAGGCGATCATTCCGACAATTTAAATGCAGCCGCTCCATTATGGTGCAAGTTTTACTGGGATGCATTGACAATTTCTTCAGTATCTGACTTGTATCCTATGGCAGTAATTTGCTTGTTATGAGCCTGAGATTCCTTCTGTGTAGCACATACGTTTTGGTTGCCCTGCTACATCTCCAAATGGTTGTTGACCATGGCCATTCTATGCGATGTCATTTGCTCTGCCTCTCACTTCATGTCCAAGTTGTTCTCAGTAATCGTCTTAGCCGATTCTGGGTCATCGCCTGCCAATATCCCGTTATTGGGTCAAGTAAACTGCCTTACTAAGACTTTTTCGCGAGAGGTCACGCCTGCAGTTTTCGACCGACTGCAGTCAATCACATCTCGCCCAAGGGAAACACTGGCCTTGACTCTGACACCGTGTGGTATGTTCCGGAATATGTCGCATGCCACATTTGTGAGATCAGCATACTGTGAGTGCGATTCCTCCTGCTGATACCTCCAGCCTGTGAAATCCGGGATCCAAAATGTACTTCTAATCTCCACAGAGCCGGAGTGGTAATTATTATGATTTCGATTAATTTGCCCCCAGGTCTGTGGTATTCCATACGGAGAATTTGAATAGAGCCTTGTGGCTGCCAGTGCGCATGCTGCGCGATTGCTTTGTCTGGGTGTCGTTTCGGCCAAATTTTCCCCCATTAAGTATTCTTTATCAATACTGGGCAAATCATATAGATCATAAGAAGATTGACCAATTCTTGAAGCCATTGTTGAACAAAAAATATTGTTGCTCGGTAAACTTTCAGGATTGATCGTGGGTAACCGTGAATGTTTCGCGCAGTATTCATACACCACATACTTAAGAAACACATCCCGGTGTTCCGTAGTATAAGAAGTCTCGTCCTCAGGAGTAATATCTATTCCCTTGGCCCACTTGCTAAATGATCGCTTCTTCTGGAAAGGATCAAGGATATCTGCTGAATTGGGAAGAACACCAGTCATAGAACTCACTTCAGTGAAATATTCGGACAACTTCTGGTGTGCAATCCACACGGCAAAGTATCAGTCTTCCTTCCACTCATTATTCTCCTTAGCTAAAGCCTGCATAATGCCATCCATATAATTGAACATGTCATTGTAGACAGTGATGATATGAAGCGGAGTAACCATATGCCATTTCAAATTCTTCAGCGTCCAGTACCGGAATGGCCATAAAAGTTCCATGATAAACTCAGTGATGGTCGATTCAGCTTGTGTTGTGAAGAGTGGCAGGTTAACACCATATTTTGGATTGTTGAGCCACTCACTGGTGAATTCTTGTAACCGGTGGCCCCGTTCTAGCAACTCCAGTGTCGAATTGTACCATCTGTTCACATCCATATTAGGTAGAACTGCGATGCGCACTTTGGCTTTTTGACAGTCGATGAAGTCATTTTGATGACCAGGTGTCAGGGTAAGCAATACACCAAGCCTTCTCTGCTATATAAAGGTCAGTTTCAGGAGTTACAAAATATGTCGAAATACATACTTTCTCAATTATCTTTGCTAAACCTGGTCTCATGGCAGACACTTTGTTGATTCTAGCATTGCCATCCTTTCGAAGTCTTAGACTCTACCCAATGTCTATGCGTTCATTCTTTCAAAATTGCTGATCGCACTCATGGGCTTCCCAAGATTTGGTGCAGCCTTTTGCACCTAGACTGCTCATTAATGCACCTAGAGCAAGCTGAATGATGTGCACCTTGCATGGTATGTGGTTTCTCAATATAGGCCACTTGATACTGGAGGCCTCAAGGGTTGATTGTAATTCGCAAGTCATCAAGTAATTTGAAGAAATGATATCAGTTGTAATTCCAAGTGAACGGCCGTCAGTAAGCTCAAAATGCTCAAGAACTTCCTTCAAATGTACCACTAGCCGTGCTCCAGTATGTTGACCCTTGACCAATTATCCATAATTAGATTTCGAAATAGGGAAAGGATAGGCTATCAAGTTGATCGAAAGCGAGTTGTAATTCTCCCAATGCCCAATTTTGATTCATCTAGTAACCAATGACTGTGGTTATGCCTAGTTTGTTCGTCGATGTCCACCCGTCTAAAGCAAAACTAACTTCATTTCTTGACGGCAATTACATCTTAATTGCATCTACTGTCAGTGTGTGTTCCCTCCAGCAAATGTTACTCCACGTGCGGGAGGTAGGCAGCACCAACTCGCTTTGTAATGAATTGTATGCCAAGTGTAGTTTTAGGTTCGATTCAACGTTCCATGGAATATGAGCCAGAACAAATCCTGACTTGATGTAGCGATTACTGGTGTCTTGGTGAAATTCGGCATTATCAATGTCCTTCGCTGCCAGTTTGGAGCAATTTGTCTGTCAATCTAGTCAATCTAAATAAAACCTATATGTCAAATATGAATTTCGTTTGCGAACTTACAATTGGAATTCCTAGACTACCTTCTCTCTGTAGTATGGCCAAAGCGGTTTCATTTGCTTTTGGACTAGTCTATTCAGTAACTTCCGACTCTGTTAATTTGGATAACTTTGCAATATGCTCTGTTGCCAGCAAGTGTTTCCCCATTGAGCCGGTCCCATGTTCTGATGGATGGCGAAGAACTTGATGGCAGATGATACATATCATGCCCGGGCTGCCAGACTCCTCAATTCCGCAGTCTAAATAGAATCACCATGACGAGGCATGTCTAGAATAACTCCAAGCAACAGGACGCATTGAGCCTACAATTATTGTATCCCACCACGCATCAAATACGATTTGTAATATAAGGTCACTCAAATCACCTATAAAGACAGGTTCGTTATGGGAAGATTTCGTAACCTCTAGCAATGAGGAATTTAAAGAGTTTAAATCTGACATCGCAGTAGAAATTTGAAACTGGGGTGCTTCGACGTGAATGGGTGTCAAAAGATACATTATCGTAAAATCAAAAGCTGGTTCTTAAATATTTACTTTAGAGCTACAAGTAAGACAAATGTCAGACCTGTGAGACATGGCATTCATATTTGAAAAGTTGAATACAGGGACATATAGAGGAGACTGATGATTTAGAACCCAATTTAGGAACCATGCAGCGCAGTTCATCACTGTGCAGCTTACTGAGCCCCCACATCAACTCTTAATGCTTCATTGGCACCCATTTTTGGGAGGCGATTGCGATAGCGTCACCAGCATGTTGGCTGATAAAGGCGGCTCATATTTTGATTACGAGTTCATGCCTTTCCATTGCCCTTTGATAATCTAAGTTGGAAGACCAAAAATAGTTGACGCTCTGTTGAGGCTCATTGTCAGGAGGTAGTAGTGATATCGTCCCTAGAATTTGTGACCATAAATGTGGCCAATACATTGATTATAGGATAACACCGCTGTGTAGCCATTTCATTATCCAAGATGCTACACCCAACAACGTTGACGGTCCGTTGACGCTCATTTCCAGGGGGTGGACACGATTTCATTGGGAGCATATCTGCCCTTGCAGGTGGCCTATTGGTTGATTATGGGTTAATGCAGTTCCATAGCCCTTAGATTATCCCAGATGGAAGACCAAGAATCATTGACACTCCATTGATGCTCATGTTTAGAAGGTTGTAGTGATATCTTTCCTCGCATTGTTGCCCATACAGGCAGCCAATACTTGGATTATGAGAGAACAATGCTGCATAGCCATCTGATTATCCATAATGGAAGACCTAAAAACTTTGACAAGATGTCGACGCTCATTTTCAGCCGGCAGTAGAGATATCGTCACTAGCAATTTTGCCCATAAAGGCAGCCAATACTGCGATTATGCGTTAGTACCATTCCACAGCCCAGCGATTAAGCATGATACAAGACCAGAAAACATTGACGCTCCGTTCATGCTCAACTCTAAGAGGGGACAAGGAGCATGTCGCGTGCCATTTCATGTATAAAGATGGTAAATACTCGCTCTTTGGATGGATGTGACTATGCAGCCTGTTGAGTGCTAGAGGGGTAAAACTTAAATCGTTGACGCTCGGTTGACGCTCACCTTAAAGACATACGTACAGTCATTGGGATGTCAACAATTGTACACACAATGCATACAGTGAGCATTGACTGCCAGTATATCATTTCCATGTATAACCATTTGCATTCAAACGCTTCGAGACCTCTCAGTGTCTCAGCCACCACTACACACTTCATCTGAACAATGAATGACGCAGGTTCATTACGTCTCCGCACTTTCGGCCAGCAACTTACTGTATAAAAATCCATCCACCAGTTTGAGATATATGTAGCGCGACTTCCCCATTATTCCTTATCCACCTCATTCTGCTCAATTTCCATGACGTACAATAAGCAATGTTCAAAATCTCGACCAGGTGCAGCAGGTCTGAGCGGAGAGTTATGTAGTTCGATGCCTCGAGTAATGAAGCATAACAGCTGTCATTTGTGCGGCTTCAGGTTGCCCATTGACTGCTTCTTTTTGGTATCGTACGACATCACTGACTTGAACTGAGTTAGCAAATTTTGTCTCACATTCAGGTTTTGCTTTTTCATTTAACTGTAACAGGCAAGACGATACCATTTTTAATCAGCAAGAACTTCATTTCTTTTATTGAATATATTTACTTTACTGTGCCCACAAACTCAAAAAAATGAAATCGAGGTTTTGCTGACATACGGCATTACTTTAATGTTCCTCAGAGTTATATGAGTCGTCGTGAAGGTGTTTGCAAGCGTCACAACTAGTGTACACACCTTTCTAAATATGAAAATGGGCATTCGACGAATGGTTCATACTTCCTTTCGCAATAAAAGAAATCATCTCTCCGCATACACCTACAGCACTCAACTCAATTTGTCCTCGCGACGATTATAGAATTTGCTCCGTACATTTCATGAACCGTGAAATTCTTGTTTTCAAAAACATCCATCACATAATTTGATGAATGGTTGTTACCATGCAGAAGTCGTTGACAATATTTAATTGTTGATACAAGGTCATTCATTTCGTTGTAGTTGTTCAACCGTCACAGGAGAGTAATGCATCATCGCGAGCATGATTTCACCAGAGTGAGATCAGACATCAGTAAACAATCACTTCCATTACATTCACTACTATTATGATATATTGACAAAAGCTGGAATAAAATAGCACACAAAGGAAATCCTAAATCTGATTACTGAAACCATTCCGAACCTCCAAGCGACATCGCACTCTCCCCAATCGGACTTCCATCGACTGGTCCCGTGTTCTCAACACTGGTGATTTTGGTGATGTCATCTCTGTTGCTGTTGCTGTCGCTGGAGGGGACATGCTGGCTGCAGCTGGCAATGGCAGACCCACCCATCGGCAGGACAACGGAGAATCGCATGCTACCTTCCGTAGCACCAACAGGGCTGCTGAGAGGAGTAAATCAATTGCCAGGCTGCTCCATCAGCACCTCCATGACATATTCAAGGAAGTCTTTATCAAAGCTGCCCTGATGGATATGAGGTTGTGCCATCACTGGGTCCAAAAAAGATGAGTGGATCCTTGAGCGAGTCATGCCGCGGATATTGTCCATCCTGTTGGCTTGAACCTCTGGCGAGGAAGAACAGAAATTTGGGTTCGGACAACACAATACATCAGTGCATGCATTATTAACCATGTGATCGATGTGTCGTGTATCGCACTCACATTGTGCTCCACCTCATTGAGCAAACTCTGATGGGACAATATATTTGCCTGTTTTCCAGGCCGACAGAAAATGGTGGATGGTGGTCGCAGTGAGGGCAATGAATGTCAGGTTCATTTCATCAATCAATTATCAATCATTAATTCCCATTTGTCCTATGCCATAGAAGTATTTCCAGTGAATAAGATCCACAATTTCAGTCTCTGCAAATAACAAGTTGCAAACCTAAATTGATTGTGAAGACAATCATTGAACAAGAAGGGAACTTTGAACTTACCTCATGAACGGTTGTGGGGCAACTAAACCTGACCATGGCCAATACGAAGGCTGCCATTGGCCAGGTCTCTGTGCGTAACTTTGTTTGAAATCCGTAAATGGCGTTGATTGAAGACTTGCCGCAGTATATAAATGCTGCACGAGAGCATGTGATCTTTGCCACTGCCCGATGCACAATGTCAGCAATGAAAACAATCATTCAGATGATTCATTTACTACTGAAATGTATGCATGTGGAGGGTCTAAGTTTCTTTGCGCTGGATCGATCCTGGCAATTTCCTCACACCACCAATTACGAATCTGGGTGGTCTTGACCACATTTGTGGCAAAGGGATTCACCAACATCACATAATGGACAGCCATTGGCTTCGAACGTGGCATGACCATTGTCGGAACACCTGAAAGAGTTGTCTTGGCATAGTACTCTGCTCTGCCGATGAGGCCTGTCACATCGTTAACACAGGGCTCATATTGCCCTACATTTCCAGCTTTCCATGTGACCAATTGCCCACCGGCTTTGTTTGCATCCTTCCTCTAGTCAATACATACATTAGCGGTCGAATTCAATCATATCAACGCTGGTTCGAATACATTCTTGGATGCTAGCGGCGCAGGCTCACGTTTATACTCCTCTTCTGAGATATGATTGATTTCCCCACTCTCAGGATGTAGGGGCTGCACCGATGTAAGAGCTGATTGAGTTGCCATCACTCGTTTTCCAACTGTTGATGTGAAGGAAAGCATTGATGGCCGCTTGCAGATTGCTTTCCTGGATGTTCGCCGAAGAGGCTCATCATCGCATTCTGAATTGTCATATCGACGATCATTGTAATTGTTGTGTATCGTGCACAGATCGTCACCAAGATCCTTGTCATGGATACATCGTCGGCGTTTCTTGGTGCTGGAAGAAGGAGGATGAGGAAGAGAAGTATGGCGCCATGGTGTCATGATGTAACAAGGCGGCAAGTGATCAGTGCGAAAGAATTAATGGAGTGATTAAAGGAATTGTGAATGAATGTATAGTAAACGAATTAAACTGTTGTGTAAAGGAAAGAACGCGTTGTTATGATAAAAAGCATCATTGTGATGTGTCTTTTTATCCTGTCGACAAATCTAGAATCTTGGCTTCTCCCAACACCCACACTTCCAACTGCGTGGATTGATGAGAACTTGGAACTAAGAATCGCAGGTGACAAGCATGCCGCGGAGTTGTTGATTGGCATCGTGTGACAAATATTATTATCGCAATGAGCGAACAAGCTTTTGCGTTTCACCAATCATTCAGGCAAACATCTGTGGGGTAAAGATAACGAACTACAAATTACATGGTAGCCATACACAGAGGCCTATCACTGCCACTATGCCTGTCCCAAAAATGTACATCTCAATGATTAATCCCCACATCGTGAATTGTCAACACAGCCCGTCATGCATGAATAGGACCGATGTATTAATAAAATGACCAAAACACCAAAACGAGACCCAAACCCTTACTAAAAAAGTGCAAACCATCTCCCATCCGTCCACCCTCCAAAGTGCCAGAACTGTACCCACCCGCAACGCAAATCTTTGAACAACCATCCAGCCAGTGATTTCCATCCTCATGATGACTGATTTGCAGCTTGGTGGCTGCTAGTGCGCTGCCTATTGGCCAAATCGCCCGTAGCAAGAGGATTCACAATGTGATCATGCTCGCGTAGCCAGGCCAGATCCTCATCAGGAATAAGAATTTGTTTGGAATCAACAGAGTGAGCAAGAGCACTGTTTTGGCTCACTTGAAGGTATCGTTGCTGTCTGATGATCCTCCTTTGCAGCATCTGTTCGAACTTTTGGAAGCCTGGTTTTGTTGTCGTGAAGCTTCTTGGATTTGGGCGCCACATCTCAACCTCCTCATCTGCTTCCTCCCCGATATTATGGATCTTATCCTCGGCCGCAGATTGGACGATGTCGTCCTGAGGAAGGTACATGCAGGCACCACCCATAGGCATTTGGGCACGAGATGTGATGTCGGCTTGTTGGTTACGATCATAGACCCAAAATAGCGTTGGGTTGTCTAATTTCATTGTCGCCTGTACCTATCCAGCAGCAGAAATGTTATTGAAGATTGGGGTAACATTACGGCTGTGGTGACCATCATCTCCATTAGGCTGCTCCCGGCAGCCCGAAAGCTCTCGGGTCATCCAACCGGGGTCCGGCAGACCAGCGATTGCATCATTCTCTATTGTCAAAATCATCGTATCGACAATTGATGTAGCTACAGGAAGTATTGATTCATTATCCCCCGGCTTTTGCCATGAGAATTGCTGAGTATTGAATCCGAACACCGTCTTCCGATCAATGTTGGGAACTCCATAGGCGATGGTGAAGCAAAATGGCTTGACAATGAAATCAATCGGGGGTCGCAATGAGCGATTATTGGCATTGAGCGGTGACTTGAAGGATCTTCCTCATCGTCTTCTGTGTCTACACATAACCAGGAAGAGCAAAAGAAGCATCGGTGTGATGAAATACATACCAACTTGCACAAAGTCTCCTTCTCAATTGGGGTTTCGTTGATCTTATTCTTGCTTTGGTGAAGGCCAACCTCCACTACCTCTTCCAGCGCTGCCTCAAGTTTCTGAGGATCGAGGATAGTCTTCCCTGCCATGTATCGTTTTCAAAGTGGCCTTTAAGCCTCTAGATCACTGATTCCTGTAATGCAACAATCCATTAGGAGATCCCATTGCTCGGGGCCATCACGTTGCTTGTTGCTGATGCTCATGGACGAAGCAATCTCCCAGATGCGCTCCCTCACTGTATTATGTTTCCATTGTGATGTCAAGCCACCTATCTCCTGCGAAATGCCCATGGTTTCTGCTGCAAATTGGCTAACTCCAACACCAGCGTTCTCGGCGCAGATGCAGAGTTGTAGAGTTGGCATCTGACTTGTATTAGCATCTGCGAAGACTGATTTCGGCAACCAGAAGGCATCACATTACATCATCAGCTCTCAAAGGTGGTAAATGATGGTGTGATGAATATCATTTGCTCGTTACTCAAAATCAGTGTCAGGAGTATTGAATATCTTGTCACGGGTGAAGTGATGTGGCAGTATAGGCTAGGAGGGGGTGTTGAAGTTTCTGGAGATAATCAGTAAGGTGTGAAGGGAAGGCGATTATATATATGGGCTTGGAAGGGGTTTCTTGATCCGGCAACATCATCTTGGCTGCTATTCGGCTAGGACACAACATGCTTAGCATCATTTAAGCGTCTTGATTTGTCGACTGAATGTTTAAGTTCATCACAAAGGAAACTAAAACCAGGCTCTGCAGTCATATCACACTCGTTTGTCTTTGTGCTAGTTCTTTAACCCCACGATGACGTTGCTGGGTGGGTATCTAAGGAGAATGCACCATTCATGTATGGTGTGAACTAACCAACAAGTGACAACCCTAAATCAGGCAATGGGTGTAGGAGGGTCTCGTGAGGCTACAAAACAAGTGCCGTGACAAGCGGAATGGTGATGCAGTATGCTTTTTGTGATCCAAGGGATGTTGAACATCAGACAGCAATTCAACAACTTGCAAACAGGTGAAGGAGGATGAGAGAAATCCAATGAGAGTGGTAGGACCCCTTTTTCGGAAAAAGTACATTGAGGTGGGGCTTGTTCTGAGAACCAGCCAGCTTGCAATGGAATAAGTAGCTAATGATCTGTCGAGATGCTTTTTAACCTGGTTGGGCCATTGCACTTTGCCAAAAAAACATTCATATTCATGAATGGTGTCTTTACTGCTTGACGACGTACTCCTACATCGGGGCTTGCATCACTCACCTCCATCGTGATGAGCGAGAAATGATAATATATGTATCAGCCAAACAACTGCCAGATGATGGTTCTGCGATCGAGCATGACAGAATTCCATTTCCCTTTGATCGTGAACCGCATCATGACCTCTTTCTTCACCCTTCCGACAATGATCCCAGTGATAAAGTAGCAGACAGGGACAATGAGTGTATTGACCCAGAGCAACGTCCAGTGTGGACACAAATTCATGGTACTCCGCACTTGGACAAATGACTAGCCAGCAAACCTAGAAGTTAGCAGTATTTTGATATCATTGATGATGAAATAGATCTATTGTCGCTCTCTTCTTGCGAGCAGGAGTATTGATCAGTGCACTGGTATGTCAAGCACAGATTGGGCAGAACTGCAATCAACGAGCTTTTCATGAACCCTAAGATGGCAACCGTCAGTAACTTCACTTCATTGCACACTTCATTTAAAAGATTTCATGATATGTCCTACGTGATGAGCATTGACTCTTGGGAATCAGGCAAGGTTTGTCACAATCGTTTGGCTTCTCCAGATGACCTTCGCAATGATGATTACACACGTTTCTTCTACTGCAATCCTGTTGAATGCATTGAGTTCCTCATGCTACAGCCTGTGTTCAGGGTACAGATGTTGCATGCTCCAGCAATGGAAGTCAATGATGATGGGGATCGTATCTACTCAGAGGTGAAATCAAGCGACTAGTGATGGAATGAACAGGTAGGTTGGTTGAATTTGGTCATAACGACGATGATTTTGACCGCTTCAACACCTATGGCGGCCGTTTGGAGCTATGATTTTCCCATCATTCGGCAGATCTGACCAGATACATCCTACAATCTACTTGGGCGACATAAAGGAATGGCCAGTATATATAACTTTCGGAAACATCCACTGGACGATTAGTTCAAAGCCTCCCAATGTTGCAACTATCCTTGTCATCCCACTTCCGCTTCTTCCAAAATATCACATTAACTGACATGGAAGAACAACTGCGGTGACTGAACAACAAATCCACAATTGAGAGGTGTCAAGGATGGTCTTTGAGCTTATTTTTAACCCTCTCGATGCGCGTTTCAACACTGTAAAGCTTATGCTTTGTGCGGACAGTTGGATGGGGTAATGTTATCCTGTCATCTGGGCATGGACGGCTGACTACTTCGAAAACCTTGACTTGCATTTGATGAAGCAGCCCCATTGCCCAGGGTGCAAAGCACCAAAATCGTCGTTTGGAGATGGGAAATCGTCGTTGTGGCAATTGAGAGACGATCGGCTATACTTCCAGAAGATGCTGCTCCTGACTCGCGGAGATGAGACGGACAGACAGGAAGCTCGAAGATATCTCGAAGATTGAGTGGTTGGAACCCCAGAAGGCGTCTTCTGGAATATGAAATGTATCTCACCGACGATTATTATCATACCCAATATCCTTCATACTGTCCTAGTCAGTATGCTTCAGAATTTGATGAACTGGGTACTGTCCTTCATCAAAAAACATTCCAGGATCGACAAGTTCAACTAGCTCTGGGCGATGATGCCTCAATATCCTGGCTTCGATCAATTGAACAAGCCATATAGCCAAGTGACCCAATGAAGTGGCAAGGAGATGAAAGCAATCAGGTGAGTGATAGATCCAATTTTCGGGGCAACTCTTTCGATCCCTTCGGCAAGCCAATGGATTTCATTCACAGAAGCCATGTTGTGCATCAAGAACATAGTGTATATTCACCCTGTCACACAGTACCGGTACCATACTGAAGCCACAATCGAGAACATGGATAATGCTCTGGAGGAATTCCCGTGTCATGAGGATCTTTTCAGTTGATTCAGCGCCAGTAAATGTACAAAAAGGTCTCACAAGTGTTGAAAATGCAGCAGACTTTAGACAAACAGGAACAACGGGAGAGTGACCCCGCTTGGCAAAATGTTTCTGCAGCTGGAAAGCATTGTTGTGTTGATGAACACAAAATTCTGATCCAGCCAGAAATTTCACACCATCCTGTCGATGAATCAGATTTGAACTTTGTGAATATGCATCTCCTGAACCACTTCTCTGAACATATCCGCCAGCCTGGCAACCTCTTGAACGCAAGCTCTGAACTCCCAGAATGTGCGATGATTGATCAGACACAAGCATACCGACAATCCAATCGTTCTGATGCCGTCTTCCAGATAACGTGAATGAATCTGCGAAATGAGGTGCCTCAGTATTGAGCGCCCAATGCATATGCTGCATACAACTTTGCACATATGACATGCCTCTAACCAAAGCACCTATTATGCAAGAGATGAATAACCCGCGACCAGAAATCAAGACCCTTGATGTCTAGGCTGAGTGGTGTGCAATGCCAAGTCAGGACCTACAGAATCACTTTGCTTGGTGTTTCCAGATATTCGCCGACTTCACAGACTACGTCAATCACGATCAGCATTTCAGTCATCTGAATGATGCATAATACATTTGGTACAATGCTGTACCAATTCCTGTGATATCGTTTCAATGCAACAAGTAGGTAGTTCAGATGGTTCGTTGCACTGGGCCCACAATGTGGAGAAAGCATAAGCTGCCAAGATATGAGTCAGTGCATCTCTGGATGGGGACCAGTCCTGATAGCCATTCTCAGTAAATTGCTGAAAGCATTCCCGCACGGTTGAAGTGTCCTTTCATCGTAGAGGATGCTGAATCAAGCATTATAGTGTTTTTTGTCTTGGTTCAGATGTTTGGAACAGGACCAACACGTCTGACCACTGGTATGGCGATTGTCGAGGACAGACATCAAACCCCGATGCCACCCTTGCACAATGGAAGCTACCATCATAATCCTCATTTTGGTTCGCATCCAGTTGTATAGTCCTTACAAGTGGGATCCATCAGGCATTATACCTTCTTCTGCTGACTCTGCAGCTAGATAGCAGGCTGTGGTACTTGAGCAAGATGATTGACTTGACTCCTGTCAATTTGGTTTACAAGTAGATTATTCGATTCAATGCTTGATGTAATCGTTGCAGCGCTATAAAGCAATCTGATTAGCTTTTACACTGAATTTTTGGTATGGGAGTTGTGCCAGCTTGTGTATAATCAATGTCTCAAGGGATTAAAAAGTTAGGAATATTTTTGAAATCAATGGAACAGATCCAAAAACCAGTTGAAATTACTCAGATCTAGAGGACCAATATGAACCAAGCCCGGTAAGTTTACCTAAATGAGTAGGACAGTTTTTGAAATGTCGTGACGACACGATCACATCATTGAACACTCTGAAGCATGGTGGAAGATTGCAAATCAGACCCTGGGATTATTTGTGCAGACTGTGGGGCAGGAACTGTAGGTGGGGTCCATTTACGGAAACCAATTACTCTTTTTGCTGATGTTGTTGGTCGTGCATGAACTGGATTTGGAGTCTAGAACTTTCGCATGGCCCAGATGACCCTTGCATATAGAATGATGATTTATCGTGTCTCACAATTCGGTCACTGACATACAGAAACACTGACAGGTAGCAAAATAGGTAAACCAATTGGGTTAACAAGAGATATGCCCTCATGAGCACATATTTGGCTATCTATTCCTCCGGTGACGCAGGAGCCGTCAACATGTCTTCTTCCGAATGTGATTTCGGTATGGTAATCAGCTTAGGATGCTGGATGCACGGGTGCAAGCTTACGGGTCCAACTGGCTTTGGATGGTCAATCTGTGAGAAATCGGGTCACGCTTCGGGTAAGAGAGATGCTATGCATTCGTGCGACTGTGGTATGTCTGAACCCAGACTCATTTGAATATATCGTGGTCGGGAAGTCACTTACAGCACCGGTAGTGTTAGCAACGGTTCCGGACCGTCACTTTGGGTCCGGGTCAGGGTCCAACCCGAACCACTGCCAAAATGGTGGTCCAGGTTGTCAATAAACCCGAACCGTCAATTCGGGTACGGTTCGATGGTAAACTCCCAACGCTTCTGAATTGCGCGGGTTGTCAGCGGGTTGTGCAGCGGGTCCATCCATAGATTCAATTAAGGCACTTGCTTTTGGAGTATGTGAATAGTATCTTATCAAAATCGCGTTTTCAACAACGAAGGATATGATTTTGCATGCTTTGCAGCTTGCAATATCGATTAATTTGGAATTGGTATTTTGCCATTGATACATTGTATTTTTGTCTATCACTGCAGTCAATAATTCCGTTCTGAACGCAGAGCTCAGCGCGATGCCTTGATTACCCAATATACAACAACTAAAACTGTTGACGCTCTGTTGACGGTCATTTTCAGGATGCCACAGGGAGCGTGTCGCTGTAGATTTTCCCAGTAAAGGGAGCCAATATCTGATAAATGGATGTCCACAACCAATCGGAAGATAAATTACCCAAGATGCAAAGCTAAAGATCATTGAGACTCTGTCGACGCTTATTTTCAGGATGTGGTAGGGAGCATGCCACTGTAGTTTTTCCCAGTCAACGCTGCGATTGTCTGATGAAGGGATCTCTGGAACCAATCGGAACTTAAATTACAGAATATGCGAGGCTGAAAATCGTTGACACTCTGTTGACGCTCACTCTCAGGATGCGGCAGGGAGCACGTCGCTGTACTTCTTTACGGTAAAGGCAGTCAATATCTGACAAATGGATGTGTGAAACCAAGCGGAACATAAGTTACCCAAGATGAGCAGCTAAAAATCGTTGACGCTCCGTTGACGCTCATCCATAGGATGCGGCCGGCAGCATGTCGCTGTACGTTTTCCCAGTAAAGGCTGCCACTCTTTGACAAATGGATGTATACAACCAATCGGAATATAAATTACCCAAGATGTGAAGCTAAACATTGTTGACGCTCCATTGACACTCATTCTCAGGATGTGGCAGGGAGCATGCCGCCTTAGTTTTTCCCAGTAAAGGCTGTCAATATCTCCCAAATGGATGTCTACAATCAATCAGAACATAAATTACCCAAGATGTGAAGCTCAAAATCGTTGATGCTCCGTTGATGCTCATTATAATGTATTGTCGATTCAACATCTGCTGCCACCGATAACAGTTTTCATTATGATATGTAAATCTTGGTAGTCTTTCTGCCGGATTGAGACTTGGCCTTGTGACAAAGCCGAGCACAGTAACATTCTTGCACTGTTCGCTATCACACAACTAAAATTTATGTATCTTGCTGAATCCTTCATTGCGCCTGCTATACATCTGTATATCAACCGATATTGACAAGCTACTGCTCACCATTTGCCCATAATATATCATTGAATAAAACTCTAGTTCAAGATATATAAAGAAGCTGGTGAAACATTGATGCATTCTGTCCTACTTTTGTTTTACTCCCTTATTCCTCCTCGTTTCAATTGCATTGATCGTCATCAACACCTATTCAGCCCATCTCTCTGTGTTCCGTGTCGGCCGAATCAATCCGAGAACAGTTGCCCTGGCACGTGTATCCCGCCGCTCTGGCCATTCCGGATCCTCGATGCTATTGTCATGCTCTATATCAGATTCAAAGTCCGCTGCGCAATCGTCTTCGCAGTCATTTGGATCATCTAAGTCCCCATTCCAGTTGAGTCAATCTTCAGTGTCCGAGATGCTTTCAGGTGCGCTATCCTCATCACTTTGGACTGGATGATGGTTGATTCTTCGGATTCAGCGGACATTCAATATTTGAGTTCGCCCTCAAGGGAGGTCCGCTCCAGACCAAGGTGGTGGCAAAGAAGATCTTTCTCACCATTGAAATGCATCCGCACCATGAATTTGAAAGAGTGACCAAGATGCTCTGAAGATCTCTTCCGGGTTTGAAATGTATCCCACGGCAGTCATCTGCTTGTTTTGAGCGCAAGATTCTTTCTGAGTAGCATGTAGGTTTTGGCTGCCCTGCCACATCTCGAAAAAGTTGTGAACCTTGGCCATTCTGTGCAATGTCCTTTCCTCCGCCTCTGTCTGCATTTCCGAGTTGTGTTCTGTGTTCAGTGTATCCAATAATCGGTCAGCGCCTGCCAAAATCCTATCATTACCTCAACAAACTGCTTTACAACGACCTTTCCCCGAAGTGTCTCTCCTTTGGATAATGAATGCCTCCAGCCAATTACATCTCAGCCTAGGGAAAATCTGGCCTCCACTCTGACACCATGTGGTATAATTGAGAATATGTCATGCGCCACATTAGAGAGATCGGCTTACTTGGAGTGTGTTTCCTCCTGGTGACGCCACCAGTCGGTTACATGCGGTAACCACAATGAACTGCTAATCTCCATTGGGTCGGAGTGGCAATCATTGAGATTTGGATTAATTTGCCCTCAGTTCTTTGGTGCTTCAGGTGGCGAATTGAGAGAGGGACTGGCGGCGGACAATAAGTGTGCTGCACGATCACTTCGCCCTGGTGTCGTCCCAGCCATATTGTCAGGTGTTAAAAATTCTTCATCATCGCTGGACAAATCATATGGATCAAAGGTTGATTGACAGGATCCTAAAACCGTTTCGGAGGGGATAAGATTGCACCTTGGCAAGCTTTGGTGTTTACTAACCGGCACACGTCGATGTTTCGCACGGTATTTTTTCTCCAAGTACTTCAGAAAGGCCTCCTGGTATTGGGTAGTATTGGATGTCTCATCCTCAGGAGTAATATCCATTGCTTTGTCCCACTTTCTAAACGATCGCAACTTCCAGAAAGGATCGAGGATATTTGCAGAAATGTGAAGCATGCCCGTCATTGGAGTAACTTCAGTGTAATATTTGGACAGCTTCTATCGAGCTAACTTCACGGCGAAGAACATGTCTTCATTGCATGGAGTCTTTTTCTTAGCCAAAGTGCGCATCACGCCATCCATGTGATCAAACATATCATTGTACACTGTGATAACTTGATGCAATGTGACTGTATGCCTGTTTGACATCCAAAGGGTCCAATATCGAAATGGCCTCAACACTTCCATGACATAGTTCACAATGGGCCATACATCTTGAGTTGTGAAAAGTGGCCAGTAGTCACTGTAGTGTGGGTTTTAAGCCACTCAAGTGTGAATTCACGTAATTGGAAGACGCGCTCGAGCAGCTCCAGGGTCGAGTTCCAACGGGTCTTCACATCCATAATCAGAAGGACTGCGATCCGGACTTTTGCCTTTTGATAGTCGATGAACTCATTTCGATGACCAGGCGTTTGCGTAATCAATACAGCAATCATTCTCTGCTATATGAAGGTCAGTTTCAGCACTTTCAAAATATCTTGAAATATGTACTTTCTCAATTATCTTTGCTAAACCTGGTTCCATGGCCGACACCTTATTGATTCTAGCATTGCCCTCTTCTCGAAGCCTTTGACTCTTCCCAATGTCTATGCTTTCATTCTCTCCAAAGTGCTGATGGCGCTCATGGGCTTCTCAAGACTTGGTGTGGCCTTTGACACCGAGACTGCTCATAAATGCACCTAAAGCCAGCTGTATGACGTGCGCCATGCCAGGTATGTGGTTCATCAATGCAGGCCTCTCGAGTCCAGAGGCCTCAAGTGTTGATTGCAGCTCGCGTGTCATCGAGTAATTTGTGGAGGCATTATCAGTTGTAATACAAAGCAATCGGCCATCAGTAAGCTCAAAACGATCAAGAACGCCCTTCAAATGTATGGCTAGCCTTGCACCAGTATGTTGGCCCTTGACCTATCATCCTTAATCAGCTTTGGAAACGTGAAAGAACAGGCGATCAACCTCGTCGAACGTGAGTTGAACTTCACGCAACGCCTAATGTCGATCCATATAGTAAGCAATGAATGACATTATGGCTAGTTTGTTTGTTGATGTCCATCCGTCCAGAGCTAAACTAACCTTATTTCGTAATCGCAATTGCTTCTTGATTGCATCCAGGGGCAGTGCATATTCCCTCCGCCAAATGTTGCCAAGGGTCATAGCGGACAGCAGCACTATGTAATCGCGTAATACCTTATATGACCGTCGTACCTCAAGTTTTGATATACTGTACCATGGAACGTGAGCTGAAACAAATCCTACCATGAGGTAGCGATTCCACCTGTCTTAGCAAGAATCGAAAATTTCAAAGTCCTTATCTCCCAGTTTGGAACGTTTTGTCTGTCATTTCAGTCAATATGGATCCACCTGGATGTCAAATATGATCTTCCTCTGCAAACTTACTATTGTGATTCCTCGACTTCCTTGCCTCTTCAGAATGGCCAAAGTTGTTCCATCAACCATCGAACTACTCAATTCAGTAACCTCTGACTCTGTTAATTTGTTTAACTTCGCGATGTGAGCTTTTGCAAGCACGTGTTTCCCCAATCAGCTGGTCCCATGTTCTGATGGATGACGAAGAACTTGATGACACATGATACATATGATGCCAGGGTTGCCGGTCTCCTCAATTCCGCAGTGTAGATGGAATTGCCATCAAGGCGCATGTCGAGAATTCTTCCAAGCAATTGGCCCCTTCAAGTCTGCATCGATTAAAGCCCACCAAGCATCGAAGATGATTTGTAAAGTAAGGTCCCTCACATCACGAATGAAGACATGTTCATTTTCGGAAGCTATCACAACCTCGAGCAATGAGATGTTCAAGGATTTTCAATCCAAGATGGCAGTAAGAATTAGGCAACTGGGTAATCTGACTCGAAAGACTGCCGAAAGTAACGATACAGCAACGTTGACCGCGGCATCGTAAATATTGACTCTACTGCTACAAGTGAAAAAATCAGATCAGTACGACATTGCATGCATATTTGTGAAGTTGTATACGAGGTGAGATTGCGAAGACTGACCGCGTAAGACTCCATTCAGGAACAGGACAATGCAGTTCATCGCTGTGCAGCGTTCAAAGTCTCCACAAAACTGTTTACGCTCTGCAGGCGCTCAATTGTAGGAGGCGCATGCGTCATCGTCACTGCCATCTTTGCCAATACGGGCTGCCGATGAGTTCATTGTGGGTTGCCTACATTCCATTGCCGTTAGATTCTGCAAGATGCAAGATCAACAATTGGTGACGCTCCGTTGACGCTCATTTTGGGACATGGTAATGATCTTATCGTAACCATTTTTGCCTAGAAAGGCGGCCGATAGTTCGATTATAGATCAAAGTAGCCTCATAGCTCCTTCAGATCCCAAGATGCAAGCCTTGAAATCGTTGACGCTCTGTTGACGATCATTTTTAGGGCATAGTGCCGAGGTCCTCGAAAGTATTTTTGCCTTGAACGGCGGCCAATAGTTCCATTATGGATCACAGTTGTCTCATAGCCCCTTGATATTGCAAGATGCAAGGCTTAAAATCGTTGACGCTTTATTGACGCTGAGTTTTAGGCCATAGTGACGATGTCGTCAAACACATTTTTACCTAGAAACGCAGCCGATAGTTGGATTATAGCTCAATGTCACCGCACAGCCCTTGTATTTCCCAGAATGCAAGGCCAGAAGTCGTTGACACTCAGTTGACACTCATTTTTAGGACATGGTAGCCACATTGTCGTAACCATTTTCAAATAGAAAGGCGGGCTATGATGCGATTATGAATGAACGTTGCCGCGAAACCATCTGGATTTTCCATGATGCAATGTCAAAAATCATTGACGCTCCGTTGACGCTCACCTTTGAGCTCAGCTTAGAGACATACTAGCAGTCATTGGGTGGTCAACAATTGTGCATATAATCCATACAGGCTTTTTTGGCAGCTAGTATACTATTTCTATGTATTATCATTCGAATCCAAAATCTTCGAGATATCTGAGTTTCTGAGCCACCACGATTCACGTCATTTCCACGATGAGTAATGTAGGTCCATCGCATTTCAGCACTTTCGGTCGGCAATTTAGCGCATAGAAATCGATGCACTAGTTATAGATATTTATAGCGCAATGTCCTCACCATTCTTTATCCAGCTTATTCTCCTCAATTTCCATGATGTACCTTAAGCAATTTTCGATTTTTTGACCATGTGCAGGAGGTCTGAGCGGAGAGTTGTGTAGTTGGCTGCAAGGATTAATGCAGAGTTATGGCTGTCATTCATCCGGGTTTCAGATGTGCTTTGACCGCTCCTTCTATGAGTTGTATGACATCACTGACTGAAACCTTGTTAGTAAATTTCATCTCAAATTTAGGTTGTCTTTTATCATTCAACCATAACAGGCAACACCATATACAGTTCATTGTTCGTCAATCTACTTGATTTGGAGTCTAGACCGTTTGCATGGGCCGTGCAACCCTTGCACACACACTGATGAATCATCTTCTCTCATAATTTGGTTACTGAAATCCAGAAAAAGCTGACATCTAACAAAGTAGGTACAAATTGCGTTTACTTGAGATACGTTGTCAAAAATACCTATTTCGCTATCTTTTCCTCTGGTGACACCGGAGCCATCACCATGTCTTTGTCTGTATCCATGTTCTATTTGGTAATTAGCTAGCGATGCTATACGCTGGGGTAAATGCTCATGGGTTGAACTGGCGTCGCAATCTCCCTCTGTGACGAATCGGGGACCGCGTCGGGCATGAATGATAATATGTGATTGTCTGCCTGAGGTTTCTCAGAACCAAGCTTCATTTGACTACTTCCCTGTCGAGACCTAACTTGCGGTATTTGGAATTGTGCAGGGACGATATCAAGAACCTGCGTAAGCTATCCAAATGTTGTCGGTGATGGTGTGGCTGCTGTCATGTCTGTTTGGGGATTCACAACAGCCAGAACCTTCAGTTCAGTCGTCCCATACTTCATATCTCTCTCACGGAAGTAGTTGGCTGCGTCCCCCCATCCCGGTTGCGTCAGTTCGTCAAGCCTCATCTGCTTCTGCTGAAAGCTCTCCATGCAGTCCTGTACCATTTTGGAGATTGTGCCCATCACCCAGCCAGGTTCATCGTCTTCGCTTGGCTTGCGAAGCTCTGTATCGTCCTCACCATCATCCTCGTCTTCCCCATCCTTCTCATCTTTGGAACTTGCAAGATCGCTCAAACTATCTCCGATAGCATTCAACATATCCTCAAATGTTGTTTCAGGCTTTGGGGTTGTCGATCGTGCCTTTTCGACATTCCTCATATGTTCCTGCTCTTGCATAATCGCATTCTCCGCATCTTGAACTCACTTTCTTGCCACTGCAGTCTCTCAATCCACATAATCCTCGATCCATTCCTCTTTTGCTTCATTGCATACACAGTGGGTTTCCCTTCATTTCTCCGGCGAAAGCTTCTTTTCTGATCGTAAGCTGCACAATGCTCCCAATGCTCGGACTGTTTCCGCCTCGAAGCCACACTTGCCTTCATGAGCTTGATAACGTCGTCGTGTGGATTGCTTTGTCAAGTTGCCATATTGGCCTGCCGGAAGTGGCGAAGGGTTCTTCTTCGGAGCATGGACCATTGTATCTTGTGTTGACATTGTTGTTGGGCGAGATGTTGGATGTTGCAAGATATGGACCACATGGAGGCAAGCTGCGTCTTTTATGTTAAGGTTGGTAGGTTTCATCAATTAGAACAAAGCAAAATCAGCGTTTGGACTGTCACTTCATTGGGAAAAGTCATGCTAACCGTACATTGAGACTTGATGGATAGCTTGTGATTCATGTAAGATCCCGGCGATGTCTTGAGGGAAACATCACCAGGCGTCCTTTCCGTCGAAGAATGTCATTTTTATATATATCAAAAATGGGATATCAGCTGTCGTTTATCACGATATATCCCTGGAAACAATCGAACAACATCGGATCAACTTACTGCAAATGGCGGGACTGTTGGAATCCCCTGCGGCTATACCCAGTGCAGCTATACACAGCCGGATTCAGCTTGAATTGAAGGTGCAAGTTGGCTGTCACTCATTCCATTTTGACTTGTAGCTGACTGTATAATCTTCAGGACTTCCCACTTCTTTTCGTGATCATCTTTCTCACCATTCCACAACAGCATGTCATGGCTCCAGAAATACTCCAACCAGGTGTGATTGAAGCTGAATTGAGCCAAATGACTGGCGCTTCAAACAATGCGCCACCCTGTGAGACACAGCAGCAACCCAGACACCAGTTAGTTCACTGTGACGCTGCAATTGTAGCCACCAACAATATGACCCACGACGCACGGTTGAAGATTGTACGTAAAATCAGAAGCAGCAAGAATGAGAAGCAGCATGCGATCGGATGTGAGTCAATCCATATCGATGTAGACGATGATCAACTGACAGTACAATGCACAGCTGGGGTAGGTAGAGAGCTACGTGACCAATTCATTGCTGCCCGTAACGGGAAACCTCCATGGTCCAGCAAGGCATTTGTCCGCACAGTCCGAGAAATTGATCATTACGATGTGGTCAATTCTGGGCTTTTTGCAGATGAATTTGGTGATAAATGACCACGGAAATGGAAGGAACAGGCTTCAAAGACCATAGAGGAGTCCACCGAGTTGTATATGGTTGAGGTAACTGCCGATTCTCACTCTAGAAGCAGCAACTAAATTCTTGTATGTTTTCAACATGTCAGCTACTATGGCAAGACAAGGGGGTTGGGTACAGCTTGAACAGTCCGACATGCGTCTTGCCTTGAATCTGGCCAAAATGGCTAAAGACGGGTTTTCGCGCGCCATAATTGAGGAAACCCAGCAACTAATCTAGAAACCACTTGCCAAAGTTCAAGACGAGAAGAAGTGGGGCGCTGAGTTTCCAGGTCATAACAAGGTGGAGACTGCTACAGACAGACACCTGGCATTTGTTCGGGAAAATCAAACGGATGGCTCTCTTCCTTGCCAAATTGGCACAGCAAAGAATCCACAGACTCGCTGGAGGCGCAATGGCACAGGTGCACCTCCTCCACAACCGGCGCCACCGAGGCCCGGAACGCCACCTGCCCCACCTGATGACAGTGAGAGAATTCAAAGCTCCGAATGAGATGATGTGCCACCCGGATATGTGTATATTCATACTCCGCTTCCCAGTGCTTGATTTTTCAATCTTGATCCATATGCCAAGGATAGCATGCGCGATAAAGATTTTATTCTGGATTTGCTGACAGATGAGGGTCCATCCACAGGATAGTACACTATCAGCTGCGCGGTAATGCAGCGAACAGCCATTTTGTAGATGACAGCGGCCATTTGAGTGAACATGACAGCGAAGATGAGAGTTGACTGAAGGGAATGGGATTTTTGAGTATTATCATGATCTACAATTAGCGGACACTTTAAAGTATATTTTAAAGGGTATATTTATATGCATAATTGAAGAACAATGTAGTTAGAATAGAGAATGTACATGAACAGCACAGAACAGCTGCCACAAGACCATTATTGATATAGTATGCGAAAGTGAATGGTTCCATATTGTGGTTACACCAGTGGCAAAATGAGCGTCAACGGAGCGTCAATGATTCTTGGTCCTGTATGTCGGGCAAGAAACACGCAGTTCGGTAGTGTTTATACATAATCGAAGTGTTGCCATCCTTTATAGGCAATAACAAATGCAACATGCTCCCTGCCCCATCTTGAAAATGAGCGTCAACAGAGCGTCAACAATTTTAGGTCTTGTTAGTCTGGTAATTATGAAGTAATTTTGTAGTGGTTCTACATAACAACAGCATTGACAACCTTTAGACCCAAAGAAGAAAGTGAAACGCTGCCTGCCCCAGCTTGAAAATGTGTGTCAACGGAGCATCAACAATTTTTGGTCATGTAAGTTGGG
>Ga0307515_10004609_pt1 | contig 28343 bp, 23 predicted proteins | sample 17_EM_MG_FD_194513 | JGI IMG/M metagenome (GOLD analysis project Ga0307515, IMG submission 194513) | Populus trichocarpa ectomycorrhiza microbial communities from riparian zone in the Pacific Northwest, United States - 17_EM | ecosystem: Host-associated > Plants > Roots > Unclassified | place... | reverse complement strand
TCACGTGGGCTGGTTTAGGGTTGAGCGCGGCGGAGCCGCATGCACTTTAGTTCTTGTGTACGTGTCAATTAGACTTAGCGAGAGTCAGTGAGTTTAGGTCAATAGAGAGATTCAGGACACCGGACACCGTACAACAGGGCCGGCCTGTCACCAGGCGTTTTACTGTGTAGGCGTTTGAAATAGACGACGGGCGGGCTAGGCCTAAGATAGTGCGGCTAGCCTGGAGTGATCTGCAGGCTGCTGAAAAGCCTGGTGGCTGGCTTCGCCGATTGGCGACACTGCTTCCTGCTCCGGCCGTCCCGAAGTGCTTGGCAGTGTCGCAGCGGGGGTATTTTGATGCTGAAAGTCGATTGCCAATGTTCGCTTATCGGTTGCTACTATGGTAATTGACGTATGTCGTAGTTAGCGTGGTTCCGGTTAGTTTGTATATAAAATGCCAGTCAGGGATAGAAACCGGCAGTTGTAAGCCAACAGGCTAATAGGGTAGTTGTCAAAGATGGTGGCGCTGTGATTTGAAGGCGCGGCTAGGCTTAAACAATATTGGTTGTGTCTCATCAGGGTGGTTCTTGTACTCAGATCAGGGAGGTTCTTGTAAGCGATGGTGGTGTTACAGGGTATGTCGCGGCTTCCGTCCGGACTATCCGTCCTGATATCCGTCCAAGACTTTTTGCCCCGATGACTTCAAAGAAGAGGCCTAGCGGTGTCTCACAACAAGAAGAGAACACGCTGTCCTGCTGGATATCCTCTTCGATGACAAGAAGCAAATGCTGCCTGTATCAAGCAAACATCCAAGTCACGTGCTGCCACCATTTCTAAACATCTGTCCGGGCCCCTCTGCAGTGCTCCCCCTTGTTTGGAGATATACCAACCACGCAAGAAGAGGTCTACTGCTAAGATACAACAGCGGAAGACACCAGTAGATGGTTCCCTGGAAGTACCAGTAGATCTGTGTGCCTTGGACACACAGGAGCGAAACTGGATAGATGGGTATACAGGAGGAAGGGTGGCAGTAGATCTCACAGGTAGTGATAGTGAGGCGGAAGTTGAGAGTCAGGATATTAGGAAAATGATTGAGGAAGCAGCCCTGTAGTATGGAACTAGTTTCTTTGGTGTCAATGGAAACCTTCACCAACGTCTACATCGCGGCAAAAAGTCTTGGACGGATATCAGGACGGATAGTCCGGACGGAAGCCGGTATGTCGAGGCACATCGAGGCACATCGAGGTACATCGATGAACTCCATTTAGAGTTCCAAGTTTCAACATCTGTCATATCGGCAAATTTGCCGTCAAATTTAACATCATAACATGTTTAACACTTTTCACCACTTTGGCCTATGATAATAGATCATGTTGCGATACGATGAGAAAGTAAAGAGCTAAACCTGTGGGCTCGCAGGTGGCGAGATTTTGGTGGGGGAACCACCCAAAACCAAATGGTGTAAGTTTTTTATGTTGTACGACCCCGTTGCGGCGGTTAAGCTTTGGTCCCAGCCCTATTCCGGAACCGTTGGTAACAAAAATGATAGGATAGCCCCGTAATCGGAGATGACACCAGGTCCAAATGCTATCGATGGAAATTAGGACTTTCAATTGTTCTTGGATGATCCCGTGCCCGTAGCTATAAAGGTTGTAACACCAAATGTGTGCTAGACACGCACTCATTCCGTTTCGTCTTGTCCTTTGAGATTTTAGCCTCCAACATCCTCCTAGCTATTTTCTGTTGCATGTGTACCTGCATCGTGAGCCTCTCTGCTCAGGTCCGTTTAAAATGCACTAGGTGTATGAAGATATGCCTCTGGAGAGCGGCTCATATCAGTGCAGAGCGGCTCATCTCAGTGCAAACGGATATGCACACGGATAAGAGATATGGATATGAATAAGGCTTTGGATATGGGAAACAAGTCTGTATATATACGGGCCTTCTGGCCTCAAGAAGATCAGTCCACCAACAAGTCTTAGAACCATCCAAAGTAGCAGGTTATGAGCCAGCGCTCACTCTTAGTTAAAAACTCTATTTTTACTTCCACTTTACGATCTTCAATGAGCCTCAAAACCCCTAACCCTCTCACACTTATAACTCAATACCATCTATCTCAACTCACGATGTCTACTTCCGTCTTCAATTAGACTAAATGGGGTAACAACCCTTCGCTCACCAATCTTGTCATCGAACAAGGGACAGCGACGATAATCCTTGTTCAGGAAGCCATGAGTAAATATGAAATTGTCACCAGCGAAGAACTAGAACCACCGCAAATTGACCTCGACTACCGCGATTGGAGAGCCTAATCTGCCAAAGCTAGACTACGATTCACCTTTGATGCTCTCCTAAATACAATCTCATCTCCAACGTCTTTGGACTCCAGGGGAGATGTTGACTTCACTGCATGCTTGCTTGGATAATATCGGAACTCACGTCAGGAGGACCACCATTCAACGTTTGTTACGTACATGCCGCCTCAAGAAAGATCAAACCTTTAGGGAATGCTTTACACTACTTTGCAACTGCTGTCTGCAGTTAGTCGGCATGCCACCAGACATCTCCGATGATGCGTACACACATCTAAGATAGCCATCGCGATCGGTAGATAGCCATCCAGATCGGTACTTGACTACGATCAGGATCTTGAAACATACAACTCCGCAACCTACGTCGAAAGAGCCATGGATTCCTTCTGCAGTGATAAGCAGGCCACTGGCCTTAAGAAGGGTAGTTGAGATAAAGCCACCGGCACAACCCTGGTCACTCGCGGATGCTATAGAGGATGAGGAGGCCACCGAGGATGAGGTTATTACTGGGGATGCAGAAACTACAGCGAAAACAAAGATTGCAACGACGATAAGAAATACACTTGCGCTCGTTGCAAATTGAACAATCGCACTACTGAAAACTGGTATTCTCAAACGACTCAACTGCTGAAGTAGAGATGAGAAGATATGAAACTATTGTGGTAAACCCGGTCATGTACGGCCGAATGCCGAACTCAACAACAAGGCTTCGAAGCTTGAAATGAACGAAACCACCAGGACTCAAGGTCAGATACGGAGCCGTCTGTACGGGAGGAAACCACATCCCTGACAGTGCACGGGATTGCACTTGGAGATCGATATCTCTTTCGACTTCCAAATGACTCCACTCATGCCGCTCTCACAAGGTCAAGTGCGGCATCTGAGACGTGGGTGTTGGACTGAGGAGCATCGCACAATATGTGCAACAATAGGAGCTGCTTGATCTGATTCAAAAGACCAGCATCTCCCATTATTATCAAGCTTGGCGATCAGACTACGGTAACTGCCACCTTCCTTGGCCTCGTTAACATATCATAGGGTTTGCACCTGAATGCACTTGATACTCTTACGTTCTGGCTGTCTCTGCTCTCTACAAACTAACTTGATCTTGCCGGATATAGAATCACTTTTTAATGTGGCAAATGCTTCAGAATTACCAACTCGTCACTAACCATAATTGCCAATTGCACCGGTGATCTCTTTATATTCTAATCACGTTACACTCTCAACCTAAAACTGGGACCATAAAATCTGTGGCTCCAACATCTGATCCTACAATCATCAATCAAAAGAAGAGAAAGAGCTCTCCACCGACGACCAACTGAACAATTATCGCATGACTCCGGCACCGAAGACGGGTGTATCTACATCCTACGGCAATTTGATCTCTAATATACAGATTTAACGACTTAGATATTGCCACCAGAATGTATGATGTCTGCCTGCAAGCGAAAAATAAGCAAAAATTGTTTCGAACCGAAGTTGACAGAGCTACACAACTATTCGAGCTCATACACTCCGATACCTGTAGCCCATTCTCAATAGCTACCAAAGGAAGTCTTCTGCATTATATCCTATTCGTTGATGATTATACCCGATGGACCACCGTTTACCTCTTACCTAATAAGAAGCAAGACACCTGCATGTCCGCTTACCAGCACTACCAAGCCAATGTTGACGCCAGAGAATATAATATCAAGCGTTTTCGGTGCGATAATGACAGAGGAGAATTTGAGAATAGGCTCTTCCGAGTGCTATAGGCCTCACATGGTACAGCCCTCGAGATCTGTCTGCCTTACCCCCACCATGGAATCTCGCGCCGTAGTCCGTCTTGAGCCGAAATCACAAAGCTCTGGGCCCGGTATAGGTGACTGGTGGGCCCTGGCGGAATATTCCACATTAATACCTACCAGGGTGCGAGTTGCGGAAATTATGTTTCCGGAACCAATGATATAAGGTCAACTTAAGAATTACCAATTAGAGCCCTGTAGCGCCACCTCCCTGCAGCTAGGATACGAAAATACGGGCTCATTTCCAATCCAATATCTGTAGTCTTACCCTATTCTTACCGGATAATATGACTGGGCTAGACTATAAGGCCCGACAGGTATTCGGGCCCAAGGTTCCATGCCCTAGTCCTTGTAGTCTGGGATAATCCTGGCCATATATAGTCCGGGGTGGTGTGGAGTATAGCCCGGAATTTGAGAAGCCTGCCTCAGTGAGTGCCTCGGGTGCTGTAATCCTTGTTGCCTCGCCAACAGCCTAGTGACTGTGAACACAATTTATTTAGACTGGTGAGAAAGGTATACGTACCTGCATATTCCATTGGCCGGGAAACTATTTATACTGTAGCTCTGTGAGCTTCTAAAACACGATATTCTAAGTCTCGACTGCGATATTTCTACCCTTTACAAAAATTCAGTTTAGGTGCAATCTGAGAATAGGAATAAATCCAAAGAAAAGTATGAACCCCTGTAGTATTGAAACTGATTATGATTTCCCGGGGCACTCCGGCATCCCCGGGAACGAAGAAGCAGACCGCCAGGCAAACTTAGCCCGAGAGGCCAAAGGAAGCACGACAATAGAGCGGCCATACACCTCGGCTTCGAACAGAGCCAGACGGATCTCCGAAGGAAGATCAGCAGCCAAGGCCCAGTGGGAGGCCGACAAATGCAGTAAGCACTTCGGCTACAGACTGAAGGGCAAAGCAGGCAATAGGAGCCCTATCCCAATGGCAAGCGCAAAGTCATTGGCAACAAGATTCTACCAACTAAAGTGTGGGCATGCGCCTACCGGAGCTTACCTAAAACGATTCGGACACCGAGAAGACGACAAGTGCCGGTGGTGCGGGGGAACGGTGGCCCAAACACGGGAGCATCTCCTCCAGCACTGCAGCCGGTGGAAATACCAGCAGCGGGAGCTCTGGAAGAAGGTGGGAAAGGCAACGGGCTGGAAAGCTGGCAGATGCCGTCGGAGCTGTTTTCCATGGAGATATGTGACAAGGCGGTGATGGACTTCCTGGCGGCCACGGACGTCGGGAAGTTCCCGGCGGGGTGAGGCATGGATGCCGGAGCGGCCAGTCTTTCTTTTCTCTTTCTCTTTCTTTTGTCAGCGGGGACGAAGGGTAGTAGGTGGGAGCTCCGCCATCTAACCGGCTCACCCGGAGGCGGAGGGGATAAGGGCCTGTCATACTCTAGCTAGAGTACACACAGTATGAATAAACAACAACTGATTATGATTTGAAGTAGGGGGTTGAGGAAGCAAATGCAACTTCCTATAAGCGATAATCCATCAAACGATCACAAGCATGCAGCTCTTTTGTTCGTAATAAAATTGGAGAATCGTATCAATGCAAGTTGTTAAAAGTATGCATACTTCAGTACATCGTTTTTAGTGACGCGTCGCGAAACGACATTTTCAGATGAGCTGTGGTCTAGTTAAACAATTATGTTCCTGTGATATTTGATTCGAGCGCACGATGGTTTGTGATAAGTGATGTCGCCTCGCGATGGTTCTGCCGAAAAGTTCATATGAGCAAAGAAGAAAAGAAATTCGTAGAATCACATCCCATAGAGTAGATATGCACGTATCGCAGGGAGTATTGCATTATGCTAAATTATCTAGCGTACAGCAGTACCTTATGCATGTTCGCAGTGTTGCACTATAGTTGCACATCATATACGACTTCATGCAAAATTAAATAATTCGCGCAGCACATCTACGCTGCGGCGATTGGATCGACAAACACATAGCGTTTTCCGCATGACGTCATCCCCGGTATCAACACGTTACATCATGCAACCAAAGTGCTTGCGATTGGATTTACCAGCCCGACACTCTGAGGCAAATTGACAAGGCGCATTGCAGTCAACTGTGTTCTTAATTTACCAACTCATGAAGCTGTACAATAATTTCATACGCGCCTGCGGCATTGCACAACACGAGCTTTTCGGTAGCTTTGTGGTAGCACAGCCTCATCCACTGCTTATATTAATATTCGATTAGCAGATTGCAAAACATCAGTCACAAGATAGTGAACATTGTTCGGTCATAGGTATGTATACTTTCCGTTTCTCCATGCATGCGTTAGTTGTTAGCTCTAAACGGTATGCATTGAATAATTAGGATCACGAGCTACATACACCATTTCGCCATCCTTCTAATTTCCAAACTCGACCAGTTGCACCTGCTCCACAAGTTTTCAACGCCTAACTCCGCTCGAGTATCATCCACAAAGAACACCCTGTTTTCAACATGCAAATCCGGGAAACTGGTGTCATATTCGGATGGAATGTTTACTCGCCACTCCGCTGCCCCAACAAATCCCACTCACGGCGACCCCCAAAACGACTTAATCGCATTTCTATCAGTCGTCCAACAATGCAATGTCGACTACCTCAACATCACGTGGCAGCCTGCTCTCGATGATCTGGGCAAGGGTGGCTCCGGGACGATAAGCCAGTCTACATTCGCTAGCATGCCGCTTGCATTCAAGCGGTTTCACGACGACGATGGTTCAGACACGGACTTTTTACCATTGATATCAGAAGTATTGATTCTGAGTCAACCCGCTATTCAAATGCACCCAAATATAGTTAACCTAGAAGGGATATGCTGGGAAATCAAGCGCAGGACGGAAAAAGCTGTTCCTGTATTGGTTTATGAGAAAGCAGCGTGGGATCTACAACAGTTCATGAACGTGAGTGAGGGTAGAAACATGTCTATGGATGAACGGCTCAACCTCTGTGCCGAAATTGGAAGTGCTATCACAGCATTACATGCATATAGTACGTCATTCAACTTAGTGTGAACCACAGCATGAAAACGGGACTGGATCACCGTCCAGAAACTGTCCCATTCAAGTGGAAATACAGGATTTCTCGTGGTCCGGCGAAATCACGGTACGCGGACGGGATTGTCTCTACTGCTCAAAACAATAAATACGGCCGCTGCGTAAGAACTACTCTGCCTAATCAGGATCGGACATACAGAGGTTACAGAACTCATGGAAGAGATCATTGGACGTCCAACAAGCCTCCTTATAGGACAGATATTCCTGGAGTTGGATTGGTAGATGGTGGGAATTGATGGAAAACTCCCTCGGTTTCCTCCTCAACATCCACCCATGCCAACTCCATGAATATTTGTCCGATAAGGACACTTATTCGACGTTAAATGATCTCCTCAATGAACTCTATTATTCCCGCGTGTCCGATCGTCATTTAGCCGAGCCATTCTTACAGGGTGGCCAATTTTGTCCGTTTGATACGAAATGAAAGGAATCCCGTCTAATACCGCCCGGGATTTCACATTTTCAGCTTCCTAAATCCCATCGCTGGATGGGGTGATAGACTCTGGTTACCGTCCCGTTACCATCCCGTGGTTCTCACTAATACCATTGGATTTTGACATCTGGAAGTCTAACACGGGCACAGATATAATTCACGGCGATATCAAGCCTCAAAACGTGCTAATTTTCAAGGACGCTACGAACAATACTAAAGTCAAGGTGGCCGACTTCGGATATTCTACACTTGCTGCTGGTGAAACAGGAAAGGTTTGTCTGCCAAAATCAAGGCCGTGGAACGCTCCTGAGCATCATTTTGGAGAGTTCATAGCCTATGATGCAAAACAGACCGATGTATACTCTTTTGGAATGCTATGTCTCTGGATTGTGTCCGGGGGTATACCAATCCTGTTGAGTAACACAGAATACACGTTTGACGCACCCACCGGGCCTGGTGGGGGGGCATATACTGCGCTTGAAGAACTCAAATATAATGATAAGCTGAAACAAGTTGCTAATCAACTCATTGATTTCATTCCACTGGCAGAAGTAAATGCCGAACATAGGAAGCGTCTAAACGAGTTCTTCAGCTTGGCGATTCCGTTTAACCCAGCAAAACGGACGTCTGATCTCAGAAGATTGGTGGGTCTCCTCAGGAGAGAACAGTGAGCATTACCAAGATCCTAAATTCATGGCTTTACTAAGGAGTTCAGAATTGAATTGGAGACAGAAAGACAGCAAAAAGAAGCCAGCGAGTGTATCGGAAAATTCATGGCGTTCGTCAAGGAGTGCGGAATTGAAGCCTATAGTACCAGATCAGAGGTCCAAAACAATGAGCTTTCGAAGCATGCGCATGCTGGGTTCCGGGTAAGTAATAATTTATCATATATTTGTCGATACACCCGGCTGATCCTATTGGTTAAGATTGCAGAAGACTTAGACAGCCTTATGAGGGCTGACTACCGTGTGCGGATACAAATTAGAGACAGTCTCGAGAAAAACTACCACAGGAACCAATATCGATCGTCTGCCACCCACATCGCATTTCAACTCGCGTTTTGTTATCGAATTGGATTTGGGGTCAAGTCAGATAAGAAGAAGTCTTATATGTGGCTGGAAAAAAGCAACAAACAACTGAACGATCTGAAGATTGAAAAAGAGGAGGTACGGCTAGCAAAATGCAAGAATGGAAGATTGCGTGGACTGAGCGGACTTGTTCCCGTCGATCATATTCATGAATATCGAAAATGGGGATTGGACAAGCTGGAGGACGCACGGAAGGAGTACGAACGCGAGGTTACCGACATGTTAGAAGAGTTTGGAGAGCTCCATTTTATACCATTGAGCTTATACACAACTATCGCACACACATACTCAACACAAGGGCGATGGAAGGAGGCTGAGGAGATAGAGGTCCAGGTCATGGAGATGAAAAAGAGGGTGCTCGGCCAAGAGCATCCCTCTATCTTGACCAGCATGGGTAACCTCGCATCAACATTATGGTGCCAGGGGCGGTGGAAGGAGGCCGAGGAGCTGGAGGTGCAGGTCCTGGAAACGTTCAAGAGGGTGCTTGGCGAAGAGCATCCCTCTACCTTGACCAGCATGGGCAACCTCGCATTGACATACTGTAACCAGGGGCGATGGATGGAGGCCGAGGAGCTGGAGGTGCAGGTCATGGAGACGGAGAAGAGAGTACTCGGTCAAGACCATCCCTCTACCTTGACCAGCATGGGCAACCTCGCATCGACATACAAAAAGCAGGGGCGATGGATGGAGGCCGAGGAGCTGGAGGTACAGGTCATCGAGACGGCAAAGAGGGTATTCGGCCAAGAGCATCCAGATACCTTGACCAGCATAGGCAATCTCGCATCGACATACAGCAAACAGGGGCGATGGAAGGAGGCCGAGGAGCTGGAGGTATGGGCCATGGAGACGGCGAAGAGGGTATTCGGCCATGAACATCCCTGTACATTGACCAGCATGGGCAACCTCGCATCGACATACAGAGACCAGGGGCGATGGAAAGAAGACGAGGATCTAGAGAGGCAGGTCATGGAGACGAGAAAGAGGATACTCGGTCAAGAGCATTCAGATACCTTAGCCAGCATGAATAACCTTGCACTGACATACAGTAACCAGGGGCGATGGAAGGAGGCCGAGGTGCTAGGTGTGCAGATCATAGAGACGAGAAAGAGGGTACACGGCCACGACCATCCAGATACCTTGGGCAGCATGGGCAACCTCGCATTGACATATTGTAACCAGGGGCAGTGGAAGGAGGCCGAGGTGCTAGGTGTGCAGGTCGTGGAGACGAGACAGAAGGTACTCGGCCGAAAGCATCCTAATACCTTGATCGGCATGACCAACCTTGCAATATCATACAGGAACCAGGGACGATGGATGGAGGCCGAGGCGCTAGAGGTGCAGGTCATGGAGACGAGCAACAAGGTATTCGGTCAAGAGCATCCAGATACCTTGATCAGTATGGGCAATCTCGCATCGACATTTTGGAATCAGGGCCGATGGAAAGAGGCGGAGAAGCTGTTAGTGCAGGTCATGGAGACGTTCAAGAGAGTACTCGGCCAAGAGCATCCAGATACCTTGACCAGCATGAATAACCTGGCATTGACATACTGGAAACAAGGGCGGTGGAGAGAAGCTGAAACACTCCTGATTGAAGTTACTAATAAAAATCGGACGACGTTAGGCGAGAATCATCCCAACACCGTACTTACCAATGATAACTTAGCTACATTACGGAAGAACTGTGAGGCATCGTGGCGCTTGTCAGGTCAGAACGGTTTAGAGTATGGGCATCATGGGACACTGCAAGGGCGTTCACTCCAATTTCCGGATTGGCTACTGCAGTTTGGTATCGCTAGGTCTTTAAAGAACGGCAACACCGGCGAAGAAAGATTACAGCATTCTCCTTTGATATTGCACAAAAGCGGCGATGATGACGATTTTGGGACTGATGAAGAAAAACTTCGCCTTGCACTTGCTATGTCCCTAGAGATTGACGAGGACAGTGATTGCGACCAAGAAAGGCTTCAACGTGCGTTAGCTATGTCACTAGAAGTGGACGAAGATAATGATACGTGCGAAAATAATGAGACGAATGTGGATAATGAGACAGACGAGGAACGACTTCAGCGCGCACTAGCGTTGTCGTTGGAAGAGGAGAATGATCACGATGAAATCAGTTGCATCAAGAGAGAATATTCGCCTAATCTAGCGGGCAGTCTTATTCCGGTCATAATAGGTGTTTGTTTGTTTGTTTTAATCATTCTGCATACACCTCAACTAGAGTATGATAGTACCTAATTCCTCATTAGTGATTGATAACTAAGATGCGTCATCAGATAGCGAACCGCCCGCAGCGAAATGTTAGAGTGCAAGGAGATACGGCGGAGATAGGGAGTACTCAATTGTGTTCAATTTGTCTGCAGATTTTCACGGGGAAATGGTGTTACTAGGTTCGTTGGGCTGGAGAAGAAGAGTAATAAGTGATAGCAGGATAGAAAACAATGCTCAGGTGGTACGTGGTGATCTCGCCTGCCATCCCCTCCGATTTTTGTAGTAAACTCCGTATGTTGCGAGCGAGGCGAAACAGTCTGGGCACGAGAGCAAGTACGTGGGTGAGTTGTGTTGCTAGAGGACATTGAAGTGATGCTAGCCAACCGAGAGGGTACGAGGTATTCGTGTAGTTAGGAATGGTGCAGAGAACATGGCAAAGCAACCATACGTAATCGAAAACTACTGAACACGAGCACTTTGTTACAAGTGTACAAGTACATTATGTTACAGGACTGATACACACTGCTGCAGGGGCAGATGCTTCCTGTATATACCTCGAGTCTTTCTCCTTCTCTCTTCTCAGTATAATCTAATACTCATACACCAGGCTGTCAGCTCGAAGCAATCTCAGTAGCCGTGTGGCTGTGTCTCAAGCTCATTGGTCGCAATTATTCGGCACGTGACAGTGCATCGGTTTCAGTTGCGTCATTCGCAACACCGTCTTGATCTTCCACCATTGTCATTGTCTTTGGACTCACACGTCATAGCCACACGTCATTTCGTTGCTAAGAGGGATAATTGAGGAGATTGCTGGAGAAAAATAGCTACAGGTGAAAGCTAAAAAGAGTCAGAATAACCCGCACGCATGCAAGTTCGCCGTAGGTTGATCGGCCGCACAGCGGCCGAGCAACCGGAGCGATGAGCAAATGTGCTCCAATCCTTTCTACTTCTTTACTTGGGATCTTGTCCACCACTCACGTGTGCTAACTAAATATTCATATTAACTACAGAGCTCAGCAAAGCTCACATCCTATCGGCAGCAACGCCGCCGTCACGCCTTGTTGAATATACGCACACGGTTCTCCGCTCCCATACCGTAACACACTTCCTTTACCGGAAGTGTAGTGTAAACTACGGGATGAAAATGGGATGGGACAAAATCGCGTCCTGTTAATGTGCTAAGATGGTATGTTCGCCAAATCATGGTATACCAAGGGGTTGTCCGTAGACTAGCTAAGGGGATTCGCATTCCCAGACTTTCCCGTTCCCAAAACGGATCAACGGCCGGTGCGTAAGAACGGCTGAACAAAATCAAGATTGGAAACGACGAGCTATTTGAGCGCATCGAGTAGGCCATTGACGTCTTAGGCGGCGGCCCTTTTGTCGATTTGACCCGAAATGACGCGAAATCCCATACAATACCACACGGGATTTCGCAATTTTGGCATCCCCTCCAATGTCGCACGGGGTATCGCGATTTCGGCATCCCCAATCCCGTCCCGTTCCCATCCTGTAGTTCACAGACCACAATGCGTTTCAGTGGCCGTGGTGTTTGCTGTCGCACACGCTAGACTCAAAACTCAGCTAGCGCCATGCATAGTATCGCCTGGTCACTTCTGGACATGGCACCTGTTGGCAGCTACTGTACAGTAAGGTACTACCGTAGTGTGGATATTACATGCTTTCGCCACTCTTGCCATATTAAGCTGGATTTGTGCTAGCCCTTCATGAATTTACTTGGCATTTACTAGTCTTCATCAACACATCCATCACTCATCACTCGCCAGTGAGCACACCACACTGTAGAGAAACAACGCAGAAGCTCAATTATCTGTCGATATAAAGAGTGAAAACAGCTGCCTTATATACAAATAACCGGAACTCGTTACTGTCCCGCGGTTAGGCCTCCTCTTCGGTATGGGGGCTTGTGGTGGTGGATCGGGCTGAAGCCACAGACCTCATGGCCGAGAGCCTTGGTGATGAGAACCATAACTTTGCATAAGAAGAGTCCAATTGTCTGTGGTACAGAAGTGGTTGCCTTCAAACAGCAAAAGAGCTATCTAAGGGAGAATCCATGCCTTCATGCACATGAGGTGGAGTTACAGACGAACATGAGCCTGAGCCCTAGGGTTCGTGACTGCAGTTTTAGACTTCGCACTCTACTCTTTTCTTCCCTACTATCTTGGATCTTTAGACTTGTACACAGTCATCGTACCATTGTCAATGCACACGGTTCTTCCCAACTTCTATATCGTAACAGGAGTGGCGGAGCTACTAGTGAGTGATAGCTCGTGCATGGCTCTGATTAGTCAGAACATTAGAAATCACTCTCCAGTGCTTTCTCGTATCTTCGATAATTAGCAATCACATTCCTGTCCTTTCCAGCAGCATCAATAGTCTTCCATGCCATTCTAGCAGCTTGTAGGCTTTTCGGGCTAAATTCCGAGTCTACACTTCAGCTGAAGTTCACCAATTCTGCAAGCCAAGGAAGCCACCAGGCCAAACTCCTAACCAACAGTGGGTGGTGAAGCAGAGGATGGGCAAGGTGAGATGTAGTGGAATGGAGGTGGCTAACCATTACACTTCAGTGCCTTCTCGCAGAATGTTTGAACTAGACAGGGTATTCCAATGTGACAAAATGTTCGCAGTGAAAGGGTGTGTCCCTACCGATGCTACCAAAATACCTTGCCCTAAGAAGCTCACCAATTTCCTTACTCCACCCACAGATATGGAACTAAGTTCTCTTTCCTCCACCACCTCGATAAACAACGTCGTTCACCGTGAACTATTTCAACAGCATTCAAACCGCCTCTAAAGTCGGTCGGAGAAACACTTGCAGGATGATGATATCCGCAAGCTCAGGTCAGATCCCAGTTGCAACAGCTTCAAAAAGACAGTGCGATACTGTGGAATATACGTCAATAATCCTACATCGTATGTTATATTCCCTGATCTTTGTCGACTCCACGGACCTCCCCGTTGCCTCTGTGTGTCATCTGTTCTTCGTTTCTTGGTTCGTCTCCGCTTGATACGTTCAACCTAGTTGGGAGAGTTATGGCAATTGTGAAGTTCTGATAATAGACACCGGTGAAACCAGTGTTCCTAAACGTTCTTAGTTTTGAACAGTGTTCCTGAGTGGCTACGTCGGTTGGCTAACATGAAGTTGGGCCTAATACTTGCTAGCTAAGGCTACAGTACAGCCTGGCAGCCCGCGAGATAGCCTAGTACAGCTTGGCCGCCCGCGAAATTGCCTGCAGGCTGCCATGTCCCATGCAGGCCTAGAAGGTATATGCAGGATTCCGCAGGCCTCAAAAATATATGCCAGTCAGCACAGGCGTATGCCAGGTTTATGAAAGCCAGTCCAGGCTTCTGCAGTCCTCGAAGATATATGCATGCTTCAAATATATGCAGGCCTGCCCAGCTTTAAATCGCAGACTACACCGGCATTTAAGTGATTGGTATACATTCCTGGCTTAGTATTGGTACCGGTAAAGCCCCATCAGTCTGCTTTTTGATTGGGGCATGTATTGACAATAATACCAGCTGTGGTACAGTGATAGTTCTGTAGCAGCAAGTTTCAACCGTTGGAAAATTTCCAGATTCGCAGTCCTGCGAAAGATCCTAAATCAAAAGCCGAAACCAAAGAACGCCGCCTACATCACTGATGTGCAGACTTGTTGTTGGGAACATCACAACTCCATTACGTCTCGCGTCGTCAACTCTATCCCATCAAATTAACATTGGGATTGTGAGAAGTGAGGGCGCTGGGGTCTGCTGTTGTTTGCTTGGGGTATGTGCTAACAATCAACTCGCGTCGTAGTGGCTCAACAGCGCCCAGGATCTTTCATTCTTAACAACGCTGCATATTCCGCTGCAGTTAAGCTATCGTTAACAGTGTGCTACTTCAACGGCATCAGAAAGAGTTTGAACAACAACATTGATCGAAGTGGAGGAGTAGACAATGGTGACTGCAATGTCTACGAGTAGCTTATTGCAGTGAAGGATAAACTTGGGGTACTCTTTTGCACGCGAAATCTGCGGGCCAGGCTCTTTCGATGGTAATGAAGCACACACACATCAATCTTCAACTTACTATATTGGTTCGCTACAGCTACAATCTCCTCACGGGCAACTCCAATATCGTCCCTGGTTAAAACACATCTTCATCCCACATGCCATTGGCCCAATCAACACTCCAAGCCACACAGCACGCGATACTCATTCTCTCAGTGTAAGCATCACCCCCACACCTGCGGCCTACAGTTTTGAGAAGGATCGCCCTAACGCAATCGTAGTGAAAATTCTGAGCCTCCGTAAGCAATGGAAGATGTTGGGGCTGGAGGGGGAGAATAATGGTGTCTAGCTTGCCAGGGAGGTATGGAGATTACCGTAACGTTGTGACGAGAGTTCTGACGCGGCAGTAGTATCAGAACATCAACCGCGAGAAGAACAAGATCGCGCACACCATTGACGGCGATGCGATCGAAGTTTTGTACAAGTAATTCCTCTGCTCATCCGTAACGATGGGTTTAATTGTATCTGCACCAGACCTAATCGTTCTCTTCGGTAGGCTCTACCTCAGCGATAACTCTATATACAGAATGGTAAGGCCATATTGGCCGCTTCGCAATCGGGCGGATTCATGTTCGGGGTTGAGCGGATTTCCAATACTGTCTTCCACCAGACATAGACGATGCTTTATTTGCTGCCTCTTTTATTGTTCTACAATACTGAAGTGTCTTCAGCCTTCTTCCCTGCCGCACCATAAGTTGTGAAGCAGTAGTAGAGAGGACACAAAGAAGTGCTGAACGTCGCGTGGAGAATACGGAGGCATACTGTAGCGGCTGGCGGACTATTCGGAAAGACTTCAACTACCTAGTTCATGGTCAGCCATCACTGCTTCATCAGAACCTGTGGTGCTGCAGTCCTGTACAACCACCGTCGTGTACGGGAGAGGGAAGGGAGGGGCGATTTGGCTTATTGACTTTATGAACTTCAACTGCAAGAGCACATCAGACTCTGTTCGCGCCGAGTACAGACGTTGAGGGTGATGTGGCGGTCGGTGTTGATACTTGTGCGATGAGTGGTTGTCTATCATTTGTGTTGCAATAAACTTCCAGACAAGGTCGTCTTGGCGTTGCGGTAGGATCTCGGGAGGACGGACAATTGGCACAATTGGATCTCGGGAGGATCTCGGGCCGGATAAGCTTCTCTGCCGGATAAACTCCGCTCTCAACATGCTCCACCGACAAGGATGACACCAATGATCCGGTCTTGTATATATCGACGTAGACTATCTCGTTAGATAGGCAATCATCTTCTTTTCGTCGCTGCAATCGGAGGTATCTATACCAGTTATGTACAGAGATTTCGTCCCTTCGCTAGGTACCTAGCGCAACGCCTTGTGCCGTATCGGGATGTGGTAATCTCCAAAGTACTACAGCAGATCGACGCATACACGCAACTGGGCAGATGTGCAGCAAGTAGGGTAGTTTCCACAGCAATCAGAAACAGAGCCTCTCATTGCATTCAGAACGCGTCATGCTCAAACAATCTTCCCGAAATTAAAGTGGGGGTACCAGTTGCATTTTCTAACAGAGGGACAATTTCTGACATACCAATCCGATGTAGTACCTTCGTTCACTCTGCTCATCGCCGGCTGCGCTAACTTTTCGCCATCGCGCATTCTGCTCACTGTGCTCGCCATCCCTGTCAGCTACAGAGAGCTCGCTACACTGCCACATCGGGGCTGGCCCCGTGGCGCAGTGGTATCGCTCCTGAAAGTATAGGCGGGGTATACGGTCACAATGCTATGGGTTCGAATCCCAGTGCCAGCCCCCCGGTGTGAAGGGGACAAAGGGTAGTGGGTGGGGAACTCCGCCATTTAACCGGCTTACCCGGAGGCGGAGGGGATATGGGGCTCTGTCATACTCTAATTAGAGTGCATACAGTATGAATAAACAACAACAACAACAACAACACTGCCACATCTATTCGCCATCTAACAATTAGAGCTTCTATCTCTCTCCAGACAATGCTATACTTACTCCTCGCCATACGCACGCCTCCGCCGACCCCGTCGTTTGCACCGCCTCCGCCACATCATAGCGGGCGCACTGCCCTCTGTCGCACAGTCTGGAGCGTACAAGCCATTCGAGCGGATGAATCTAGGATGAACTACTTCTTGCGTGCTTTCCCTCTGATACCAGCCGCTCGGAGCGACCGTAACCTTTTGGGGCGCCGCGAGGCCGTCTAAATCATACTTCCCAATGTCCAGGACGACTGGTTTCTTCGGTGCCCAGAATCGGCGTCCCGTCCGGGGCATGCATTTCAGAGGCCTGGTCTGCCCCAGCCAGTGATGTCAGCGGTTCGATGATAAACCAGTTCGGACCGGCGGTTCGTGGTGCGGTTCGATACTGGTTCGGGCTGGTGTACTGCACCGCTTGAACCAGTTCACAATACGGGAGAGACTGGTTCAGGAATGGTTCGAACCAGTTCGATTCCTTGTGATATTCAACATGCTATAATCCTCATCTAAGCGGCCCAGAGGCTAAAATGTAAGTTTCACGCTCGTGACGAACCTATTTATAGTCACTAGCATTTCAGTGCATGTACTAGACTCCAAGACTACTTCAGTGGCCCGCCCAGAGTGAAAAACCACTTCCGGGTGTATGACTAAACACACCTTGGCTGAACTGCCATGGGACTGGTTCGAACCAGTCCACTAGTGGCTTGAACTTGGCAGTTCGCGGTTCGAACCGGTGCACCTGTCGAACCGCAGCGCTTGAATTGGTTCACCCTCCGAACCGGGACTGGTTCGAACCGTTGACATCACTGGCCCCAGCACGGGATCTGAATACCTAGGGCCCGATATAGATGCCTGTTGGTTTAGGATACAGTTTCAGGATACGAAGCTAGAGTCTATACGAATACAGCAAATGAGCACGGTTATGATGCTACGGAGAAGCGCCTACTGGAGATTATCAAGATTATCGAGACTGCAAACACGGTAATCAGGGATTGATACTACGGAGAAGCGGTTACTGGAGGTTGGGGGTATTCTCGAAACTACGAATACAGCCAAATAGCAGGGATTTGATACTGCGACACTGCGGACTGCCTGGATTTTATTTGTGATCATTTGGATAAATCAAGCGAATGAATACGAATGGAAATACAAAAGCTCTATAAGATCCGAACGATATTCATCTGTATGTCAAGCCAAAGTCCTAGCACAAGCCCAAACAGATATGACCCTGAGAGTTTGAAGTAGGCCGCTTCCCCTGCAATTGATAACACTCCAAATTCCTTTCAGAGGCAGTGGGGTCACTTCACTGGACGATTCAGACCGTATGAACAGCATCGCTGTGCGCCCCGAGATTCAGGTTGCTTGTGCTCATCTCCACTTACTTCACGTTAGTTGTGAGGTCAAACTCTAATACTCCGGGAAACAGTAGACGCTACACAATGTTTGATCAGTGAGCTCACTTGGAGGATGAGGATATTGAGCGTCTAGCATCGTGAACCACGGAGGAGGTATCTTGTTGAGATTTGAAGGATACTGCAGGTGCAGAGAAGATGTTAGTAGATTTAAAGTCGAAACCGGAGGAGCTCCAGGTGTGTGAACGGCAGAGACTTGGTGCGTGCAGAGGGTCTTGTTTGTTTGTATGTTATCGTATTTGTTTGACAGCATCGCCATGCGCAGTATGCAGAGTTAGACAGCAGGGACCTGCAATCTTTTTGTCTATGGCTCTGCTGCTCTAGTCCAAATTAGGACAGCCATTTCCGATCCTACGATCTAACTTCTTAGCTGCTATTGTCACGGCCCATTCAGTGCTCGGCACCAGGATAGATTACGTCAGTATATGTCTTGCTTGCAGCAGAACCCTGCAAAGCAGCTGATTAACTCATGAGAAATCGCCGTCGAATTTTAAATACTTGATACATTGAGCCTGCGGCTTCGGAAACTCTATTAATGTTAATGTTTTCATCCCAGAACTATTGGTTAGTGTTTGGCCTGGCGGCTTCCTTAGCTTCCGGAGGTGGTGGGCTAGAGCCGAAGGCTCCCAAGCATTAGGCCGGTAGCTTACGGCCCCCATCGACTGATGGCTTGTGGGCATGAATCCGGTGGCTTCCAGCCCCCATCGGCCGCCACTGACTCCCATGCCGAGGAGGAAGCCTAGCATTGGGAGTGATGCTCGGCATCGGGCTGCGGTTGCGGTACTCGACTTTGCCGACTATGGTCTCTCTTTGTATAGAAGCTTGCTGTCTTCTCTCTCTTTCAATCAACAGACAATCCAGCTTGTTCTTTCTTCTCCATTGCTCTCAACCAGAACGCGGTTGTCCCCACGCGGCCGTAAAATCTAACACTCCCACCGCCGTACCTCTCCCTTACTACAGCATATTTGGCATCGCCGGGTAGCCTACTTACCAACCAAAATAGCCAGTGCAGCGGCAAATTTCCGTTGGCCAGTCATAATAAGGGGCCACGATAGTCCGCCCGCCCGGCACTCTTTCAGGTCCCATTTTCGCCGTCTAGTTTTGGGGAAGATATTGCAAGACCAGGACCCGATCAGGGCGACTAGGGTGACGTCTAGGGCTGGGGTTACTGATTCACTGATAGTTATGCAATTGTTTGGATCATGACAGTGATGTGGATTCTACAATCTTTAGATGATCGACTGGGTAAATTGTGTACTATGGACACCGTTGGGAGGCATATTGGATATCATCACTCGCTCACGACTGCATCACTCGCATCATCTGTCCATCACTCGGAAGACTACCGCCCTCTACAGTCCCACTGTCTAAAAACCCCCAGGACGGACAATCATTGTCCGCGACAGCTCAAGGGTATGCCAAAACAGGACGGACTTTTGCGACCCCGCCATAACACTTCTGGCACCAGAATCCCCGGAATGTGAGGTCGAAGCTTTCCCATAGAGAAAGGTATTGCACAAGTTTCCGCACCAAGAATGCACCTGGCAGTGGGGTGTAGAAGGCAGGTTGGCTGATTTTTGGCGGCAACACGGGCCCTGCTATGGGATAGGAGGGCAGTGGATGATTAGCATGCGGCGGGGGCCCACGCCCACGCACTGCTTCTGGGTCTCAGACCAAATACATGCAACCATTCGGTGTTGAATCGATGTTTGTCAGTTACTTCTTTGGCAATTATCAGGAAAATGACTAACACACTGAGCCTGTCGCAGAGCTTTGGATAGCATGACATGTACGCGTGGGAGGGGTTCCAGCATAGGTCGCGATGAGTTTGACGCATGTGAGCAGAGGTAGAGCTTGGACTTCCAAGCTGCTTTTGCAGTCAACTAGTCAAGATGCATGGAGGTCAGCCAGAGACTTTGGAGAAAAGTGGGATGTAATTATGAGAAATTTATTTGGCTGTTGCTGTGAAACGCTATGTTACGAATCCGGGTTCATCACCGGTGGCTGGGATGTTACTGGTTATATGGTTTCTGGAAGTGCTAGCTTTCGATCATGTGTTGTCTCTACCGTGCCGTATATCGGTAGTATTCGTATGGTATGGAATGGCTTCTTTGGTCGCCGCTGCAGTCATTCAAAGCATCATTAAGTAGCATGTCAATTAAATCTCGTAGATTTGGAAATCGCTTAACCGTAATTGCCGTCAGTAGTCTCGGTCGATGTAGATCAATCTCATACTTTCGATTAAGTGTAAAGGATCACAGGTTTCCAGATTCTGAGTGATTGCAGTTGAATCGTGTAGGTTTCGACTGTAAGTGTTTTTCGGAAGGTGCAGTGATTCTCGGTTGAAAGTTCGCTTCACCTGTGGAAGGTTCCTGCTATGTAAAGGACTTTCAATACTGGTGTTCTCTATCTCCGTAGGGGTACTTCGCTCGGGTATAATTCGACTATGGAATGTGTAACGAAGGACAGTTAGTGAAGGGGAAAATCAACAAGGACAGCCAACCCTGGAAGATCCGGGTGAGGCAGCCACAGATCCCTTCGGAGTCAGTCGAGCCGAGTGGAAGCCAGGAAGGCTCCAGTTCAACCTAGCCCCATATTTAAAGGAGTTAACCATCAATAAGCGGTACGGGATCCCTTTTGCCGCGAGCAGGGGCTCAAGACATATGAGCAAATGAACGGATCCCTCTGACGGGATGAATACATTCACAGACGCTCACATCGCAAGTGCATGCGAGGGCTCAAAGCTAAAGAAAACGTACAACCACCCCATGTCTGGCGTACCGATATGCAGAGTCATCAACAAAGAACACGAATGAGGCCAAGAGGCAGAGACCATGTGCTTGCCCCACCCAGACGAACAACTGGCAGTCAAGACGGTCATACTGAGCGATGACACTGCGGCAAAAAGAGAAGCGCAATGCGGGGCGAGAGAGAGAGAGGCCAAAGTTGGCGTCGAGGTCTGGATGTGGTGGACGGATGGATTGAGATCAGCTGACGGCAGGGTGGGAGCTGCGGCAGTATGCAAGCACTGGGACGGCTGGACAGCATTCCGCGGCGACCTACACACCGGACGAATAGAGGTCTAACGTGCAGAACTGTGGGCCATCGGACTCACAATGCGGGAGTCATTAAAGAAACGCGTCACACTGCAAACACACGGAGTAACGAAGGTCGCTGTCTTCAGCAACTGGCAACAAGCCATTCGACGAACGAAGCACCTGCAACCTGGGCAAGGGCAGCATCTCGCAAGGTGGATTAACCAGTGAGCAAGGACTCTCCATGAAGCCAGCATAGAGACAGAAATCCCCTGGGTCCCAGGACACACTGGCATCCCTGGAAAGGAGGAAGAAGATCCAGAAGTGAATCTAGCGAGAGAGGTTCCCAGAGCAGGCACAGTATGAGAGCGAGTATACACGTCTGTGGCGAACATGACCAGCCAAATCTGACAATCAAAAACGGTGGTGATGGCTGTGTGGGACGCTGACAAATGCAGTAAGCATCATGGCTACAGGCTGAAAGGCAAAGATGGAAGCAAGAGACCCATCCCGATGAACAGTGTGAAGCCTCAAGCAGCCAGGTTCTACCAACTAATGTGTAGACACCCACCAGTGGGCACTTACATAAAACGGTTCGGACTCTGAGATAATGACAAATACTGGTGTTGCAGCGGCAGAGGCATGATGGCGGCCCGGTGTGGCGGGAAAATCCGTTTCTCACAACCACCGCCAATCAGCTTGGCAGAGGACTGAGCTACGGCGAGTGTACGGAGAGACAGGGATGATGGAGACCGACTGGGCGACGGGGGCGTACTGGGATACAGGGGTGGCGGAGATGGACGGAGTGATGGGGGGTATATATTCGGGAGACCCCGGGGTAGATAGCTTGCATCTCGTCTCGTATCATCTCATATCATCTCATCTCATTATACAACGAATTACACACTCCATCTTTCGCATCTTTTGATCTCACTCGCTCTGTCCGACACTTCGTGGATCCACGCAGCTGCGTGGATCCTCACAGCCGGGTAGTATCATACCTTCTCACCCTCTTCCTACGCTCCTCGAGACAGAACCACTCTTTCTCACGAATTCCTGTCGGAATGCCGTGAGAGGTGCGGCGGAGTGTTGACGATGGGCTCTCTGACCTCTAACTCCGCCGTTTCACCACACCGGATGTGAGAACAGCTCTTCCGCCATTTTAGCCGACGGAAACACCAGCAGAAGGTGCTCTGGAAAGTGTTGGAAAAAGCAACTGGGTGGAGAGCAGGCCGATGCCGACAGTTGCAACTTTCCGAGCTGCTCTCCATGGAGCAGTGGGATAATGCAGTGATGTACTTCCTGACGGCTACTGATGAAACAAGAATCCCGTCCAACATGGACACAGTAGTGACTGTCAGTGGGCCATTGGTTGAGGAATAAGAGCATGAGGGATCTCCTTACTTTCATCGCTTCTCCTTTGTATTCTATTTGACCGTCTTTTGGTGAAATGTTGTCTTTTGTCAGACGGGCACGATGGGTAGCAGGTAGTGTTAGCAACGGGTCCGGGTAACCCACCAGCGGTCCGGGTTTGGACCGCATAAACAGGTCAGTTCAGTTCCAGACCCGTCCAAAAACCCGACATGCTAACTCTTGGAGGGCAAACCCTGGACCTGTATCCGTCAATCAGTGGGTCTCTCCTGGTTTCGCTAGACCCATCGATTCCAATCTCCAGATCTGCGTTTTGGCTTTCACATTTATGGCGGCATTCAGATATGCTACCATTATTCGTCAAAGATTGACATTGAGACATTAAGGTTTATTTTCGACGTATTGGCCCCATTAATGAGCAAAACGAAATGACTCACATACCCTACCACATCCAGGTGATGTGCGTCAACTGAATGTGAAGGATTTCTGGTCTTGCATCTTCGGTGATATGGATGGCGCTTGATCTCAAAATTCCATAATCAAGAACATGCCAGCATTTATAGGCAGATACATATGGGATATTAACGCCACATCCTCTGGGTCAGTAACAACTTATGTCATTTACAGAGCTACCACTAAGTATTCTTGAGCCTTTTAGTGTATGAAAACAGTCAAAAGAATTCATATAGATCATAACAGCCACAGCTCACAGTGATTAAGCATAATGGAAGGCCAACAATCGCTGACACTCCGTTGACGTTGATTTTGAAGATGGGGCAGGGAGTGTTTCACTACTTTTTTTACCTATCAAGGCAGCCATTACTCTGTTAATGACTATATGCAACCTGTTACCCTTCAGATTACTGAAGACACACCACCAACAATCATGGATGCTCTGTTGAAGCTCATTCTGAAGATGGGGCAGGGAGGGTATTGCAGTCTGTTTTGCCAATAAAGGTGGCCAAATATTCCGTTGTGACTGATTGCAACGTATCAGCGTTGTGATTACCCAGGACACTAAAACAAAACTTTGGAGGCTCTGTCGACGCTCATTTTCCACATGGGGTAGAGAGAGTATTGCAATGTGTTTTGCCGATAAAGGCGGCCAAAAATTCCTTAATGACTGATTGCACCCTATCTGTGGTGTGTTTACCCAAGATGCATGACCAAAAATTGTTTAGGCTCTATTGACGCTCAATTTCATGTTGGGGCAGGGAGGGTATTGCAATTGGCTTTGCCTATAAAGGCGGCCAAAGATTCCTTAATGACTGATTGCAACATATCGGCGGTGTGATCACCCAGGACGCATGACTAACAATCATTGACGCTCTGTTGACAGTTATTTTCAAGCTGGGGCCGACTGGGTGTTGTAATCTGTTTTGCGAATGAATTGGGCCAAAAATTCCTTTATAACTGACTGCAATGTATCGGTGGTGTGATTACCCAGGATGCATGACCAATATTCAGTGATGCTCCATTGACCCTAAATTTCAAGATTAGATAAGGGGCCTATCGTTGAAATATCTCCTTATAATGGCGGCTATTAACCTCGAATATGTACAAACACGACCGAATCAATTTTTAGTTACCAAGCTTACATAAACTACAATTGTTGATGCTCTGCTGAAGCTCATTTTGCCCTTGGTGTATCCGCAATATGCAATCGTTTGATTTGGTGTAATCCATCATTCACATTGTTTTGGCAGCCTTTCTATCATTTTCATTTACTTTCATCTTGATCACTACGTTGTTCTTTAATATTACATACAAATATATAATATTAATCTCCACAATCCCTTGTGTTTCGATCAATGCTCATCATCACTAGCAAGTTTGCTCAATATGCTGCTCTGGTCTTCAAAATGGATGTTAGCCGCATTAGCACACATCAGATAGTGTACTAATCAGTGGATGTTCCTTCATCAGTCAGCGTTTCTGGATGAAAATCAATATCCTGCTGGCTATCCTGGGCAGATGCAGCAAGATTGAACAACTCAGCACATGGAAGAGATGTATGTTAATACCCATATCTGGCCGGCAGATGGACTATCTGGGAGCCCTGCGCTCCGGAATTGTTACTGGTTGTGGCGAGTTGCATGCCAGGTAGAGGTGGCGTCAGCTGTCTGGGTCCTGCGGCGGGAGGAGCATATGTCCCTTTGAGTCTCCAGTGTATCAGCAGATTCATTGCTGTGCCATTGGGGCGAGGAAGGCATCCAGAGATGTGGTTTTGACAAAGCATTGCTCAGTGTCTTATGTTCGCAGACGTCGCCTTCTGATGATCCGGAAATTCAACAGTTGGCTGATTACCTTTTCGGACCTGCTCGCCAGGTCTCTTGAACTGATATTTTGTTTCCTCAATTGCAGCTCGCGAAAACCCTTCTTTGGCCATTTTGGCTATATTCAATTCCCAAAGCATGTCTGATTGTTCCACCTGCACCCGACCTCCTTGCGTTGCCATAGTAGCAGACATATTGAAAACCTACACGAAATTAGTGGTTGCTTCTATCAATTAGTTTCTCCTATAACCTCCACGCTATACACATCTGTTTCCTCCTACAAGATGATTAAAGCCTATTGTCTCGACTCACAGGGATGCTTCTCAGGTCATTCTGCCGCAAGGATCCCAGAGATGACAACATCCGGAGGTTCAATTTTGCAGAATGTGAGGATAACCACGTTTGTCGACTGTGGTGGTTTGCTGTTACGGGCAGCGATACATTCCTCACCTAGCACTACGTGGACACCTGCTGTACATTATATGTTTAGTTGATGGCCCTTTATGTCGATATGGATATACTCACAACTAATTGCATGCAGCTTCATATTCTTGCTGCTTTCAGTCTTACAGACAAATTTTAAATGTGCATCCTGGGTCATATGTTTGGTGGCAGCATTGGCAGCGTGGCAGTGGACTGCACTGTGACTGCATTCTTGCTGGGTCCCAATGATTGCCATCTAGTGGACTCACTCTTCCCTTCGTACGTGCTTCTTATTTGCTCATACACAAAAGACCATTCCTATGCTAGAACTGTCACCAAATCAGACCAGAACGAAACAGTAAACGACGGGTGAAACAGAGGTGCCGCTTGGGGGGAGCGGGGGCCGCCCCTGTGGCCGTAGCTCCACCTGGACTCTCCCAACTGCGGTGGCAGCCCCCAAATGATGTGGAGGGGGTGTTATGGGGAGTGTTCTGGTGAGTTTTGGAAGCGGCGGGCGATTTGGAAGACGTGCTCGGGGTGGTATTCGATGTAGGATTGGTATGCGTTTGATGACCGTCGCCCGAGTACTTGGGTTTCGTTGTCGGCCAGCCCCGCTGTCTTGGGTGAGGTTGCTGATCCCCTTCCGAACTAGTGTCCCAAGTATGCTCCCCGGACTCCCAGCTGTCCCAAATGTTCCCGCAGGTTCTGGACCAGGTATTCTCATGCGAATGCTTCGCTTCCTGGGCCATCCCCCGGGGTGCGGGCGAAGACAGGGGCAAGTGGGGTCCAGCTTGGACAGAGTTCGTAAAGGTGCCGCATGGCCGTGACAGGGCCAGCGGTGTCGCTGTATGCAGACAGTGTGATTGTGACTCCTTTGCGGAAGGGGTCCGATTTTGAGCTTTGAAGTGTGAGTAGTAGCCGGTCCTCCTCGAATTGGATAGATCTTCGGCTGAGGTTCCATTGTGCGAATTCCGTGTGGCCGTGGATTAGGTCGTTCGCTGTCCATGTCATTTCGCCTGCCAGCAAGAATCCGGCGTGTGCGATGCAGAAGGCGCCGTGGAGGTTCACATTGCGGGGGTCGTTTGTGTCGAGCAGTGAGAGGATGCGGATGAGGAGGCCAAGTGAGATTGGAAGGCGCTCCATCCGGTTCAGTTCGCCGTGGAATCGGTTGATTCCTCTGACGATGCGTTGTAGGCGATGGTTGCCAAATGGCTCAGTGCTGAGCCCGAGGTCGATGTCGAGTGACTTTAGGCCTGTGAGGGAGCTTTTGAATGTCTTTGTGCGCATGCCGTGTGAGCCGTGATTGGCGGTCCACAGTGCGAGCAGCTTCTCCGACGCTGGGAAGGGCGCGACTCCTCGTACTGCGCAGACGTGGACGAAGTCATTTCTTGGTGTTGTATATTTGCATCGGGTCTGAGACCTGAGTCCCCACCAGACATATTGTGCAGCCTGGGGGGGGAGGTTGCAATCCTCGTACCAGGTGTCTGGTGCGTTGTTTGCGATTGTACCTACTGAAAATTTGGGCAGAGGTTAGCGAGTATTTCAGTGTCCCATCGTGAGAGTGCGTCAGCAAGAGCGTTATCCTTCGTCAGGATCCATATGCAGTGTAGATCGATATCGTGGAGTGCTATGTGAATGGCCATTTGCCGGAGCGGGCTGATTACTTGGCCTTTGATGCTTCCCTGTGCGAGTGCTGTCACGACTGCCTCGTTGTCGCAGTGCAGTTTGATCCTACCGGGTCTGGAGTCGGTTGTCCAGGTGCACAGTGCGTGTAGCACTGCGTACATTTCTCTGAAGTTGATGTGTTTGGCTTTATAGCGCTGTGGGACCATGGTACTGAGGAGCTGGGCCGGTGTGTGTCTGCTATACACGGTTTCTCCTGGTCTCAGGAAATAGCCCCAGATCCCTTCCTGTCCAGATGCGTCTGTCCACAGCCGTAAGATTTGCTGTGGGTGGTGTAGGAGTCGGATCCCGTTCCAGTGTGGGAGGAATGTCGGCCACCAGGAGAGGTCCTTCTTGATCTCCGACGAGACTTCAATGTGGTGGGTTCGCGATGTCGCCCTGAGGGTGTCGTAGAGTCCACGAAGGAAAGAGCGGCTGGCTGGTATGACTTTGGAGGCAAATGACAAGAAGCCCACAGTCGTTTCCAAGCTTCTGTGTGTTACTGAGTGCTGTGCGAGTTTGGAGTTGACCAGTGCCGTTGCTTTCTCGTGCTTGTCGGGCGGCAGGCGTGCCTCAATTGCTTCTCTGTTGATTTCTATGCCGAGGAATCTGATCCACTGTCCCTCTTCGTTCTTTTCTTTTTTGACTCGGAATACCAGGTCGCTGCAGATCTGACTGAAGTCTCCTTTTTACCTGTTTGGTGCGTCTGATGCTGTGGAGCGGGGGATGATGGCGAGGAAGTCGTCAAGGTAGTGGAGTGTATGTTCCCAACCCGGTTCGGTTTGGAGGATCCATTCCAAAGCCGATGCAAAGAGGTCGAAGATGGCTGGCGATGTGCGGCAGCCGAATGGGAGGAACTGGTTGCACCACCATGTTACCCTCCAGCCGAATCCTAGTAGCCACCAGTCGTCGGGGTGCACCGGGACCTGGCGAACTGCGTCTGCGAGGCTTCATTTTATTAAGTCTGCTCCGGGCCCGCAAGCATGTCCCGCGGCAACAGTGTCGTCGAATCGGGTGTATGTGAGTGTCCCCCACCCTTGCGGTATATAGTCGTTGACTGAGTGCCTGCTTGGGGCTGATAAGTGGTGGATTCTCCTCCAGGTGCCATCATACTTCGGTGCCAGTCCAAGTGGTTGTAACGGGCGGGGTCGGACGCAGGTGATGTGGATGTTTACAGGACTGAACTCGAAGTGCGTATCGAGGAACAAGATTGAGTTATCTTTCAAAGTCGTACTATTGCTTGCTATACAAGAGAACGAGT